>Ga0187783_10002567_pt1 | contig 13457 bp, 13 predicted proteins | sample 1015_SJ02_MP02_2_FD_132471 | JGI IMG/M metagenome (GOLD analysis project Ga0187783, IMG submission 132471) | Tropical peat soil microbial communities from peatlands in Department of Meta, Colombia - 1015_SJ02_MP02_20_MG | ecosystem: Environmental > Terrestrial > Soil > Wetlands > Peat | place...
CGAGGCGTTCCAGGCCGTCCGGGTCCAGGAAGAAGCTGACTGATGCGCCCGCACCGGCTGCGGGTGACCGCGTTCGGCGCGTTCGGCGGCACCGTCGAGGTCAGTTTCGATGACCTGGCCAGCGCGGGCCTGTTCCTGCTGCACGGCGAGACCGGCGCCGGCAAGACCACATTGCTGGACGCTATCGGGTTCGCCCTGTACGGGCAGGTACCAGGGGAGCGGGCCAAGACCAAGCGGCTGCGCTCGGATCACGCGGCTTCGGGCACGCCGACGGAGGTCCAGCTCGAGGCCACCATCGGCGGGCGGCGGATGCGGATCACCCGCAAGCCCGAGCAGGAACGTCCGAAACGCCGAGGCAGCGGGACCACCACCGAGCCGGCGAAGGTGGTGCTCGAGGAGTCCGATGGCTCCTCCTGGCGCGCCGTCTCCACCCGCGTGGGCGAGGCAGACGATGAGATCCACCACCTGATGGGGATGTCTGCCGCTCAGTTTTTCCAGGTCGTGCTGCTGCCCCAGGGGGAATTCGCCAAGTTCCTGCATGCCGAGGCCGGGGATCGCGAACGGCTGCTGCAGCGGCTGTTCGGCACCGACCGGTTCCGTGCGGTAGAGGAGTGGCTAGCCGAGCGGCGCCGGACCACGGCGCACGAGGTGGCCGAGGCCAAGCTGGCCATCAAGGAACTGGTCGCCCGGGTGGCCCAGGTAACGGACGTCCCGCTGCCCGGCGGGGAGGCGGTCGATGACGGCGAGGAACTTCCAGCCGAAGGGTGGGCCGCCGGGCTCGCCGAGGTCGCCGTCACGCAGGCCGCGGCCAGCGAAGGCCAGGTCAGAACGCACCGCGCCGAGCTGGAGCGGGCCCAGGACCGTCAGCGAGACGCGGAGCGCCTCGTCAACCGCCAGCGGCGGCTCCAGGACGCTCTACGCACTCGCGATGAGCTGTCCGCGCAACACGACAACGTCGCCAGACTGCGCCGTGAGCTGGACGACGCTGCCCGGGCCGCCGAAGTGGCTCCCGCCCTCACCGAAGCCGAACGGACCGCCGATGCCCTGGTCCAGGCCCGTACCGCGGAGCAGCACGCCAGATCACTGGCCGGCGTTCCGGAGGCTACCGCCGCCGAGCTCCGCATCGTCGGACAGGATCATGTCGCCAAGATCGGCCGACTGGAGGCGCTGCAGTCACTGGCCCAGCAAGCGCAGGACGAAGACCAGGCCGCGGTCACCGCCCGGGCCGAGGCGGCCTCGTTGGACATCCAGATGGACGTCACGGCCGACGAGGTCAGCACCGGACGGCAGCGGCGCCCGGACCTGAGCCGTCAGCGCGATCAGGCCCGCCAGGCTGGCGACAAGCTGTCCGCCGCGCGGGCCGAAGCCGACCGGTTCCGCCGGGCCGCCGACGACTCCGGCGCCCTGGTCAAGGCCCGGGCTGACGCTGACCGCCAGGGCGAGGCCTACGTCAGTGCTCGGATCGAGATGGCCGACCTCCTGGTCGAGGCGGCGCGGCTGCGCCTGGCTCGCATCGACGGCATGCGCGCCGAGCTAGCGGCCAGCCTGGTCGACGGCGCGCCCTGCCCGGTCTGCGGCTCGCTCGATCACCCGGAGCTGTGCGAGCTCCGCGGCGAGCGCGTGACCCGCGAGCAGGAAGAGGTCGCCGATGCCGAGGCGATCGCGGCCTCGGAACGGGCCGAGCTGATCGGCGCCAAGCTGGCCGCCGCCGATGTGCTGGTCGCCGACCTGGCGGCCCGGCTCGAGGACGCCGGGTTCGCTGCCGACTCGGATCCGGCCTCGCTCCAGGCCACCGCCCGCCGCCTTGCCGCCGAAACGACGCATCTCACTGCGGCCGCGGCCCGGCACAGTGAGTTCCAGACCGCCCTCGAAGCCCTAGACCAGGACCTGGCTGACGCCGAGAAACGCCTGGCCGGGCTGACTGAGCAGCGCGAGTCCGAACTCCGCCAAGCCAAAGACTGCGACCAGCGTGCGGCCCGGCACCGGGCGTCGCTGCTGGCCCAGCTCGACGGCCAACCTGACCTCGACACCGCTCTGAGCGCCGCCCGGGACGCAGCTGACGCACTCACCGCCGCTGCTGAAGCGGCCGACGACACCGTCCGCGCCCAGGCCGATGCCCTGCGCGCGCAAGACCAGGCGGTCCTGGCCGCGGCCTCCGCCGGATTCGCCAGCCTGGCCGCGGTCCGCGACGCCAAACGGTCCAGCGAATGGCGCTCAGCGACCGACCAGGCCATCCGCGACCACGAAGCATCGGTCCGGGCCGTCGACGAGCTGCTGGCCGACCCTGAACTCGACGTTCCCCTCGATCCGCCCGCCGACGTGGACGACGCAACAGCCGCGGTGGACGCCGCGCGCCAGGCCCACGACGACGCCCTGGCCGCGCACGACCGTGCCCGGCACCGGGCCGAGCAGCTGGCCGGACTCGCCCCCCAGCTCAGCGCGCGGCTCGACGCGCTGCGGCCGGTAACCGCACAGGCCGCCGAGGCCCGCCGCCTGGCCGACCTGGCCGCCGGGCAGGGCGCGAACGAGCTGCGCATGACCCTGTCCTCGTTCGTGCTCGCCGCCCGCCTGGAAGAGGTCGCGGCAGCGGCCACCGGGCGCCTGCTCACCATGACCTCGGGCCGGTACGCCCTGGTGCACACCGACGCGCGCCGCGGGGCGGGCCGGTCCGGTCTCGGCCTGCTGGCCTGCGACGCGTGGACCGGGGTGGACCGCGACACCAGCACGCTGTCCGGCGGCGAGACGTTCCTGGCCAGCCTGGCCCTGGCCCTCGGCCTGGCCGACGTCGTCACCGCCGAGGCGGGCGGCACCAGGATCGAGGCGCTGTTCGTCGACGAGGGGTTCGGCAGCCTGGACGACCAGACTCTGGAAGAGGTGATGACCGTGCTCGATGGCCTGCGCGAGGGAGGCCGGATGGTCGGCATCGTCAGCCACGTCGCCGAACTGAGGCAGCGTGTGCCCGCCCAGGTCCACGTGCGCAAGGGCCGGGCCGGCAGCCACCTGGACGTGCGTGCCCCCGGTTGCTCGTGATTATCTTTCTTCCGAACGGACCGTGGTACATGCGCCCCGCCCACTTGAACAGCACCGATCCTGAACTTCCGTAATATCAGCAGCAACAATGGTCTGCTTGCTGACATTTTCCGGTAATAGCGATAAGCGAGGAAATCACGGCAAAGCGGCCGCTGGCCTCTCGTCAGCGGCCGCTCTCAGGTTTACGATCGGAAACTGTCAGTCAAGACGTCGGGAACTCCGACGGTTCGGCTGCGGGGCGGGACGGACAGGAGTGTCAGAGGTGGCGAACAACTAAGAACGGGAATTCGTCATGACAACAGATCCCGGTGTTCGGCGCATCGTGGTCGGTGTCGACGGCTCAGCGGAGTCCGTGGCCGCCCTGAGATGGGCATGTAGAGAAGCTAACCTGCGCACCGCCGAGGTTCACGCGGTGCTCGCCCTGGAGTCCGCGTGTCATCAAGTGGCCAGCTACGCCGGGCCGGCGCCCCGGCGTGCCAGCGGGAGCTGGGGAGCCGCCCGCGACGTGCTGCGTCGGTCGGTCAACGAGGCGGCCAGCCTGTATCCCGGCGTCACCGTGCGTACCGAGATCACCGAAGGTCTCGCCGCGAGGGTGCTGCTCGACCACGCGCGTGAGGCCGACATGCTGGTGCTCGGCCGCACCTCCCACGGCCCGGACCCCTACCGCGGGTCCGGCCCCGTCATCCGGGTGTGCTTGCGGGCCGCGCCGTGCCCGGTGGTCATCATCGGCTCCGCGGCGACGGCCGAGCCGGACCCGGATGACCGCACCTCCCCGTCACGGCACCGGACCCTGGAGGGCTCGGCCGCGGCCAGGTAGCCGTAGCCCGGGCACGCCCGGCAGGTGCCGGTCACCGCGGGTAGCCTCGCCCATGTGGCGACGATCAGCGTGTGGCTGCCCGGGCCGGACTGGGTGGCGGCGATGGGCGGCCTGCCCAGCGACATGGCCGCCGACGTCTGGACCGGCGGCGAGGAACTTCCGGACTCGGCCGGCGAGGTCCAGTTCGTCGTGCTGCCGTTCGGTACGCCGCCATCCCGGCTGTCCTTGCTGGCCAAACTGCCGCGGCTGCGGGTGATCCAGCTGATGTCCGCGGGCGCCGAGCACGTGCTCGGCCGCGTCCCGCCCGGAGTGACGCTGTGCACCGCCCGCGGCGCGCACGACCCGGCGGTCGCCGAGTGGATCATGGCCGCGATCCTCGGCCAGCAGCGGATGCTGCCCGGCTTCATGGCGGCGCAGCAGGCCGGCACCTGGAAGCCGGCCGTGAGCGATCCGCTGGCCGGCCGCACGGTGCTGATCGTCGGGTATGGCTCGATCGGCCAGGCGGTCGAGCGGCTGCTGGTCCCGTTCGGAGTGAAGCTCGAACGCGTCGCCCGGCATCCCCGGCCCGGCGTATCCGGCCCCGACGACCTGCCGGCCCTGGTCCCCGGGGCGGACATCGTGATCCTGCTCGTCCCGGTCACTCCGGCCACGACCGGGCTGGTCGACGCGCGGTTCCTCGGCCTGATGCATGATCACGCGCTGCTGGTCAACGCGGCCCGCGGCGCCATCGTGGACACCGACGCGCTGCTGGCGGAGCTGAACGCCGGCCGGCTGCGAGCCGCGCTCGACGTCACCGACCCCGAGCCGCTCCCGCCCGGGCACCCGCTATGGTCCGCGCCGGGCCTGCTGCTCACCCCGCACGTGGCCGGGCTGTCCACGCACGCCGTCCCGCGGGCCAGGGCCATCGCCAGGGACCAGCTGGCCCGCTATGCCGCGGGCGAGCCGCTGCGCAACGTGGTCGGCGCGCCGGGGTACTAGTCCGCCTGGCCAGGTCAGCCGGATCCGCCAATGAGAGAATCGGTCCCGTGCCCTCCCTGGTCGAGATATCCCCCAAGGTGAGCGCCGCCCTCGCCGTCCGCGCGCCGGTCGTCGCGCTGGAGTCCACGATCATCTCGCATGGCCTGCCGCGGCCGGGCAACCTTTCGGCAGCACGACGGTTCGAGGCGATCCTCGATGACCGGGGAGTGACCCCGGCGACGATCGCGCTCATCGACGGCGTGCCCAAGGTCGGGCTGACGCCCGATGACCTGGAGCGCATCGCGGCCGACGAGTCGGTGGTCAAGGTGGGCAGCCGGGACATCGCCATCGCGATGGCCAGGAAGATGACCGGCGGCACGACCGTTGCGGCCACCTCCGTGCTGGCCGCGCGGGCCGGCATCCGGGTCTTCGCGACCGGCGGGCTCGGCGGCGTGCACCGCGGCGCGGCGGAGACCTTCGACGAGTCGGCCGACCTGACCGTGCTGTCCAGGACGCCGATCACGGTCGTGTCGGCTGGGGTGAAATCTATCCTGGACATCCCCGCCACGCTGGAGCGGCTGGAGACGCTGAGCGTGGCGGTGGTCGGCTACCGTACCTCGCGGTTCCCTGCGTTCTGGCTGGCCGATTCCGGCTACGACCTGGACTGGTGCGTGGGCAGCCCGCAGGAGATCGCCGACATCATGGCGGCCAGGGAGGCGTTCGGCGAGCAGTCAGCGCTGCTGGTCGCGAACCCGCTGGCGCCCGCCGACCAGCTCGACCCGGAGGTGCTCAGCGGCGCGCTGGAGGCGGCTCTGGTGGCCGCGGCCGACTCCGGCATCCGGGGCAAGGCGGTCAGCCCCTTCCTGCTCGATCACATCCAGCAGGTGACCGGCGGGGCCAGCGTCGAGGTGAACCTGATCATCGCTCAGGGCAACATCGAGCTCGCGGGCCGGATTGCCGCGGCGTGGTCCGAACGGACCGGTGAGCCGCGCTGACCGCCGGCCGCCGGGTCGTAGTCTGCGGTGACGTGATCAATGACGTCCTGGTCAAGCCGGCGGGCGGCATCACGCGCGGCAGTGACACCCCGGCGGTGATCCGGGCCTGCCCGGGCGGCGCCGCGGCCAACCAGGCCGCGTGGATGGCTCATCTCGGCGCCGCGGTCACCTTCGCCGGGCGCGTCGGCGCGCGCGACGCCGACTACCACCGCGCGGAACTGGCCAGGACCGGCGTCCGCGCCTGCCTGGCCGTCGATCCGGAGGCGGACACCGGCTCGATCGTGATCATGGTGGCTCCCGACGGGGAGCGCACCATGTTCACCGACCGGGCGGCGAATCTGCGGTTCAAAAGGTCCGACCTCCCGGCGGGCCTGCTGGGCGACGCGGCGGTGCTGCACCTGACCGGTTATACCTTCTGCGAGCCGCCGTTGCTCGAGGTGGCGCTGTGGCTGCTGGACGAGGCTCGTTCCGGCGGCCTGGCCGTCTCCATCGATCCCGGCTCGGCCGCCTTCCTGGCCCGGATGGGGCCCGCCGCGTTCCTGCGCTGCACCGAAGGCGCCGCCGTCTGCTTCCCCAACCGCGACGAGGCCGCCGTCCTGGTCGGCGAGGCCGACCCGGACGCCATGGCGGTCCGCCTCACCAGGCACTACGGCATCGTGGCGGTCAAGCTCGGCGGCGCCGGATGCGTGCTCGCCGTGCCGGGCGAGTCCCCGGTCCGCATCCCCGCACACCCGGCCGACGCGCGCGACACCACGGGCGCGGGCGACGCCTTCTGCGGTGCCTTCATGAGCAGGTGGCTGGCGGACGGCCCCGCCACCGACCTGCCCGCCGCCGCCGAGTTCGCCGCCCGCATCGCCGCCTCGGTCGTCACCCGCTTCGGTGCCCGCCCCCGGTAGCAGCGGATCCGGTGGTTGCGAACAGGTCGATGCCCCGGTCGGCCGCATGAGCGACCAGGACCCGGCTGATGAGTCCGGACAGCGTGTGCCGGTCTGACGGTGGCAGGCAGTCCAGCAGCCCGGAGACGTCGGCCTCGAAACGGGCCGACACCTCACAGACGAGCGACCGGCCCGCACCGGTGAGACTGACCAGCACCGAGCGCCGGTCGGCCGTCGAGGGGATGCGCGCGACCAGGCCGCGGCGCTCGGCCCGGTCAACCAGCCCCGTGATGCTGGACTTGTCCAGTGCCATCAGCTTGGCCAGCTGGTTCATGCTCGGCGTGCGGTCCCGCAGCACGCCGAGCAGGCGCGTCTGGACCATCGACAGATCGTGCCCGGCCGCGAGGCGCTCCAGGGTGCCGTAGATCAGGAACGAGAGCTGAGCCAGCCCGTCTACGGTGCTCAGCTCCCCGCGTGCCGCCGGGGCGGGCGGCGCGACCGATCGAGATGTCATGCCCCCAGCGTACTTGATTTAGTACGTGACACCAACTATATTCGTACGTGACACCAACTAAATGGCCCTGGGACCAGGAGTGCACAGGAGGAACGCCCGGATGGGGAAGATGAACGCAGCCGTCGTGACGTCGTTCGACGAGCCGCCGCACTATCAGCAGTTCGAGGTTCCTCGGCCGGAGCGCGGCGATGAGGTCCTCGTTGACGTCCTGGCCGTCGGCTTGCACCCGCGCACCAGAAGCGGCGCCGCCGGGGCCCACTACACCAGCACCGGCACGTTGCCCATGATCCCCGGCATCGACGGCGTCGGCCGGCGGCCCGATGGCAAGCGGATCTACTTCATGGCCGCCGATGACGTCATCGGCACGATGGCGGAAAAAGCCCTGGCCGACGTGCGGCGCTCGATTGAACTGCCCGACGATGCGGACGTCCCGAAGGTTGCTGCCGCGATGAACCCGGCCATGTCGGCCTGGGTGGCGCTGCGGCGCCGGGTCCCGATCGAGCCCGGCCAGAGCGTCCTGGTCCTGGGCGCGACCGGAAATGCCGGCACCATGGCCGTCCAGGTCGCCAGACGGCTCGGTGCCGGACGCGTGGTTGGCGCCGGGCGTGATCTGAGCCGACTCGGCGCGGTTGCCTCAGCCGGCGCCGACGAGGTCGTCCAGTTGACCGACGACGCCGAGGCAACGGCCAGAACGCTGGGCGCGGCAGCCGCCGACGTCGACATCGTGCTGGACTACCTGTGGGGCAAGCCGGCGCAGCAGGCCATCATGGCCCTGCTGACCGTGCGGTCTGACCGCAGCCGCGCGATGAACTGGATTCAGATCGGATCGGTGGCCGGCCCGACGATCGAGCTGCCGTCAGTCGCGCTGCGTTCTGCGAACTTCCGCCTCCAGGGCACCGGCCAAGGCGCCGTCTCGGCGCGGGCCTACCTGGCCGAGCTGCCGTCACTGGTGCACGAGATAGATGCCGGCACCATCGCCGTCAAGACGAACAGCCTGCCCCTGGCCGATGTCGAGAGGATCTGGACCCAGCCAGACGTGCCAGGCGCGCGGACCGTGCTCGTGCCCTGAACCGCGGGCGGATTCACCCGGCAAACGGCCGCTCGCGCGCAAGCCGCAAGCCGGCCGGCACGGGGCACGGCCAGACCGGCCTCCCGGGCGGTACGGTGGGCGTCCATGAGCCCGTTCCCTTCTCCTGTCATCCGCTCTGAACGGCTGGACCTACGCGAATACGGTGCCAGTGATGCCGGGCTCGTCCGCGAGGTCCTCGCCGCGCAGCCTGAGGCGCTGCCGCCCGGTGCGCCGTCAGACCCGGGTGACGTGGCAGGGTGGCTGGCCGACGGCGTGCATCAGCCACGGCGAGAGGGAACGGGCGTCCATCTGATGATGCTGGACCGCGCCGCGGGCAGGATCGTCGGGTCCATCAGCCTGTTCCACGCCGACTGGGAGGTCCGGTCGGCGGAGATCGGCTACGGCGTCCGCGAAGACGAGCGCGGCAAGGGGTACGCGTCCGAGGCACTCAGAGCGGTCGCCAGGTGGGCGCTCACCGAAGGCGGCGTCCAGCGAGCCTGGCTGACGGCGAACACGGACAACACAGCCTCGGTACGGGTAGCGGAGAAAGCGGGCTTCCGCCGGGAAGGGACGCTCCGTCGCGCGGGACGGGAAGACGACGGCCTGCACGATCTGGCGGTCTTCTCCCTGCTCGACGACGAAGTGTGACCGGGGGCAACCCGGCCACGGCGGGAACGGGATGCTGGTCAGCGCCATGGGGATCGTCCTCGGCCCGCTGTACCTTTTCCCGATCGTCGCTAACGTGGTGAGCAATGAACAGTGGCACCGACACCTCAGGCAGATCGGTCCGACGACCGCGGGGCTCGCCATCCAGGCCACGACCGATCTGTCCAGCCTGCCCATCAGCCCGTGGGCCGGCCTCGGCGTGCTGGCCGCCCGGGCCGGGAGTGCGCTGCTGGCCGCCGGGCTCGTGCTCAGGCTGCGCGCTGCGTGATCGGGCCCGCCGGTGACAACCACGCCCGCCCCGTGGCTGCTCAGGAGGATTTTCCCGATCCTCGGCGTGGTCGGGCTGATCGCCATCGGGATGGCGGGCACGATCTGGGGACCGCTGTACTGGGGTGAATCGGCCTGGGCGGTCCCTGATGACCTGTGGGCCACTCTCGTCGCGTCCGAGCGGCTGCTGCACCTGGACCTGGCGGGCCTGTACACCGCGCCCACCAACCTGGTCAGCTTCCCGGGCACCGCCGTGATCCTGATCCCGGTCGCCGTACTCTTCGACCTGGCCGGGCTGTCCGCCCAGGCGGGCAGCCAGCCCGGTCATCCCATCGAATGGCCGATCGCCGGGCCGTGCGTGGTCATCCTGTCGTCGGTGGCGCTGTTCGCCGCCGACGCGATCGCCGAACACCTCGGCGTGAACCGGCTCAAGCGCCTGCTGCTCGCCGCCGCGAGTGCGACCGCGCTGTGGAATGTCACGATCCGATGGGGCCACCCGGAAGACGCCGTGGCGATCGGACTGCTGATGTACGCGATCCTGGCCCTGTCGCGCTCGAGAACCTGGCGGGCCGCCTGGCTGGCCGGGGCCGCGATAGCCGTCCAGCCGCTAGTGCTGCTCGCGTTCCCCGTCCTGGCCGCGGCCGTCGAGCCACGGCGCCTGCCGGGCTTCCTCGTCCGGTCCGCCGTGCCCTCGGTGCTGCTCCTGGGCGCCGCGGCCGCGGCCAACTGGTCGGCCACCATCCACGCGATCACCAGCCAGCCGAACGCCCCGACCATCGACCACCCCACCCCGTGGATCTACCTGCGCCCGCTGGCCCCGCACCTGAGCAACGGATCGGTGGCCGCCGGACCGGCCAGGGCGCTGGCGGTCGTGCTGGCCTGCGGCTGCGGACTGGTCATCTGGCACCGCTGGCGGGCGGCCCGGCCGGCCGCCGAATGGAGCCCGGACGCCCTGGTCGTGCTGCTCTGGTGGACCGCGGCGGCGCTGACGCTGCGCTCGGTGTTCGAGCCCGTGATGGTGTCCTACTACGTCTGGCCGCCGCTGGCGGTCGCGCTCGTGGCGGCGTCGCGGGACTGGTGGCGTCTCATCCCGACCACCGCCACGGCTGTCGGGCTCACGTTCCTCTCCCAGGTCTCGTGGCGCAATCCGTGGGTCTGGTGGACCCCGATGGTCACGCTGCTGGGCCTCACGCTGTTGTTCTCCCATCCCGGGCCTGAGCGGTCAGCGACGGAGCAGGCGCTGCCAGAGCCGGGGGAGGAGCTCGCCGCCGATCGCGCGCCATGAAGCGGTCAGCGTAACCTAAGGCCGGAGACGCGCAGGAACGCGCCCGCGATGACGCCGTACCCGGCCCGGTCCGCGTGCTGGTTGGGCCCGCGCGGCGGTGCCGCGCACGCCCAGGTCCACTGGCAGATCAGGGCCACGTTGCGCGGGAGCGTGCCCAGCCCCGGCATCGTGACCCGGGTCGCGAAGTCCCCGGTATCAAACGCGCCGAACACGTCCGCGACCCTCGCGCCGGACGCGGTGTAGGCGCGGTCAAGCAGGTCATTGTATCCGGCGGCCAGCCGCTCACTGAGCCAGGCGATCGCCTGGCCCGGCGTGCCGTTGAGCCATTCGGCCAGCGCGGGCAGGTAGTAGCTCATCCCGATAATGCGGACACCCGGTCCGGCGGCCGCCCGCAGCCGCTCCACGATCGTGGACAGGTGGCTGACCGCTTCGGGGATGTCGGTCCTGAGACAGGTCAAAGCTCGCAGGCCGGCCCAGCTGCCGCAGTCTTCGGGGTCGTTGGCCCCGATGTCGATCGTGACCAGCAGCACGTGGCCCCGATGAGCGCGCAGGAAGGCGACCGCCGCGGTCAGCTGCGACCCGCCTGGGTAGCGGCAGATCCCGCCGTTGATCATCGTGCTGGTCGTCTCGCCCGGGCAGCCGAGCTTGACCAGCCGCAACGACGGATACTGAGGACGCAGCGCCGCGTACACCTGGTCGGGATAGCCCTGTCCGGTCTCGACGCTGACGCCCGCCGCGTCGGGCTGGACTCCCTGGGACAGCGAATCGCCCAGGGCCAGGTAATAACTGGCCGGCGGCCTGGCCAGGTGCGGGCCCGGCGAGGTGGTGGCCGTCCCCGAGCACGCCGTCACGGCCGCTGCGGCCACGGCGACGGCGAGCGCCATCCGGACCAGCCCCATCGCCATCCTTCCCTGGATCGACTATAGGTCCGCGTGCACCCCGCCCTGACCGGCTCGACGTCGCGTAACGCCCGCTGGCGGCGAAGGCCCCTCGTGAGCAGCGCTTTCCGCGGTGTCAGGCCGCGATCATGGACTTCGGCCGGGATTCCACGGCCTTCCTCGCGGCCCGCTCGAGGGCCTGCCGTGGCAGAGGGACATGCACCCAGCCCCGGCGCCGCCGGCCCGCCACCGTGACCCGGACCAGCGGCTCGAAGGCGCTCTGCGGTATGCCGTCATATTCGTGCCGGACGATGGACCAGTAGATGTCCTCCGACACCACCAGGGCGAGCGGTGTCATCGCCAGGCGCAGGCAGCGCTTCAGGCGCGGGGCGTCAAGCAGCCGGAAGGCGACGTCGAGCGCCTCGCCGAAGTAGCCCTTGCCGTCGTAGTGGACCTCGCCTGCGTGGATGACGGCCCGCAGCCGCAGCTCGCGACGATGCTGCTCCGCGCTGGCCAGGCTGGCGTTACGGTCGGCCAGCAGCGTCACCAGGGCGGGGACCAGCGGATTGAGCAGCAGCGTCTTGGGCAGGCCGTCGTCCGGAGGGATCAGGGCCAGGACGCCGTCGCCGCGGTCGGTCAGCGGGTCACGGTGCTCTTCGGTGATGCCGGCGGCGTGCATGGCGGTGCCCAGGAGGCGGTACGCCTCGTGCCGCAGTTCGGCGCGGATCGGGTTGGTCCGCACCGGGCTGGTGGATCGCTCGATGTCGATCGCGATGATGCTCCTGTGCAGCGGGACGCTGTACATGACTCCCTCCAGCCCAGTAGGGGTTCTGGCCTACTGCCTCGGTCGTCGGTAGGGGTCGCCTACGCTTCGATTGTCCGACAGCGGGAGCACCGCTGCAAGTTGCAGCGAGATATCTGTTGGGTAAATCTTCGTTGTATGCAGTGCATCAACTTTTGGATGATGCGCTAGGATTAACTCTGCATGATGCAGGGAATACTCATCTATCGTGCCCGGGAAGGTGGACGGGGTGCCTGAACCCACCAGTCCGACCGTCCGCCGGCGCAGGCTCGCCGCCGAGCTGCGTCGGCTGCGCGAGCGTGCCGGGCTGACCGGTGACGATGTGGCCAGGCGCGTGAAGTGGTCCGCCTCCAAGGTCTCCCGGATCGAGAACGCGCAGACCACGCCGCGCGTCTCCGACATCAGGAAGCTGCTGGCCCTGTACGGCGTTGAGGGCCGCGACGCCGGTGAACTCCTCGCGCTCGCGCAGGAGGCTGCCGACAAGGGCTGGTGGGAGACGTACTCGCCGACGCTACCGCCGGAATACTCCGCCCTCATCGGGATGGAAGCCGAAGCTCAATCCGCGTCGAGCTGGGCCGCGCAGACCGTTCCCGGGCTGCTCCAGACCGCCGACTACGCACGCGAGGTGACCAACGGGTACCTGGAGCGTATCGCCCCGGTCCCGCCCAGCGAGACCGGGCGGCGGGTGGAGGTCCGGCTGGCCCGCCAGCAGGTCCTGACCCGGGACAATCCGCTCGAGCTTCGTGCCGTCCTGGACCAGTCTGTCCTTTATCGGCGCTTCGGTAACCGAGCTGTGATGAACTCGCAGATCAAAAAGCTTCTCGACCTGTCCGAACGTGCTAACATCTCGCTCCGTATTCTTCCGCTCGATGGCCCTCACCCGATCGGTACCGGGGCTTTCGTCCTCCTTCAGTTCGGCGATGTGCACCATGTGACTCACCAGGATGTGGTGTACATCGAGAACCTTACCGGCAGCCGGTATGTCGAGGAGGAGGACGAGGTCTACAGGTACCGGCGCTCGTTCAATCGCCTGACTGAGCTTGCCCTGGATGAGGCGAAATCACGGGAGGTGCTCACGGCTGCCCGTGATGAATGGAAGTAACAGGAATTCGCCAATACGACTTTAAATTTACTCTCGAATTGCCCGGAAGGGACTCATGATGCGTTCGGTTAGTCCCAGTAATCTATTCTGGAGAAAGAGCTCCTACAGTGCGGCAAATGGCGACTGCCTCGAAGTCGCATGGCTCGCGAACGGTTATATCGGGGTCCGCGACAGTAAGGACATCTCGCTCCCTGCCCTCC
>Ga0187783_10002568_pt1 | contig 13452 bp, 8 predicted proteins | sample 1015_SJ02_MP02_2_FD_132471 | JGI IMG/M metagenome (GOLD analysis project Ga0187783, IMG submission 132471) | Tropical peat soil microbial communities from peatlands in Department of Meta, Colombia - 1015_SJ02_MP02_20_MG | ecosystem: Environmental > Terrestrial > Soil > Wetlands > Peat | place...
CGATCGGGACGCACACCGTAGACTACATTTGCCTGACCTCGCGCGAGGGGCGCAATCAGCGCGGTATAGTCCTGCGGGTCGTATTCGAGATCAGAATCCTGGATGAGAACATACTTGCCGCGTGCGTATCGCAGGGCGGTACGGATGGCAGCGCCTTTTCCGCAGTTCTTCTCATGGAAAAGAACGGTGACGCCATCGGCCGGAGGCAAAGCCAGTAATTTCTCACGCGTCCCGTCGGTCGAACCGTCATCGACGACCACGATTTCCTTCTCGACCGGAGCGGCACGGATGGCCTCGAGCAGCTCCTCGAGGTGAAGAACCTCGTTGTAGACGGGTACGATCACCGACAGATCAGGGTTCGAGGAGGCAGTCTGGCCGCAGTTCCTTTCGGGCGGTTCTACTCGGACCTGGCTGTATTGAGGCATCGATGTTGCCGCAAAATTCACTTTATGGAAGGAATAGACCTGATTTTATCACGTGATTCGAGAAAGGCGGCGTGAGCCGAGGCTCGGATTCTACGTGCTTGCAACCTGGCCGATTCGGAGCTAGGATTCGGCGCGGCACTGTGGAGGCAGCTATGCAACGCGCATATTGGTTCTCCGTGGCCGCTCTTCTGGTTTGCCTTGTATGTCCGTCGGCTCCCGCGCAAATCGACAAGATCGTGATTGCCGCTGGAACTCCTGAAGATCAGGCCTTGAGCGCAATCTCCAATGAGCAAGACCCGCAGAAAAAGGCGACGATGTACGAGGATTTTCTCGAGAAGTTTTCCTCGAACCCGCAGGCGGTGGCCTACGGAAACTGGCAGTTGGCTCAGACCTATCAAACCGCCGGCGATCTCGCGAAAGCTCTCGCCTATGGCGATAAGGCGCTGGCTGCGTCTCCCCGAAACATGGATATCCTGGTGTCCCAAGCCACCATGGCGCAGCAACTGAAGGACGATGGCAAGGTCATCGCCTATGCGACCAAGGGTGGCGAGATCTATAACACCCTGGATAAGCAGGAAAAACCCGCTGGGATGGACGACCAGGATTTCGCCAATCGCGTGCAGGACGACAAGACTTCGGCCAAGGGCTCCTATGAGTTTCTGGAAGCGGCCGCTTTCAATGCCATTGCCGACGAGCACGATGCCAAAAAGCGGATGGACTACATTGAACGCTTCACGCCAGCCTTTCCCAATTCACGGTTTCAAGAGCAGGTGGCTTTCTACGCCATGATGTCCTTAGCGGAGCTCAAGGACACGCCGCGACTCATTGCCTACGGCGAGAAAACCTTGGCTACCAATCCCCATAGTTTGCCCACGTTGTTGCTCATGGCGAACGCCTATGTCGACGACCCCAAACCGGGGAGTGTAAATGAAGCCATCCGCTATGCGCAGAAGGCAATTGAGGTAGCCAAGCCAGACGCGCCCGATGCCGATAGCAAGCGCAAAATGTCGGCCGGAGTGGCCTACTCCACCCTCGGGTATGCGCTGATGAAGCAGAACAAAACCGCCCCCGCCGTCGGCGAGTTGAAAACGGCATCGACATTGCTCAAGGGGCAAGATGATCAGTCCTATGCGGTTGCCATGTACCGGCTGGGCTTCGCCTATGCCAAGCTGAACAAAGTGACGGAAGCGCGGGAGGTCTTGAGCGAAGTGGTGAAGATGCCAGGGCCGGTGCAGCAGCCGGCGCAGGATTTGCTAGCCAAAGTCAATGCCGCCCGGGCCAAGGAGAAATAAACCGTCCGCAAGCCTCCCCCTGGCGGCTCTCGCCTTATGGTCGTGGTCCCACTAGGTCGGCAGAGAGCATATTGGCTTTGCTTGCCAGATTGTAAGCGCGCTCCACATCCCCCTTGTTGGCAGCCTCTTTGGCCTGATCCACATAATTCTTGATCTGTTTCACCGTATCTTGCTGGCTGGCGCTCAGCTGGCGCGGCTCAATCTGTTTCAAATTGGCATCGGTCGAGGACAGCAGCCGGTTCGTCTTCTGCAATTTTTGCGAGGCCTGTTGATCGCTCATCCCGGGCGAGATGGCGACTTTTGTGTCACTGGCCCCTCCGTTGCGCACAACGGTCTTGGTCGGCTCCCCAGGGGGGGGCTCGCCCGTCCGGGATGGGGGCGGTGGCTTGCGCTTGCGCGCGGGTTCCAACGCGCAGTTGACAGGCTTAACCGAGGCGGGGTCGGCCGACGCGGGGCAAGACTTCGAGGCTGGTACGGATTTCGAGTGGGTCGGAGTCGAGTGGTCGCCAGAAGAACTCGTCGATTGTTCCGCTTGTGATTGCGTGGACTGCCCAGGCAGACCGGGACCAGCATGCGCCGAAGGACTGGCAAGCAGCAGAGCCAAAATTTGGACCCCGAAGGTCGAAAGCATAACGGATACCAACACGAGTACCTGACCAAACTAAATTGTAGCGCTCAACGGGCTCTCCGGCACGTCCGCCGCAGGGTTTATTCGAGAAAAGGAGGAATCATTCGCAACCACTAGCGCTAGAGGGAAGAGCAAAATGAGGCGCCGATCCCTCTCCTTTCGTATTAGCACGCAGTCTTTCGCCCCCACACCAGCAGCTTTCCCAAAGGGTTACCGACCTATGGATTGCGGCTAACCGTCGAGCATTCAGCGCAATGCTGAAGCCTATTTCTTCATCGCGCTTTGCGAGCACAACCGATCGATAGGAAGGAAGCCGTGCCGTGCTCGAGGTAGCATGGGCAACTCTCACGTCCATCGGATCCCGAGTGGCAGCGGGCGAGTCGTGATCTGTATACTGACCGGTTGGCCTCGGAGGGCTCCTGCAATTGATGCGTGTACTTCCCTCTCTGGTGCTCACGACCGCTCTCATGGGGCAAACCTCCCCCAATGCTGGCAATTCCACCTTCCTCGAACTCGCGGAACAGTTCGTCCACGAATCCCTGGCTTTGTCGCCGGCCAATGCTTCCCAAGCCGGCTATCACAAGCATACAGATCCGCAGACGGGCAAGCTCATCGAACTCGACGCCGAGCTTGACGACGTCAGTCCGAGTGGCATGGCTCGACAGCGCCGTTTTTATCAGGAGTGGCGCGGGCGGTTTCCCCAAACCGCACTCGGGGTCGAAGATGCCACGGACCTGCGGCTGATTCGAGACCAGATCGATCTCAGCCTGCTCGAGCTCGACCAGATCCAAACCTACAAGCACAACCCCACGGTGTACGTCGAACTGCTGGGAAGTGCCTTGTTCCAGCCCTTCACCGATGAATACGCGCCCAAGGAGGTGCGTCTGGGACACATAGTGTCGCGGATCTCCCAGATCCCACGCTTCCTGAGCCAGGCAAAGGAAGAATTGGTCGATTCCGATCCTACCTTTATTAGGGTCGCCGTAGAGGAGAACCGTGGCAATGTGGACCTGATCGAGGACACCATCGGCAAGGTAATTCCGGCCGGCGAGGCGAAGACGCGTTTTGAGCAGGTAGCGCCGCCAGCCGTGAGGGCCTTGCAGGATTTCTCCGCATGGCTGGAGAACGATTTGGCCAAGCATAGCACCACCCGGACGTGGCGACTGGGCAAGGAGTTTTATCCGCAGAAGTTCCGCCTGGTGATGGAGACCGCGGTCACGCCGGAGCAGGTACTGGCCGATGCTGAAGAGCAGCTCCACGAAGTTCGCGCAGAGATGCTGAAGCTCGCGTTGCCTCTGCACCAGGAAATGTATCCTGGTCACTCCGATCACGCTGACCTCGGTGGCCGCGATCGCGAAAACTTGATCATCGGCGAGGTACTCGAGAAGATCGCAGATCACCATCCCAAGCCCGCCGAGTTGATGGATGTGGTGAAACAGGACGTCTCCTCGGTTGCACAGTTTGTCCGGGAAAAGAAGATTGTGACCCTGGGCACACTGGAGAACCTGAAAGTCATTCCGACGCCACCCTTCATGCGCGGCATCTATTCGGTGGCGGGGTTCCACGGCGCACCTCCTCTTGATCCCGAGGCCGAGGCGCAGTACTGGGTCACTCCGATTCCGCCGAGCACCCCGGAAGCCAAAGCCGAGTCGAAGCTGCGCGAGTACAACAACTGGGTGCTCCAATGGTTGACCATCCACGAGGCTCTGCCAGGTCACTATGTGCAGTTCGAACACGCCAACCGGGTGCAGCCGGTCACTCGTCGCCTGGTGCGAGCCTTATATGCCAACGGACCCTACGTGGAAGGGTGGGCGGAATACGGGGCGCAGGTGATGATGTACCAGGGATTCGACGACGGTGATCCGCGTTATCGAATCAGTTATCTGAAGGTGTGGCTGCGAGCCATCGCCAATGCCATTCTCGATGTCCGCATGCATACCATGAACATGACGGACCAAGAGGCGCTCGAGCTCATGCAGAAGCAGACGTTTCAGACCGAATCCGAGGCCGAAGGCAAACTCCAGCGCGCCAAGCTGAGTTCGACGCAATTGCCGACGTACTTTGTAGGAAATCGGGACTGGTGGCGGCTGCGGAAGAAGTACGAGGCGGCGATGGGCTCGAGCTTTAACCTGACGGAGTTCCACGATCGGGCGCTCGACCAGGGTCCAATCCCGCTTGAGGACTTGGAGAAGATTCTGCTGCCGAGCGGAGTGAGCGCGTCCCAATAACCGAGGGGATCGCGATTGGTCCTTAGGCCTTCTGAGCCATCTCTTGGCCGGCAAGAGAGAAGTTTTGCTGCGCGGGCGGGAGCAACGGCGCCTCTCGCCCACGGGCCGAAACCTGCTCCACGGACTCGATCTGGCCGTCCCGCACCAGCAGCGCACAATCGAAATTGTTCACCGTGGGGCAGACGTGGCGGGGAAGGAGATACAGCGCTTCGCCCACCTCGACACCCTTACCGTTCCCTTCGAATGCAATGGGAAGATGCTCCTCGCTTGGTGAACGGGGCAGCAGTTCCGAATGCCCCACGACCACGCAGGTCGGCACTCCGGCATCGGCGGACACCGCCTTGTGTCCCGCGTCGCAGGTGACGATGCCGGCATGTGGCCGGCTGACAACGCGGGTCAGTACCAGCACGGCTGGCGCGTAGCCGTAGTCGCTCGGTAGCTGCGCCAGACTGGTGGCATCGCCATAGACAATCGTTCCCGGCGAGACACGATGAATGAATCCTGCGCCCTTAAAGCCTTGGTAGGCCAGTGAGCAGGGGAACGTCGGGGTCCCTGCCGTGACCACTTCGGGCACGTGCACCCCGCGGCTCTCGATATCGCGCACCAGTTCCAGCAGGCGATCATAGCCGGCATGCGCCGCAGCCGTGCGTTCGGGCTCCTCGAACCCGCCATATTGACCGTCATAGTAGTGCAGGCCGCGGAATTCGAGTCTTCGGTCTTCGAGCGCACGTACGAGCCGAACCACCTGGTCCCGATGTCCCTGTTCGATCCCAGTGCGATTCATGCCCGGATTAATATCAAGAAAAACGCCGACTTTGCTGGCTCGCCATTGCTCGGCCTGTTGTTCATTTTCTGCTAACACGGAAATGCGCACATCCGGGAACTGGTCTGCGATCTCGCGTGCGCGGCGTGCATTGGCGCCCATCACCGGATAGGCAAGAAGCACGTCCGCCGCTCCACAGCGGCACGCCACCAGCAGCTCGAGGGTGGTGGCGCACTTAAAATTCCGGACACCACGCCCGATCAGCGTACGCATCGCATAGCCGAGCTTGGCGGTTTTAACATGCACGCGCCAGCGATCACGCCCACCCGCGAGATCAAGGGTCCGCTCTATGTTGGCATCAATGATTTCCGGATATACCAGGAGAGCCGGGGTAAGAACATCCTCGATACCCGCAACACGGTAACGGGCATCCCAGGGAAACGCGCTCAGTATGAAATCCCGCATAGCCATCACCACTTCGATGATAGCGCAGAAACGACGAATCAGCTTCCTCAGAACGAATTCTGTTTTGGCAGGGATCAATCGATCCGAAGCACGGAGTTGGTTGACCAATTCCAGTGTGGAGAGTAGCCTCGGTGGAATTCTGCGTACGAGGAGGGCCAAACTGGTTGACCATTCCGAACGACCCGACCTCGTTCGTGGTCTAGGTCGGTGGCCAGCAACGGCCATCGTGATTGGCAACACCATCGGCACAGGGGTTTTCTTGGTCGCGAGCGACATGGCGCGTGCCGTAGGCTCGGCGACACTGGTCTTGGCCGCGTGGATCCTCGGCCTCGTCATCGTGCTTTTTGGTGCCTTTTGTTATGCCGAACTGGGCGCGGCATTCCCCAACGCAGGCGGCCTCTACGTCTACCTCAGCAAGGGTCTCGGCCCATTGTGGGGATTTCTGTTTGGCTGGATGAATGTGTTCCTCGAGCGGCCGGTAGGAATGGCCACGCTGGCGGCCGGGTTCGTGCGATTTCTGGCATTCTTCTTCCCGATCGTGGCCATGCCGTTGTTCCGTAGTCGCTTCGGGCACTACGAGTTCACGTTCACCGCGGCCCAACCGCTAGCGGCGTTGGTTGTAGTGGTAGTAACGGCAGCCAATTATTGCAGTGTGCGGACAGGCGGGGCGATTCAGATTGTGCTGACATCGCTGAAGGTAGGAGCGATCCTGATCATCATTGGCGGAGGCCTGCGGTTCGGCGCGAACCATGCCGGCGCAACCGCATCCCTGGTCACCCCGTTCGGATTGGGAACCATGGGCGCCCTATTGACCGCTCTCGTTCCCGCCATGTGGGCGTATAACGGCTTCAACTACCTGGGCGACCTAGGGGAAGAAGTTCGGCACCCGCAAAAGAATATTCCCCGTGCCATCATCCTGGGCCTCGTCACCGTGGGCGGTTTGTACCTGATGGCGAATGTGGTGTATTTCCGGGTATTGCCATTCGCTGCCGTGGCGCAGTCCGAGCACGTTGCCTCGGACGTGGTGCGATCCTTCGCCGGATCTCGCGGCGCGGCTTGGTTAACCGCGGCCATGGCTGTGTCCGCGCTTGGCGCGCTCCACGTCGTCATCCTAACCGGCGCCCGCATTCCCTACGCGATGGCGCGGGACGGCGTCTTCTTCCGCTTTGCCGAGCGCATTCATCCTTCTTTCCACACCCCAGGGGGAGCCTTGCTGTTCTTGGGCTCAGTGGCTGCGCTGCTGGCGCTCAGCGGGTCCTACGAAGAGCTCTATTCCCTGTTTGTCTTCGCCGTGTGGATCTTCTTTGCCTTGGCGGCGATTGCCCTCCTGCGTTTGCGCCGCACGGCGCCCAACCTGGTTCGCCCTTACCGTGCTTGGGGTTATCCCTGGACGCCGCTCGTCTTTTTGGCGGCTGCGGTCGCCCTGACCGTCCATTTGTGGACCGTGCGGCCACTGCGCTCCTCGGTCGGTCTGGCCGTCATCCTAGGAGGCATTCCCTTTTTCTACCGCTGGCATAAGCCGGCTCCCTCCCCCGCGGCCCTTGAAACGAAGTAGTAGAATACCCTTTACGTTCCGCGATTGCTCTCCCGACTGCCGACATCCACAGAGGTTTCTGAGCAACAAGAAAGCCCATCGGTCGGCTATCACGGTGCACATGGATGGCGCATAAGGCTGGTACCAAACTCGGCCCCTATGAAATCCTCGACTCGCTCGGCGCGGGCGGGATGGGTGAAGTGTACCGGGCTCGCGATCGACGCTTAGAGCGCACGGTTGCGCTGAAGATTCTCCCCGAGGAATTCTCCTCCGACCGAGAGCGTTTGCACCGTTTCGAGGACGAAGCCCGCTCGGCCTCTGCTCTGAACCACCCTAACATCGTTACCATCCACGAGCTTGGTCGCGACGGATCCACTCACTATATTGCGATGGAGTTCGTCGATGGGTTAACCCTCCGCGCCTTGCTTCGCTCCGGCTCCCTCCCCATTCGCAGAGCGCTCGAAATCGCGGTGCAGGTTGCCGAGGGTCTCACCAAGGCACACGAAGCGGGTATCGCACATAGGGACTTAAAGCCGGAGAACCTGATGGTTTCTCGCGATGGCTTCGTCAAGATCCTCGACTTTGGTTTGGCCAAGCCGGTGTCGCCCAAAGCCGGGCTGTCTTCGGAACCGTGTCCAACGTCGGTGACTCCGGCCGGGATCGTCCTAGGGACGGTGGGATACATGTCGCCCGAACAGGCCGGCGGCCAGACGCTGGATTTTCGCTCCGATCAATTCTCGCTCGGCTCGGTCCTCTACGAGATGGTGACGGGAAAGCGCGCATTTCAGAAAAGCACCCCGGTGGAAACCATGGTGGCGGTCCTCCGCGAACAACCGCGCCCGGTTGGAATCGAAAATCCTGACGCCCCGGCTCCGCTTTGTTGGGCGATCGAGAGGTGCCTGGCCAAAGATCCGGAGAAGCGCTATGCCTCAACCCGCGACCTTGCGCGGGAGCTGGCAACCTTACGCGACCGCTTCTCGGAGAAGCCAGGGAAACAGGCGGAAATTCGCCCCACGAACCTACCCGTGCCCCGAACCGGGTTTGTCGGACGGGAGAAGGAACTGGCGGCCGCCAAAGAACTGCTTTTGCGTCCGGATGCGCGCCTGGTCACCGTTACCGGTCCCGGTGGTATTGGCAAGTCGCGTCTGGCACTGCAAGTGGCGAGTTCGCTCGTCGATCACTTTCCCGGTGGCATTCATTTCGTCCCCCTCGCCGCGGTCGGCGATCCGGGTTTGATCGCCTCGGCGATCGTCGAAACCCTGGGAATCGGCGAGGCAGGAGGCCAGTCGCCGCTCGAGAGGCTGCGACAGAGTTTTCAGGATGCGTTCGCTGCACCCATGCTTCTCCTGCTCGACAATTTTGAGCACCTGATGCAGGCGGCGCCAACCATGGCCGAGCTTTTGGCCGTCGGGCCCAACCTCAAGATCCTGGTAACGAGTCGGGCTGCACTGCATGTCTATGGTGAACACGAACTTCCGCTGCCGCCGCTTGCGGTTCCGGATTCACCCTCCCTGCCTGAGCTCGAGGTTCTGTCGCGATACCCTGCAGTTGCGCTCTTCCTCGAGCGGGCGGTCGCGGTGAAGCCCGATTTTGAGCTCAGCCGCGAAAACGCATCGGCGATTACCGAGATTTGTGTCCGCTTGGATGGCCTGCCTCTCGCCATCGAGCTCGCCGCCGCCCGGGTCAAAGTTCTTTCGCCCGGGTCGATGCGGAGCCGGCTGAAGAGCCGGTTACAACTGTTGACCGGCGGCGCACGGGACTTGCCCCAAAGGCAGCAAACCCTGCGTGCTGCCATCGATTGGAGCTACGACCTGTTGAGCCCCATCGAGCAAAAGCTCTTTCGACGATTGTCGGTATTTGTGGGCGGATGCAATCTCGAAGGCGCAGAGGCCGTCTCGAATCCCAAAGGCGATCTCGATCTGGACCTACTCGACGGCATGGCGTCCATGGTGGACAAAAGCCTGGTTCAGCAGGTCGAGCCCTCCGAGGGTGAATCCCGATTCGTTATGCTCGAAACGATTCGCGAATACGCGGCCGAAAAATTGATGGCGAGTGGAGATGAGGCGTTGACAAAGCGCGCTCATGCCGCCTACTGCCTGGTGCTGGCGGAGGAACTGCCGAGCGAGCCAAGCCGTGCGGAGGAGGTGGAATTCGCGGAACGCTTCGCTGTGGAGCGCGACAATTTTCGTGCGGCTTTGGACTGGCTGATCGCGACCGGGGATGCGGACTGGGGTCTTCGCCTGGGTACGGCCTTGTTTCGCTTCTGGGAGACGCGCGAGTATCTTGCCGAAGGTAGGGACTGGCTGGGCAAGCTCCTGAAGCTGCCTGGATCAGCAGCTCCCACCAATATGCGCGCGCGCGCACTGTTCGCTGCCGGTACGCTCGCCAGCGAGCAGGGAGACCACGCCGCAGGGGAAACCCTATTCCGGGAGAGTCTGGACATTGCGCGTCAGTTGGGAGACAAGCGAGGCGCCGCCATCTTTTTAAACGCCCTCGGGATCTGCGCTCGGGAGCGAGCTGAGTTGGTGAGCGCCCGCGCGTTGTTCGAAGAGAGCCTGGGACTGTTTCGGGAATCGGATGATCAGAAGGCGACCGCCAGTTCGCTCAGCAACCTGGCGAACGTTGTCAAATTGCAGGGTGAATATAGCCGCGCGAGCTTACTGTACGCCGAGTGTCTCTCCACCTTCCAAGGGCTGGGAGATCGTGCCGGCGTCGCCTGGTCGATGAACGCGCAGGGGGACGTCGCCCGCGATCAAGGCGACTTTGAGACGGCGCGTTCTCTGTACCAACAGGGCCTGGCGATATTCCGGGAACTCGGAGATCTCTGGGGCGTTGGCGGGACGCTCACCGACTTGGGGAACTTGGCGAGAGATCAGGGAGACTATGCCGCAGCGCATTCTCTCTACCGGGAAAGCATGAAGGCTTTTCAGGAACTGAAGCATAAACGCGGAATTGCGCGTCTGCTCGAGTGTTTTGCGCGCTCTGCAGCCGCGCAGTTGGACGCCGAGCGTTCGCTGCGGCTGGCTGGCGCAGCGGCTGCCCTTCGTCAAAACCTTGGCGCTCCGCTAGCGCCCGCGGAACAGGCCAAGCTCGAAGCCGCTCTCGATCCTGTACGGCGGGCATTGACAAATACGGCCAGCACAGCGGCCTGGTTGGAGGGTTGGACTCTGCCGGTAGAGAAGGTAATTGAGGAAGTGCTGCTATCCGAGACTGCATCTCCTTCACGGTAGCGACCGTACACCAGACGAGATGACATTGGGGACGAGGGAAATCCGGACCGGCCGGCGAAACATCCAAACGCGATCACTCTGCGCTGGCCGGGTCGAGAAGTCGGCGCACGGCAGAGACGCGGTTGGCGGGAAGGCCTACGCGCCGGGCATGTTCTTGGATGGTTGCTTCGTCCGGCGCGAGGTAGACACAGTACACTTTGTCTCCGGTTACATAGCTGTGGAGCCACTGGATCCCGGGCATTCCCTTCAGCACGTTGACCGACTTTTGCGAAATTTCCCGCAGTTCAGCATCGCTAAGATTTCCGGCGCCCGGGACTTCCCGCTCGATCACATATTTCGGCATGAGCACCCCCGATGGCAGAGACTAGCACTCGGAGCCGCCGGCTTCAAGCAAGCTGTGGACCGGGCTACCGGGTCAGCCGGTGATGCCAGAACCTAAGTAAACAGGAATGAGGTTTCCATGGACCTTCGATCGCTTCAGAAACCGCTGAAAGAACAATACCGCAATGCGCCGAATACCTCGCTCATTACCCTGCGGGCGAAAGGCGGGCAAAGCGATGCCCCCATTACCTGCTCGGTCGATCTCGGACGAGCCGTCTACCAAGCCGAGGCCCATAAGGGAGTCGGCGGCGCGGGAACCGGCGCCTGCTCCGGCGATCTTTTGCTGGGAGCACTGGCGGCTTGCGCCCAGATCACCTGCCAGATGGTGGCCGCGGCAATGGGGATCCCTACCGAGCGAATCGAGGTTACCGCGGACGGAAATTTGGATCTTCGAGGCACGCTGGGCATCGCCAAAGATGTGGCGGTCGGTTTCGAGAGCCTCCACCTTACGTTTGATGTGGTCGCCCCCAAGGCAAGCGCGGAACAACTGCGCAGCTTGCAAGAGAAAACAGAACAGTATTGCGTGGTAATGCAGACCTTACTGCGGCCACCGGCGATCGAAACCAACTGGATCGGTAACGATTAATCCCTCCGTCAGCAGGCGGTCGTGTCTTCTCCGAGGTTGCGGATCATGGTTCGACCGACGGTACCCGGATGATCGAGTGTGGTCGACCATCCGTCCGGAACGCTCCCCTTCTGCCCGTCGTCTTGGGATAAGCTTGCTAACCATTACCCTCTGCCATAGTCAAACTATGGCAGAGGTCGGCATGGCATTGCCCCGTGACCGCACGTGGGATGAAGGCCGTCTGAGAGGAGTTCCGGCATGAGTGGGTGGGGAGAGCTTCGAAGACGGCTCTCGATGCTGGTCAATCGGCGACAGTTTGATGCGGATCTCGAAGAGGAGATGCGGCTGCATTTGGAGTTACGGCAGCAGGAACAGTTGGAGTCCGGTAGAACCGCCGACGAGGCGCGGATGACAGCCCGGCGGCGCTTTGGAAACACCACGTACCTGAAGGAAGCGAGCCGCCTGGCCTGGGGCTGGCACTGGCTGGAGAACCTGGGGCAGGACGCACGCTACGGTTTTCGCATGCTGCGCAAGTCCCCCGGATTTACGGCGACTGCGGTTTGGACGATGGCGCTCGGTATCGGCGCGACCACGGCGATCTTTAGCGTCGTCGATGCCACGCTGCTCCATCCTTTGCCGTACGCGCAACCGGAGCAGCTGGTGAGTATCCAGGATGATCTTACGGGCGTGGGCGCGCGGGATGTGGGAATGAACCAGCCGGAATGGGAGGACCTCGAACATTCCGGAATCTTCGAATACGTTGCGCCGACCTGGTTCGACGAGAACGATCTCACGGGCTCGGATCAGCCCGCGCGCGTGCGCATCATGATTGTGGCGCCGAATTATTTTGCGTTGCTCGGGGTGAACCCGCAGTTGGGGCGCACCTTCGATCCCCAAGATCGCTCGCCCGGTCTCTTGCCGGACGTCCTCATCAGCGACGGGCTGTGGAAGCGGGCGTTCGGCGGCGATCCCCATATTCTCGAGAAAAGTGTGCGGTTCGACACCGACCTGTACCGAATCGTCGGCGTCATGCCACCGGGGTTTGACGCCCCCGGACGAACCGCCGAAGAGCGGAATATCGATGCCTGGGCGGCCACTAGTTTTTACGGCGGGCCGATGACCATGCACCCGCCGCGGAGCCGACGAAATTTGCCGACGGCAATCGCCCGACTGAAGCCTGGATTGACGCTAGGGCAGGCGCAAAACCGGGTTGACGCGCTGATTGCTGCGCTCGCGAAGCAATTCCCGGAGGACTATCCGCAGCGAGATCATTGGCGAGTGCGATTGGTGCCGCTCGAAGAGAAGCTGGTGGGCAATGTCCGCCAGTCGCTGATTCTGCTGCTTGGCGCGGTGGGATTGGTGCTCGTCATCGGCTGCGTTAACGTGGCGAATTTACTGCTGGCGCGCGCCAGTGGCCGAGGGCACGAAATGGCCGTGCGGCGGGCGCTCGGAGCCACGCGGACGCGGCTGATCGCGCAATGGTTGGCCGAGAGCCTGCTGCTTTCCCTGGCCGGCGCCATGGCTGGTCTGGCGATTCTGTTCTCCCTCAAGGGGTTTCTCGTCGAGCGTTTGCCAAGCAGCCTGCCCCACCTCAATCCGGTATCGATCAATGGGCCGGTTCTCGTTTTCGCTCTGCTCGCGTCGCTTGCTACCGGCACGATTTTCGGTCTGGCCCCTGGGTTCGACGCCGGCCGGTTGAATTTAGTTCACGGTCTCAAAGAAGCAACCCGCGGCTCGACCGGATCCCGAGAGCAAATCAGCACGCGGCGCCTGCTGGTGATCACGGAGTTTGCCTTTGCCCTGGTCCTGATGATTGCTGCTGGTCTGTTGCTGCGCAGTTTCGGGGATTTGTTGCACGTGCGGCTGGGATTCAGGCCGGAAAACGTAATGTCGGTCCGCACCCGGCTGCCCTATCCCAATGATCCCAAAACCGACCGCTAC
>Ga0187783_10002569_pt1 | contig 13452 bp, 11 predicted proteins | sample 1015_SJ02_MP02_2_FD_132471 | JGI IMG/M metagenome (GOLD analysis project Ga0187783, IMG submission 132471) | Tropical peat soil microbial communities from peatlands in Department of Meta, Colombia - 1015_SJ02_MP02_20_MG | ecosystem: Environmental > Terrestrial > Soil > Wetlands > Peat | place...
GGTACCCATCGCGATGACGCCTGAACGGCGACGACGACTGGCCGTTGGGCTGGCGGGTTTCTGCACCTTCCTCAATCTCTACGCTCCGCAATCAGTGCTGCCGGTCTGGATGCACGAGTTCGGAGTCGGGGCCGCCAAGGTCAGCATGGCGATCACCGCGTCGACGCTCGCCGTCGCCATCATCGCCCCCTTCGCGGGCGCGGTTGCCGATGTGCTAGGTCGGCGACGCGTTATCACGGCCGCCATGTTTCTGCTCGTGGTGCCGACCGCCATGGTCGCGTTCGCTCCCGACATCGACACGCTCATCGGATGGCGGTTCGTTCAAGGCTTGGTGCTGCCCCCGATCTTTGCGGTGACGGTGGCCTACATCGCCGAGGAATGGCCGGCCGCGCAGGCCGTCGGTATCACCGGGCTCTACACATCGGCGGCAGGGTTCGGGGGATTTTTTGGCCGCTTCTTCAGTGGCGTGGCGGCCGACCTTGTTGGCTGGCGCTACGCCTTCTTCTGTCTTGCGGTGCTGACGTTGGCGCTCGCCCTCGCGGTGAGTGCTTGGCTCCCCCGCGAACGCCATTTTGTTTCATCGGATGGCCTGTCGACAGCCACCCGGCAAATGGTCGGCCATCTCGCCAACGCACGCCTCGTCGCCACGTATCTGGTCGGTTTCGGCGTGCTGTTCACCTTTGTCGCGGTTTTTACCTACGTCAATTTCCACCTGGCAGCCGCTCCCTTCAATCTCTCCCCAGCTCTGCTCGGGGCGATTTTTGTTGTTTATCTGGCCGGGTCCGCCGCAAGCCCGCTTACCGGCCGACTGGTCAGCCGGTTCGGCCGTCGCGAGCTCGCACAGGGCGTGATCGCCATCTGGATCGCAGGACTTTTGCTCACGCTCATCCCATCATTGCCGATCATTGTTCTCGGCTTGGCGGTTGCGGCGGCTTGTGGGTTTCTCTGCCAAGCGATGTCGACGAGCTTTGTGGCGACCACCGCCCGCCAGGGACATTCGTCCGCGGTCGGCCTTTACGTGACGTTTTATTATGTAGGCGGGACGCTCGGTGGCCTCCTCACCGGTCTCGTATGGAACCGCGCTGGTTGGCCCGGCTGCGTCGGCGTGGTGGTCACCGTGCTGCTGCTGATGGGATTGGTTGTCCATTTGAGCTGGCGCCAACCGCGCGCCGCGTGAGGTTGGTTCGGGATGCTAATCATCCCTGTAGAACGGATGCGGACGATCGTAGAAGCGTGGCTCCGGCCAGGCTCCGGGCCGAGCGGGAGACCAGGCCCCGGGCCAAGGACGGTAAGCCGGTGCGCCCCCGCCCCCGTAAGGATCCCACTGAGCCTGTCCGCCGTCCTGATCTTCTTCCATAACCGGGGCGCCATAGGGCGCACGCCGGGCCACGACCGGATTGCTGCCGGTTACGACAATTTTCGTGTTCTCAGGTCCCTCCTGCTGAACCAGAGAAAACAGTTGTGCGGCATCGTCGGGATGAAGACGGATGCAGCCATGGGAGGCTGGTCCCCCAAGTTTGGAGATCTCATAGCTACCGTGAATGGCGTAGCCGCCGTGAAAGAAAATCGAGTGCGGCATCGGCGAGCTGTAATATTCTCGCGAGAACCAGCTGCGCTCAAGCCGCTGCGGCCGGTAGACCCCATTGGGGGTCCCGTAACCTGCCCGCCCCGTGGAAATTGGCCAGACATATCGGGTCGCTCCGTCAACGACGACCGCCATCTGCTGCCGCGCCTTGTCGACCTCCACTACCACATTCGCATCAGCACAATTGACCGCCGCAAGCACCAACACGCAAACGGCGAGCGCGCCCGCAAGACTACGCATACCGCACTCCCACCATAGCAATGTTCGCAGATACGTCTCGACCGACCAAGCCCGCTTGACGTTACATGGCGAAAACGAAACAACATCAGCTGGGGTTCCGGGGCGCGATCATCACTTAGGCGTCATGCTGCTAAATTTCTCATGGTCTTTCTCCTCCCCGCGACACCGGCCTCGGGGTTTGAGGTCATAGACATGTCAGCCTTGGCGGGCTCCGCTTTCGGTGGGTTCAACGTGCGCGCCCGGGCGACCAAACATTGGGGGCCACCGGGCTCAAGCAGGGTCGACAGCACCACCTCGAGTGGAGGGCTGTGCGGTTGATCGAACCGTCGATTTCTCATGATCAGGGACCGATGATCCCGGGTGCGATTCGCATGTGTTCTCAATTGGGCTGATGATGGACGATCAGCTTTGCGGCGCAGCCGAGATCTGATTCTGACGGTCGCTTGCAAACCGCCCTGCGCTTGCCACATGAAGCCAATGGATCTCGTGGCGGTGGATCAGGCAGTCGGCATGACTGACCGGGACCGCGATGCAATGCGGGCGGCCGTGCGAGCGCTCGAACATCGCGGATTCGCGGCGCGGCTTGCCGGTCTCGTCGACAAACCGATCGAGCTGCTTGGCGGCATGCTGCCACCCGGAGCTGCTACGCTGATCAGCACGGCAACCGTCCGCGCCTTGGAGGCAGCCCTCAAGGTCGCGGTTGCCACCTTGCGGATCGGACCGACAGTCGGCTCGGTCCGGCTCAATCGGATGCTGGCACTCGCGTCGGGAGCCGTGGGCGGCAGCCTCGGCCTCGTAAGCCTGCCGGTCGAACTGCCGATCTCGACCGTCATCATGCTGCGATCGATCGCCGACGTCGCCCGAACTCAGGGCGAGAACCCTGATGATCCGGAGACTGCGCTCAACTGCGTGCAGGTATTCGGGCTGGCGGGCGGCAGTGCATCGCACGATGTCGTGGAAAGCCGCTATTTCGCCGTCCGCGCGCTGCTGGCCCAATCGGTCAACGAAGCGGCGCGCTACATCGCCGAGCGCGGCCTCGCGGAACAAGGCGCACCCGTGCTGGTTCGCTTCATCGGCCAGATCGCGTCGCGCTTCGGTGTGGTGGTCACCGAAAAGCTTGCGGCCCAGGCAGTGCCCGTGCTGGGTGCGCTTGGGGGCGCCACCGTGAATGTCGCCTTTGTCGATCACTTCCAGACGATCGCGTACGGACACTTCACACTGCGGCGGCTGGAGCGAACCTACGGCCTCGACCTCGTTCGCAACGAGTACGAACGCGTGCGTCGGGAATTTGCGTAGCGGGACAGTCCAACTGACCCACTGTTCCAGCTGTTCATCGCACTCGTTCGTGATGCTGTCGGTCGCGCACAGTTCCTCAACTCGCGCTGGTATCCTGATTGGTGCGGCTCTAGACTGCCGCAAAGCCTATCGCGCTCAAGAGCCAGACTGGCTGGACGCGATCCGGACGATCAATCGAGGGAGGATACCTTATGACCGAACCCGGAATCGGGCGGCGGAGCTTCGTTAAAGGCGCAGGGCTGATGGCGCTGGCGATGAGCGGCAATATTCACGTCCGCGAAAGCTACGCCCAAATGGCGGTGCCGTTTTCGTCCGGCACTCAGGCCCCGACGCTGCGGGCGCCGGCCAATGCCTGCGATTGTCATATGCACATCTATGACAGCCGCTTTCCGATTGCTGCCAATGCCACGCTGCGACCGCCTGACGCTCACGTCGAGGCCTATCAGCTGCTGCAAAAGCGGCTCGGCACCACGCGCAACGTCGTCGTCACACCCTCGACCTACGGCACCGACAACCGTTGCACGCTGGACGCCTTGGCCAAAATCGGTCCTACCGCCCGCGGTGTCGCGGTGGTCGATACGAGCGTCACTGACGCGGAACTCAAGCGTCTGTCGGATCTTGGCATCCGGGGCATCCGCTTCAATCTTGTTCAGGCCGGCGCCACCTCGATCGACATGCTGGAGCCGTTGTCGAGACGTGTGTCCGATCTCGGCTGGCACGTGCAGATCCACATGTTGGGTGATGAAATCGTCAAGGTCGAGGACCTTCTCGGGCGTCTGCCGTCGACAATCGTTTTCGACCATATGGGCCGGCTGCCGCAACCGGCGGGTATCGAACATCCGGCCTTCGCGGTCATTCGCAAGCTGATCGACAACGGCCGGACCTGGGTCAAATTGTCTGGTGCCTACCAGGACACCAAGGTGGGCCCCCTCACCTACTCGGACGTCAGCAAGGTGGCGCAAGCCTACGTGGCTGCTGCCCCCGAGCGAGTGGTATGGGGCACCGACTGGCCCCATCCGACTGAGCGTGAGCATAAACCCGATGACGCCATCTTGTTCGACCTGCTGGCCGAATGGGCACCGGGTACGGCCGCGCAGCGCCGCATTCTGGTTGACAATCCGGACACGCTTTATGGCTTCCCGACCTCCGCCTGAGTGACCGGTCGCCCGAAGACGGCAAGGCGTGGGCCAGACCACGAAGCGGCACGCGTGTGGCGCAGATCAGCGCTGCTTCCGTCAAGGGCCGCCTCGATCGTATAGTCATACGATGTCGGGTATCTGCGTAGATCCACCGTCCCGGGGCCGGCGGCCCGGCGTCGGCATCGCTTCTGCCCGGACCTCTTTGTCGTCGGACGACGAGGGGTAGCGTGTCGTCGTTGAAGCGGATCGGAGGTCATTTGGCCAGAGAAAATGTTTCGGTCGCGATCGTTGGTGCCGGCATGGGCGGGCTTGCAATCGCGGCGACGCTGCGATTGGCCGGCATCGCATCCAATCTCTACGAACAAGCCCCTGAATTCATTCGCATCGGGGCCGGCATCCAGATGATGCCCAACTCGATGAAGGTGCTGCGCGGCATCGGCGTCGAGGATCGACTGCGCGCGGTGGCTTTCGCACCCTACTCTCATTTGAACCGAGTCTGGAATACCGGCGAGATCACCCGTGAACTGCCGATGCCCGAAAGCCTGTTCGGAGCACCTTATCTGTGCATGCATCGGGCCGATCTGCACGAGGCCCTGTTGTCCGCCATTCCGGCCGAGAGTGTCCATCTCAACAAAAAACTCATCGGCCTCGAGCCCGTCGGCTCCCAGGTGAGGCTCGTCTTTGCTGATGGCTCACGCGTGACGGCCGATGCCGTGATCGGCGCGGACGGCGTTCATTCATTGGTGCGTGACATCATCGTTGGGCCGGATGCGCCGATCCACAAGGGACGCATCGCCTACCGCGCGGTGTTCCCGTCGACGCTCATGGGCGATACCGAAATCGGGCCCTCTCGAACCAAGTGGTGGGGCATCGACCGTCATATCGTGATCTATTACACGACGCTTACCCGTAGTGAGGTCTATTTCGTAACAAGCGTGCCGGAGGCGGCCGAATGGCTCACCCCGGAATCCTGGTCCGCCAAGGGCGAAGTGCATGAGCTGCGCAAGGCGTACGACGGCTTCCATCCCGACGTCCGCGCCGTCCTGCAGGCTTGCCCGGCCTGTCACAAATGGGCGATTCTTGAGCGTGAGCCGCTGCCACGGTGGAGTGATGGGCGCGTGGTATTGCTGGGTGATGCTTGCCACCCCATGACACCCTACATGGCTCAGGGGGCCGCAACCGCGATTGAGGACGCGGCCATTCTCGCGCGCTGCGTCCAGGAAGTGGCCGGCGAGGATATCGAAGGCGCCTTCCAACGTTACGAGGCGCACCGAAAGCCGCGCACTTCGCGCATTCAGGCGATTTCGAGTGCCAATACCTGGCTCAAGGAAGGCAGCGGCGACACCAGCTGGCTCTATGCGTACGACGCCTGGAATGTGCCGCTCGAGGCGCCCGCCAATCAGCGCAGCACTGCGTGAGGGCCCGGGTGATGAGGAGCACGCCGGCGCAGCAGGCGGCTCGTCGGGCTGGGGCGGGCGCGACCGCCCAACTGCAGGACATCGAAGGTGAGGCGTTGCTGGCCCGCCTGGAAGGCGTGCCATTCACGTGGTGGCACACGCGGGCGCGCCTGGTCATGGGCAGTGCGACCTTTCTCGACGCCTTCGACGCGCTCTCCCTTGCTTTTGTCATGCCGGCTCTGATTGGGCTCTGGCACATGTCCACGGTGGAGGTCGGCGTCTTGATTGGCGTCGGCTACGTAGGACAGCTGTTCGGTGCACTGCTGTTTAGTCGGCTGGCAGAGAATTTCGGCCGCGTCCCCGGTGCGTCAGCAGCGACCGCGATGATGTCGGTCATGAGTCTCGGCTGTGCAATCGCTGGCAACTTTCCGGCACTGATGTGCTGCCGGCTGGTGCAAGGCATCGGTGTCGGCGGTGAAATGCCGGTGGCGGCCACCTACATCAGCGAGTTGTCGCTTGCGGCCGGCCGCGGCCGGTTTTTTATGCTCTACGAGATGATTTTCCCGATCGGCCTGATGGCTACTGGCCAGATCGGCAGTTTGCTCGTACCCCTGCTGGGCTGGCAGGTCATGTTCCTGGCCGGTGGCCTGCCCGGCCTGGTCGTTGCGGTCCTGATTTGGAGGTTGCCGGAATCGCCGCGGTGGCTGATTTCGAGGGGACGGCTGGACCAAGCGCAATCCATCATTGAAGAGATCGAGGCGAGCACGAAGGACCGCGTCGCGCCGACCGATGTCCTGGATAGAACGTCTGCAGGGACCCGACCGCCGGCTGCCCCCGGTCCGGCCCAACCCGGCCAGTGGGAAGAATTGCTCTCACCCTTCTACCGGGGGCGCACCCTGATCGCATGGTCCCTTTGGGCCAGCGCCTACTTCGTGGCGAATGGGCTCAACAACTGGATGCCGACGCTCTACAAGACGGTCTACGGCCTCGGACTTCAGGAATCGCTGAGCGCCGCGGCACTGACCAACGTGGCGCAGGTAATCCTGCTGGTCATTTGCGCTTTCTGCATCGATCGGATCGGACGCAGAAACTGGATGATAGCGGTGTTCGTCGCCGGGGCTTTGCTGCTCGCCACCCTCGGGGCCGGCGCCTCCGGCGATGTGAGGCATGTAATGGTTCTGGCCACCCTGGCCTATGGGGCCATCGGTTCGGCCAATGCCGTGCTTTACCTCTACACTCCGGAAATCTATCCAACCCGCATGCGGGCAATCGGGACGGGGCTTGCAACATCCTGGCTGCGGCTGGCGTCCGCAGCCGGACCGCCGATCGTGGGCCTCATTCTGCATCGAAGCAGCATTTCGTCGGTGTTCCTGATGTTCGCCGGGGTCAGCGTATTCGGCGCCCTCGCGGCCTCGCAGATGATCGCAACCGAGCGCAAGCGGCTTGAAGACGTGTCGCCTTAGCAATGTCGCCCTGCTTCCTTGCTCTGATCGACGATGTTTCCAGCTTGGGGAACCACGATTGACGCATCCCTTCGTGCTTCTTGAGGACAGCCGGACATGTTGCTCGCTGGTGTTCGAGGCGCCGGAGCGCATTTTCACGGCTCACACAGAGGCCGAGGTGGCGACGGCCCTGTCTGGTATGGAGGACGCACGTGCGAGCGGCCTGCATCTCGCCGGATATGCGTCATTCGAACTCGGCTACCTGCTGGAAAGTCGGCTGGCCTGTCACTTCCGGCCAGCGCGAACCCCCTTGCTGCATTTCGGTGCATTTGCGGCACCGCGTCCGCGTGAGTTCGGGCGCGATGTTGCTTGGCCGACGTCCATTCGGATGCTGCCTGACTGGGATTTTAAGGATTATGCCCGGCGGTTCGGCCGCGTCATCGACTACATCACAGCCGGCGACGTCTACCAGATCAATCTCACCTTTCCGCTCAGAGGTCGGTTTCGCGGCGATCCAATCGACCTCTACGCTGCGTTGCGACGCATCCAGCCGGTGAGGTTCGGCGGCATCATAGCACTCGGCGATGAGACCGTGCTGTCGCTTTCGCCGGAGCTTTTTCTCGAAATCCAAGGCCGCATCATCCGAACCCGCCCGATGAAGGGGACTGCGCCGCGCGGAAGGACCTCGGAGGAGGACGCCCAGATCGCCCGAGGGCTCGCCGCCAGCGAGAAGAATCGCGCCGAAAATCTGATGATCGTCGATCTCCTGCGCAATGACCTTGGCCGTCTCGCCGAGATCGACTCGGTAGACGTCAGCGATCTGTTCACTATCGAGACCTATCCGACGCTTCACCAGATGACCTCTGGCGTCGTGGCGCGGGTGCCGCCGGGCCTGAGTTTGCATGATCTTCTCGGGGGTCTCTTCCCGAGCGGTTCGGTGACCGGGGCCCCGAAAATCCGGGCGATGGAAATCATCCGCGAACTTGAGGAAACATCCCGCGATGTGTATTGCGGCTCGCTCGCCCACATTGCGCCCAACGGAGATATGCGCTTCAACGTTGCGATCCGAACCGCCACGCTCTATGACGAGGGTGAACTGCTGTGCAATGTCGGGTCTGGCATTGTGATCGATTCCGATGCTCGGGCGGAATATGATGAATGTCTGCTCAAGGCAACCTTCCTGACGGGTCCGACGACGCCGACCTCGGCTTGATCGAAACGCTGCTTTGGGTCGAGGATAAGAGATTCTTTCTCATCGACGAACATCTGGCACGGCTCGCACGCTCGGCTGCGGCGCTAGGCTTTGCGCACGACGGCGACACTGTCGTCCGATGCCTTGAGGAAGCCGTGGTTGGCCGGCGGGCGCCCCGGCTGCGGGTACGCCTCATATTGGACCGCTCTGGACGTTGTTCGGTCTCAGCCCAACCGATTGATCCCATGCCGGCCGAGACGGTCTGGCGGGTGGCTGTGGCGACAACGCGGTTCACCTCCGACGATCCGCTGCTGCAACACAAGACGACACGCCGCGGCATCTACGAAAACGCCCTGGCGGAGGCCAGTGTGCGTAACGGTGCCCAGGAAGTGCTGTTCCTCAACGAACGCGAGGAGTTATGCGAGGGCGCCCGGTCCAATATTTTCATTATGCGCAACGGCAATCTGCTGACCCCACCGCTTGCCTGTGGCGTTCTGCCCGGAACCTTGCGGGCCAGGCTTTTGGAGGAAGGCCGCGCTCGTGAAGCGACGCTGCGGATGGCAGATCTCTCGCCGAATTGCCAATGGTACATGGGTAATTCGGTGCGCGGTCTGGTACGGGCGTGCTTGATTGCCGACTGATCCGTCCGCCGGCCGGCGTCGATGCGTCACCCTCCTTGGGTCCTGCGATCGGTTTGCCGACCTGCACGTCCGCGGCGGACGCTCGGCGGAACAGGCCCACCTGACATGGCCTGTCAGGCTCGGAGCATGCGAGTCCTTGTTGGCGGCGGGTACCCCATGTTAGGCAGCTCGCAACGTCAGTCGCGCGTCATAACGTTCGTCCCGGCAACATTTGATCACCGGCAGTCCACGCGACGGCTCTCGATAAACTCACCATGGTCAAATCGGCAACGAACCGAGCACTCCCACTCCTGATATAAATCCGGATCTTACGTAAGTGAGAGGATGAAAAATGAAGATCTATCTTGCCGGACCGCTGTTCAGCACTGGCGAACGCGAGTTCAACAGTCGATTGACTGCGTTGCTGCGGGGCCGCGGACACGAAGTGTGGCTGCCCCAGGAATCCGAACAGAGGTCGATGTCTGCCCGCGAGGTCTTTGAAACGGATGTCGGAGGCATTGATTGGGCCGACGTCGTCGTTGCCAATATGGACGGGCCCGACCCCGACTCTGGTACCTGTTGGGAATGCGGTTACGCGTACCGAAAGAAACCCATCATTGTGTTCCGCAGCGATTTTCGGGTAGGCGAGGAGATCGACAAAGGCCCTTATAATCTCATGTTGACCCAATCAGCCACGGAGTGCCTCAACCTGAGCTTCGCGAGCACGGAGCATATAGCAACCATGATCGATGAGGCGCTGCGCCGGCTCGTCGAATCAACGCCGGCAACCAAATCAGACCGATAGAGTCGCGATTGACGCTGCAGAATTGATGCTGCGAACTTGGAAAATGCCGTCGAAACGCCGCTGCGCGGGCACCAACGTTTCGAATCATCGGGTCGGTTGCGAGGATCCAGGGCCCGAGAGGGTAGGCCTCGGATCCTCGTTGAATTTCATGTCGGTCGGGAAGGCGCGCGGGCTCTGGTTAGCCCAAATCGCATGGCAAAAAGCGGCCGTAGCCATCGTCGGTGGCGCAGCCGCCATTGGGCAGCATCCGGTTGCGGAGGTCCGATGGATAAGCCGGCTCGGCCGGGCTCGACGCATAACCACCGTTCTGCGCGCCGGGGATATCCGATCTCTTGAGCTGCCCGGCGAACGATGAGCTGGCGGCAGCCGTAAGCATCGCGCCGGCGAGCCCGGCTGCAAGAGCTTGTCTGAGAACATTTTTGAGCATGGTGCGTGTCATGTCGGTCTTCCTTAAGTCGTTGTTAATTGGGTGGTTCAAGTTCCGGCGGGACGCATGAGTTTGCTGATCGGTGGCGCCGCGAGCATCAAACTTCAGACAACCAACTACGCACATCAACAAGACAAAGAATCAAACACAGCGTCCCTACTATCACAAGCCGCCCTGAACCGACTGTGACTTTTTGGTGACAGTCATCGATAATTGGTCTGATCGTTTGAAACGGCGGTGCCTCGCGACCCTGCCCCGGCCGAGCAGACGTCAATGCTGATAATCAAGCCGACGATCAAACGCCGAACCCGTCCATCTGGCCGCTTGATCTCGCCATCTGGTGCGGCCCAACCAGGTGAGGTGGGTTCCAATCAACTCGACCGGAGGTGCAGGACTCCAGCGCCGCCGCGTGGCTCACGGCCGAGGAGCGGGGCGGACTCTCTCGCGCGCTGAACAGTGAGGATGCCCGAAGTACCGGCGCTCTCGGGCGCAGCGAATCGTGTGACCCTGACGGCGCCGGCAGCCTCGATTGGGAAAACCCGGACGATCGGGCTGGATCTAATGGAGTTGATCGGCCACCTTGTCGAGGCCACTCTGCACACAGGGCTCGTCGACGCCCGGCGAACCCGACACCCCCACTCCGCCAATCACATCATCACCGACCTTGATGGGCAGGCCGCCCGGGATGGCGATGACGTTGGGCAAGGTTACCTGCTGGCGCACGACCGGATCATTGTCGGCGAACTTCTTGGCATAAGCGGCCGTTGATTGCCGGAAACTGCGCGCCGTATAGGCCTTGCGCCGGGCATTCTCCATGGTGTGGGGGCTGGCATCGTCGGCGCGCAGCGCGACGATCGTTTCGCCGTCGCGGTCGACCACAACGGCCGAAACGTTGTAACCGCTCCCCTTGCAGGCTTCGAGCGCGGTCTCGGCAATCGTCTTGGCTATCGCGTAAGAAAGATCCTTGCGCGATAGCAATTGGGCGCTGGCAGCCGTCACCGCCACGCAGGCGACAGCCGTCAGGGTCAGGCAGGACAACGGTCTGAACATGTTTGCAACCCTCCACTCCATCACGAGGTCGTTTTTGAAAAGGCGTTTCGCAGGAAGGACAGACAACTTATCGGACTGGGTGGTACCCAGTCTCGGGTGCAGCTTATGCTGGGCGGTTGCCGACCGAAACGTCCAAAAATGGCGTCCAGCATTGCGTCTCAAGCCTGCCCCGAGTGACCGCACGCACGGCCTTGGTGCCGAACAGGAAGCTCGAATGCTGCAGGCAAATACCTCCGGCTGTGACGAAAGCCGGCCGGCGAACCGACACGGCATTTCGCTATGCTCTGTCAGCGTATTGGGGACATTAATTCTTTCCTAATTTGTTTCGCGGGCCCGGTATTGAACCGTCAATTTCTTTCGTCTAGCGTCAGATCGAATCAAGATCTGAATGATCTTGGCCACCACCTTCCCCACGTTCCAAGAACACGTCCCGAGAAGACCGGTGTCCGACATAATCTATGACATTGCGGTCATCGGCGGCGGGATCAATGGATGCGGCATTGCCCGGGATGCGGCTGGCCGCGGGCTTACCGTGCTTTTGTGCGAGTGCGGCGACCTAGGTGCCGCGACCTCGTCCGCCTCCACAAAGCTCATTCACGGAGGCTTGCGCTACCTTGAATACGGCAAGTTACGCCTTGTTCGCGAAGCCCTGGCCGAGCGTGAGGTCTTGTTGCGAGCCGCCCCCCACATCATTCGGCCGCTGCGTCTCCTGCTGCCGCATCAGTCGGGGCTGCGGCCACGCTGGCTTCTGCGACTCGGTTTGCTTGTCTACGACCATCTTGGACGAGGCCATACGCTGCCGCCGACCAGATCCATCGAATTGCGCAACGACCCTGCGGGGCGAGCGCTCAAACCTGATTTTGAGTTCGCATTCGAATATTCTGATTGTCGGGTTGATGACGCGCGTCTGGTGATCCTCAATGCTCTTGATGCGCGCGCGCGGGGAGCAACCATTCGTTCTCGCACACGCTGTGTCGCGGCTGAGTGTCAGGCTGGCCTGTGGAACCTGACCCTTGAGTGTGCTGATACCGCTGCTCGCTGGTCCGCCACGGCTCGCGTCCTGATCAACGCATCAGGTCCCTGGATCGGCAGTGTCATGCGACAGGTCATTGGCAGCCGCCGCCCAGCCCCAGTCCGCCTGGTCAAAGGCAGCCATATCGTGGTGAAGCGTCTGTTCGAGCACGACCGCGCGTATATGTTGCAAAATCCCGACGGTCGCCTCGTTTTCGCAATTCCCTACGAGCGCGACTTCACCCTGATCGGAACGACCGAACAGGACTATGCCGGCGATCCGTCCGCTGCGGCCGCAGACGCCAGTGAGATTTCCTATCTGTGCGAGACGATCAGCAGTTATTTCCGCACCCCGATCGGGCCTGACGCGGTGGTGTGGACCTACTCAGGTGTGCGACCGCTCTACGATGACGGTGCCAGCAAGGCCCAACAAGCCACCCGCGATTACGTGCTGGAACTCGACGCGCCGCAAGACCGCGCGCCCCTATTGAATATCCTCGGCGGCAAGATTACCACCTATCGTCGGTTGGCCGAGGCCGCTCTCGCGCGCCTGGCGCCATACCTGCCGATGCGCGGACCCTGGACCGCAACCGCCCAATTGCCGGGTGGCGATCTTGAAGGTTGCGTTGGGGAACTTCGCCGATCACTCCAGGCGACCTATCCGGCGCTGGGCCAAGCCCACGTCGAGCGTTTCATCCAATCCTATGGCACGCGCGCGCTGCTGCTGGAAAAATATGCGCGACGCCCTGGTGACCTCGGACAGCGCTTCGGACACGATCTGACCGAAGCTGAGGTTGCCTATCTGATGCACGAAGAATGGGCGTACGAGGCCAGCGACGTCCTGTGGCGTCGCACCAAGCTCGGATTGTGGTTCGGCGCCGCCGATGCTTCGCGGCTCGATTCATGGATGGCGCGCAATCGGGCCGCCGTTGCGGCAGCCTGACAGACCGCTCGACGCTCGATGCTGAGCGACAACAAACGAACGACGCTCTGATCGGGTGCGATAGTTCGGTACTGGACTCTCCAGGCAGATATCGATCATGGCATTGGACGGCCGTTACACTTGGATGGCAACGGCCAACTGCCGCCTGGAGGATGCCGGCGCCCGGTCTCCCGCCCGGCGCCGGCTGCTCGGTTGACGATGTTTGGCGTACGCGACGAACTCAACGCAGGCAGAATGACTCCAAGGGGTGACAAATTCAGTCATGGCAACTTGATTTCCACTCGCGCATCGCTGCGGGCTCGAAC
>Ga0187783_10002570_pt1 | contig 13451 bp, 12 predicted proteins | sample 1015_SJ02_MP02_2_FD_132471 | JGI IMG/M metagenome (GOLD analysis project Ga0187783, IMG submission 132471) | Tropical peat soil microbial communities from peatlands in Department of Meta, Colombia - 1015_SJ02_MP02_20_MG | ecosystem: Environmental > Terrestrial > Soil > Wetlands > Peat | place...
CATGACACGGCGGTAAAATGCATCGATCGCGCCCTCGATGCGTAGCGCACAGGTTCCAAGTTCCTTGTGCTGGCGAAGCCTTGATCGGCTGCCCAACCTGAGCGAGTATATGCCGGTCGGCAAGGGGTATCACATGGATGAGCGCGATCAAAGTCTTGATGCCGCATTGCACGGCATCGATGAAGACAAACGTGCGACGCTGCGGCGACTGATTGTGAAAGGTGCCTTTGTGGCGCCGACCGTGGTGTCATATGCAATGGGCGGCTTGACCGTCGATGCGGCAGCCCAGTCTAATTCAAATACGACTGCGTCAGGACGATCGACTGTACCATCGGATCGACGCTTGAAGATCGACATGGTCAGAATTGGCACACACGACTTGGGCTTCGGGATCTATCGCTTTCAATATCTCTGGAGCGAGCAAGAGCATATCGGAGTGCTCGCTCAGGAAGTCGCTGAGGTGCGGCCTGATGCCGTCGTTCGCGGGCCGGACGGCTTTTTGCGAGTTGACTACGCGGCAATCGGAATGGCGACGCCGCTGTTAACTGCTCAGAAATCAGCCGTAGTAGCTGATAGACCGGTCGTCTAGCTCCTGCAGCTTGACAGATCAGAGTCTATGCTCGAGGCATGGATAACGCGCCCACCGTTTCCGCGGCGTTAATTGTTCGCGACGAGTCTGCATTTATTGAATCCTGTCTGCGCTCACTAGTCGAGAATATCGACGAGATTGTAATCGTCGATACTGGTTCGCGCGATGAAACAATCGAGATTGCGCGGCGGTTTCCAACGCAGTTGTATCATTTTCCCTGGCGCGATGATTTCTCGGCAGCACGCAACTATGCTTTAGCGCAAGCCAAGGGAGATTGGATCCTTTACATCGATGCCGACGAGTGTCTGGAAATCCCCAGTCACGATGCTTTTCGCGCGGTTTTGGCTGACAACAGCAAGGTAGCTTGGGAGCTCCAATTTTATCCGCGCGTCGGCTGGACTCCCTATTATGAAATGCGGCTGTTCCGCAACGATCCCCGCATTCGCTTTCGTGGTGTCATTCACGAGCGCATCCATCCAGCTGTGGAGGCCGTCGCACGTTCTGAGGGTCGCACGATTGGCAGCTGCGATGTTACGCTGCATCATTTCGGTTACGAGTCTGATCAGGGCGCCAAGAACTCGCGGAACATTCCATTATTGCGCAAATATTTGGCCGATGAGCCTGATCGTCTTTATTGCTGGTGGCACCTCGGCGAGTGCTACCGGCTCGCGGAGCAGCATGACGCGGCGATTGAAGCCTGGACGAGCGGCATATCCAGATTGCTTAGTATAGAGGCTGACTGGAGACAGCTTGCTGACAGCTCCCTTTACTTGTCGTTGATCAAGTTGCGGCACTCAAAAGGTGAAGACGTTCAATCGCTCGCGCGTCAGGCACTGCGCCTGTTTCCGGACAGTCTTGCGCTGCAGTGGGTTGGAGCGCAAATCTCGGTCGAGCAGGGCGACCTAGCGACGGCTCGATCGGTTTTTCAGCGGCTCATTGGCATCGACGCGGACACATTCTGCGACCACAAAATATCGTACGATAAAGCTCTGTTTCGGCACCTCTCGGCTGAGCCGCTGGCCCTTTGCTATTTCCGTGAGCGGCGGTTCGCCGATGCCGCCAGATTGTACGCGCAGGCTGCGCGAACCGCATCAGATCCGGCGCCTCTGGAACTTAAGGCGCGGCTCGCGCAATTGCGTGCGGCGAGCTGAAAGTGGCTTACGAAAGCCGATCGCTTTGACCGACTAATCGGCGCAGTAGTGCGCCCCGATGCTCCCGTAACAGATGGACTAAGTAACGCACCCGGTCAGCGACAGATATGTTGGCAGGCGCTTTGCGATAGCGCGCCGCAAGTGTGTCTTTAGCAAACGAGTGGCGAAACTGGTCTAGGACGAACCCAGTGCGCCGCCGCCAGTGCGGTGCCAAAGCGAAGTGCAGGGTTGCAGTGGCGTTCTCCGACGCTTGCGAGGAGATGGGGACAAATTCGGGAAGTGGAGTACCGAAGAGTCGTTGCACTTGCACGAGCCAACTGCCCAGCAAATCGAGCGCTCCTGCCTCGCGCATATGTGTGACGATCACTTGCCATTGGTCGCGTGACCAGTCGCGGCTCAGCATCATCCATTCCCAAAGCGGCTTGAGACCAAGAATGCGTCGGGTGTATCCGCGGTCAGACAGCTGATGGTGCACAAGGCAATGCACCGCCTGCCATTCCGAAGGGAGAACCAAAAACCTGCCGTCCGCAGCTTTACTCGCATTCCGCCACACAAAGTCAGTGCTCATCACGCTTTGGCCGGCCACCGCGAGTGCCGCGGTGTGGAGCTCAACAGGAGCTGGTTCGCTCGGATGTTGCAGATCCGCAAGGTGATGATAATCGGCCATGTAGGGCTGCCCGCGCCGATAACCTGCGGCTACGAGTTCAGCAAAGGCGCGCCGAGCGTCGTCCGGGCGCAGCAACAGATCAATATCGCGAAATGTGCGTGCCTCGCACCAGGCAGCCATTGGTGTCAGCGGATACCGCGCGCCTTTGATGATCAAGGGCACGATCCCCACGCGATTAAGATGACCGAGCACGCTTTCGAGTTGCGTCTTTAGCAAGTCTCGTCGGGCGAGATGGTCGCGATAGTACTGCTGCAGGCGCAGCGTCACATGACCGTCGCGACACTGCTCAGCTGCGCGGGGAGCAGGTGGTAAAAGGGCGCGCTCGGTAAGCGCATGGACGAGCGGCGGCAATACGTCCTGTTGAGTTGCTAAGTCAGTTAACGCTTGCCAAGAAAAACCGTACTTCATCAAGCGCAAGCGCAGCGCTGGAATTGCCGCTGGGTCTGCATCGTTCCGCAGAATATCCCCGAGTAGGGCCAATAGCGCAGGATTTCGGATTCTGGGCGGCAGTAACTCCACCTCGACCTCAAATCATGTTCGGCCCGACTTGGAGAATAGACAATATAGGCAATAAAGCACTGCGAATGAAGTCTCGTCGCGACATTCGGTGAGGCGGACGACAATCCCGATCAAGTTAACTCACCAATGGAACTGCGCCTTGCTCGGCTGCAAAATTGATCACCGAGCGCAAAATGCGCACGACTGGTTGCATCGTGGATTTTTGTCTTTGCGCGGCTAATCGCGATTTGACAGCTTCACAAAGCGGCGGGCCGCTTGGTCGCATTAGGCGCCCTGCGCAAATGCGACGACTGGTCAGTCTCGTGTGATCGACTTTGCATGATCGAGAGAAATTCATGCTCGTTGAGCAAGTGTGTGTTTCCCTCGTATCCGAGCCGTTGCAAAAATTTTGCAATCTTGACTATTGAGCCATTCTGAAGGTTCGGAAAAGCGGCCTTGGGGGAAGCCAAGTGGCTCGTGCTTTACAAGTACAATATGTTCTCTCAGCTTTCGCGATTGATGCTCAAGCGATTGCGACCGGCCGGCATACCCCAGACCCTGCAAATCAAGCGCGTGATGAGCGGACATGCCTAGCTTTATCAGGAAGCCGCCAGTTTTGCTTCAATCTCTTCCCAGATCTGTGTCATAGGCGATCGCAATCGGCGCAGATGCTCTACGTTATGCTCTAGTACAGGCTGCATCTGATCCAGCATGGCAGCGCGCCGATTGTCGTCGAGCGCGCCAAGGTGATCGATCACGGCGAATAGCGCTTGCATCCTTTCGCCGTTATCGATTAACGCGTCGTAGTATTCGTCGATGATCGGCGTGAACGTTTGAAACCCTAGTGAGCGCAGATAGGCCAGAGTTGCTGGCGCACCAACGATCACGAACGGATGTCCATTCGCTATGGGCTTCCACACCTTTTCGGACACGAACAGGATATCATTGATGAAATGGGTTTCACAGACGATGGAAAAGCTCGTTGCACGATAAGGCCACGCCTCACCAATTGTAACCGCGGCGAAATTGTCTTGCATGTAGCGGTCGAAATCCAGCGGTAGATCACGATCGATGACCAGCGGCAGACGCTTCTGCAATTGCTTCCAAGCTCTTTGCATCTCACGATCGTCAAAGCGCGTTCGATCCGGATGATCGTCGCGAAAGCTGACAATGCTGCGTTCCAGGAAACCTCGGCGAAGCAGATGACAAACGATTGTGCGCCGGTGCGGGCGTGCCATTCGATTCATGCTGAGAAAAAGCTTCGGCGGCAGCGCGCCGCACCGCGCACGTGGGTCAGTAAGGATTGTACTTTGCCGCACGGGTTTCACGGTAAGGTGGGTCGCCTGATGAAGGTTAAGGCCGTGCGGCAATTGTTTGGCGTGCCATCGGATGTCCAGATCGAACCCTTGCTCGTGCGCGCGCCGTATTGCCTGGACAAGGTAAGAAAAGTGTTCAGCGAAACGTGCTTCGAATGGGTCAGGTAGATCCGTGTCGCCCAATCGCCGGCGTTTCCAAGCCTCGTATTCTAGCCGACCGGCAAGATTGCCGCTGATGAACCACACCGCGCCTGGCGGCAAATCGTGACGAGAGATAAAGCGAAAGATAAGATCATATACACTCTGTTTTTCACCCTCGGGATTAAGGGTGAAACTAAGCATGCGGCCCTCATGACCGAAGAACAGCAGAATTACGGCCTTTCCTGCCCGCGCGGCGTTCAGCACGACCGGGGGGACGTATGGAGTTACGAAATCGGCGGCCATGTTGCGCGCGAACCACTCGATCAGCTCCCAACGGAATTCGAGCGGGAATACGAAGCGGTTGTCTTCAAGCAAAATCTGCTCCAGCCGGCGCATCCTGAGGCGCTCCCGGTCGAGGAGAGCTAGCGAAGGTATCCAATAGTGCCACACATATCCCTCTCCGGGCCGGTTGGAGGCAGCACCAATGGTATAGGCGTTATCGCCGTCTTGACGGAGCGATGGGTAGGCAATGTCGAGCATGTCAAGCCTGACAGATCCCAACCGGGATGAAGGTCACCCCATTCTGTGCTGCCAGATAACGCCAGGGATCGATAACCACCGAACCCTTAGGGAAGGTAAGCGCCCTGAATTCCCGGTGCCTCGCACCGATCAAAAAGACGTGTGGATCGAGCTTCGACAGGTTTCGCTCGGTTCCCTCTACGAGCGGGTCGTATAGGAAGACCCGAAAACCGCGCTCCTCCAGTATAGCTTTCAGGAGCAGGGCGGGGCTGCCGACGGTGAGGTTGATGCCCGCCTTAAAGCTGTAACCGATGATCGCCTTGGGGAGATCATAGGCGCACATCAGTTCGACCAACCATTCGGTCTGACGCTCGCGCGCCGTCATTAGGTTCTCGAATATATCATGACTCAGTGGCAATTCTCGTGCGAGCCATGACATGGCGATGTTGTCGCGTGGATGGCAACCACCGCCGTCCGCCATGCCGCCGTCAAGATAGAGCGGGCCGAGCAGACGGCGCCCTGCCTTTTTGAGCGCGTCGGTGACATCGTCTACGTTCGCCCCGGGCGATTTGTGACAAATTTCCATCAGTGTGTTGGCGAAGACGATCTTCATGCCGATAAAGGTATTGTACGCGACCTTAGCTAGTTCGGCGCTGTCGATTGACATCTGGCACACCGGCGCATCGGTCAGAGTCGTATAAAGAGTTGTCATCTTTGTCGCGGTTTCTGAATCATCGACGCCAAGCAACACGAATTCGGGCTGCAGGAAATCGCGCATTGTTGTGCCCATGGCGGTAAAGAAGGGATTGTAGCACAGGCGCAGCAATGGACTGGCGGCGGGCCGAATGTGTCGACGCACGGTGCCGGGCAAGACCGTCGAAATGATCGCAACCACCGTCTCATGCTTGACGGCGGCGGAGATGTTTTCGATTGCATGGACGAGGTAGCGGTAATCGAAATCCATACGTTCACCCGGAAGGCGTGTTACACCTTCGTAACGCTGTCCGTGCGGCGTTTGCACCGCGATGAAAATCACGTCGCCATGCGCTACCACGTCTTCTACCGACCCAAAACGGAGATTGCTGCGCGCAAGATATGGATCCAACGGTTCCTCGCCGTCGGGACCGGTTTCGCGATAGGGACGGGGGTCTTTGTTCATCAGCGCCGGAACGATGTCATACGCCATCACGTCATGGCCCTTCATCGCCACTGCAAGCGCGCAGGGAAAGCCAAGCTTACCCAGACCGACAAATCCAATCTTCATTGAATTCTTTCCTGACGAAGCCAGTTCCCAGCCCAGACGACAAGCAAGTGTTCGGTTTTCCGGAGTTTCGATGGTTCAAGAAACTGAGTTTTCACTTTGCCAGACCAGCGAGTTGTGTTGTAAATAAAAGTATAGCTTATTTTCGAGAAAGCGCCTTGTTCCATATGGTTTGGCCGTTTGCGCGACCACACAGCGACACGCGTTGCATCACGTCGCGGCATTTGCACGTTTGCTTAACTCTCGCGACATTGCGACTGCTCGCGGCGGCCAGATGGACAGCAGTGCGAGTCGGCTCAATCTTGCAGCGTATCGCGATGTAAAAGCCATGAAAAAATTAGTAAAATATCTTGCGGGCAGTTTCGGGTACGAAATCCGCCGAATACCGCAACAAGTTTCCATCCAACACCATGAACTCGTAACTCCAGATCTTGAGAGCATACATCAGCAAACCCAGAGATCTTTAGTTAATCAGTTGCACTGTGTCGCGTAAAGAAACCAATTTTGTATCCAAATATTCAGGACGCTGGTTTTCGCGTTTATTCGCAATTTGAAGAAGATGGGATCATCCTCTACGTGCTGTCCATGATCGGTTTCAAGGCGAAGCGCGTCGTCGAGATGTGCTGCGGATCCGGAAATGAATGTATGGCTGCAAATCTCATTCTTAACCACGGTTTCGATGCCCTTCTGTTCGATGGCAATGAGGCCTGTGTCGCCCATGCACAAACCTTCTTTCGCAGCAAGAAAGATTGCCTGCTCCAACCTCCAACCGTCAAACACGCACGTGGTTTTATCTCGGGCTGATTGCGGTGCCGTTCACCTTGAGCATGCTGTTCGTGGCATGGTGAGCCGCGCACATCAGGGACCCCTCTCGGACACGAGTGTAAAATTGCTGGAACTTGGTAGTCGATCCATCATTCGCACCCGAAACCCGTGCGGTCTTGTGGGCTGTAGAAATAGCGTCTTCGCTCCTGTGGTTTGCGCCGATCCAACGCATCGAGCGCAAACAGGATCCGGGCAGCCTGGCGCCAAAGCGTGGCTTCATAGCGGCTGAGGCGATCGAGCACGAAATTCGGCAGGTTCGCTACCCCCAAAAAGCAGCGGGCAAACTCGACATTGTGAGCGTCGGTTCTTTTCATGGAATCAGGCACTGTTTCTAAGGTGCTCACAGTACGGTGCGAAGCTATATGCGCACCGGTAGCTTCGGGCCGGAACTGAGCATGAATAACGCAACGAGAATCCAACAGCGGTTGACGGCTTTGCCGATGGTCAGCCAGATGCTGGACTTGGAGTTCGAATAATCCGGTTTCCATTGTCATGGCCCGCCGGAGCCGCCACAGAACACCGGCTAGTCGGAGCACCAGTTCGCGCTCCGCGGCCGATCGAGCGTCGTAATCAGCAGTCACCGCAGATTCGAACGCCTTGTAATCCTCGGCATTCTCAAGTGCGCCAATGACTGTTTCCGCCGTTAGCCCATGGCGGACGGCGTTGCAGCGTGAAGTCTGCTTGCCAGCCTCGGTTTTGGGCCCCGTGCTCCTTAGCGCATTGCCTCGGAAAATATTAAATAGAAACGAAACCTTCACTCTGCTATTTGTCCCTCCCTATGTATACCACCGTCTGCATTGCAACACACAAAAGACACCTTGGCCTTGAGCGGCTGTTACATTCGTTGACGAGCCAGAAAGGAGCGTCCCCCTTCGAGGTTGTCCTCGTCGACAACGATCAGGAGAAGTCGGCGCAACCGGTCGCTCTTCGATTTCGCGAAAAGCTTCCATTGACATACCTAGTTGAACCTGTTCGTGGAATAGCACGTACCCGTAATCGCGCTGTCGCGATATCCCAGTCCCCTTTTCTGGCATTCATAGACGATGACGAATGGGCGACGCCGCAATGGCTTGCCGAATTGGAGCGCAGGCAGATCATAGCTGCCGCGGATGTTGTCATCGGCCTCGTCGAAAGGAAATTCGACGCAGAAGTCTCGGAGCTCGTTCGACGTTGCGGCATGTTCGACCCTAGTCCGCTGCCCGACGGAGCAATTACACCGTGGAACTACGCTTATACCAGCAACGCATTGGTTCGACGCGAGGCGCTGCCCGATAAGACGGCGCCGTTTTCAACACGCTTTGATCTGACTGGCGGCTCGGACATTGACCTATTCAAGAGGATGATTGAATCGGGAGCTCGGGTCGTTACCTCACAAACGGCAGTCGTATTCGAACACCGACCAGTCGCACGAGCAAATTTATTTTGGATTTTTCGTCGTGCAATGCGAAACGGCATAACTATTGCCGAATTCGATCGGAATGAGATGTCGGCGGCAACGCGCGTACAACGCGCTCTCGGGTCCGGTTGGGCGGCGGGCTCGCAATTGCTTCGCGCCGGCGCCGTTTGGAAACGGAATCGTGCCAAGGCAGGCCGTCACCTCATCCGCGGTGGAAATGAAATCGGTAGGTTGCTCCATATCCTTGGCCTGCGGATCGAGGAATATCGACACCACCCGTGATTGGATATACCCGAAGGAATATGAGTCGACCGATCGACAAAAGCACAGCAGTTTTGATCCAAGCTACATTGTCCGCATCCGGCATCCAGGCAAAGTAGCGAAGAGACCAAAAATGATAAACTTTCTTTGTCGCTATTATAAAGCCTCCAAGCCATGTAAATTCAATAAGATCGATGGCTCAGAGTGCCCAACATGCGTGCATGCATCTGAGTTTAGAGACCGCATTCTCTTTATCAAATTGGACGCCATCGGAGACGTGCTTCGATCGGCTAGTTTGCTGCCATCAATAGTGAGCCGTCATAATTCACCATACCTCGCTTGGGTAACTCGAAAAGAGTCTGTGGAACTAGTTGGCCTACTGAGATATGTGGATGAGGTGATTGAGTTATCTGAAGTCGGACTTGCTCGAGTCATGACCGGCGGATGGGATTACGTGTATTCCCTCTCCAATGATTGGCCTAGCGCATCGATCGCGTCAGCCGCACAGTCAAAAACCTCTCCGATCGGCTACTACGTTAGAGATGGTGTGCTCACGCCAAGCAATTCTGCAGCGGCGCGATGGCTGGAAATGGCAGCGTTCGACAGACTGAAAAAATGCAATTCTAAAACCTATCAGGATATTATGTTTTCTATCGTTGGATTCGATTGCGCGGAGATACCGGCGCCATCCCTCGAGCTTACTCATGACCAAAAGAGGGCGGCTACTGCCCGAATAACCACGCTATTCGGTCCCAGCACGCGACGGCGCGTCGCCATCAACGTTGGTTCGGGTGGTCGATGGCCAAAGAAGATGCTCGATGTGGACCAGATCTATAACTACATTCAGCATTTGCGTAAGCGGATTGACGTAGATGTTCTTCTTGTCGGTGGTGCTGCGGAAAGGGAGAAAGCTTTCGCAGTTCGCCGTTTGTGCAATGTCGATCATCGGGTTAGCATCGCTATAACCGAGACGTCGATCGTGGAATTTATTGCGATCTTAACCGAGATGGACGTTCTTCTATGCGGGGATACCCTTGCTCTGCACGTAGCAACGGCAATTGGATTGCCAACGGTTGCGGTTTTTGGACCGACCAGTTCGTCAGAGAGCGCCGACTTCAACGGATTAGTCAAAAAGGTATGGACGGATTCACTTGATTGTCTCGTATGTTATGGCGATTGTGCCAAAGAGCGCAACTGTATGTCGTTAATTGACGCAGACCGGCTCGTTGATTTGACGGAAGTGCAGCTTTCGCATCGGCTTCGCCGAACTGCTAAGGAGAAGGATCGAGTGACTGCGGCTTTCGCATCGGCTACACCGAACTGCCGAGATATCGTCGAATCTTGGTGACGAGCGGGAGATAATTCCCTTCATCCTCTCACTCGTGATAAAAAACTCCGACCAATCGCCGAATATGGGCGTTTTGCCAATTTTGTCAGGATTTTAAGAGCGGAAGAAATAGCTAGAATACCCGAGACAAATGGCTGGACGGCCCAACAGATACTAAAATTAATAGTTTAGCGCAATTGCATGTCATTAAGGAGACGAGGATCGAGTGACTGATTTAATCCGTTCCTACGTCATCCCGGATATTGGGGTTCGCTAACTCACGTTCTCCTTAGCAGATTCGAAAAAGCAACATGGTGACGTTCGACAATCGATTCAGGCGAAAACTGCCTTAGATCTGGCGCTGAGGGGCGTGAGAAGCCCGCCCACGCCAGCGCATCGGAAAGCGTTTCTGGCGTAAGAGGTGGCTCGTAGATCCGAACCCAGTCCTTACCTACAATAGATTGGAGTTCCGCCAGTGCTCCCCGGTTTGGGAGCAAAATTGGTCGGCTATGCGTTAACGCTAGTAATGCTGACCCAGAATTGAGCATTTCACTATAGGGCGTAACGACTAATGACGCCGCAGCCATATATGTCTTGACGGCATTGATAGAAGCCGTCCGTAAATACAGTGCTATCCGCTGATCCGACGCGGCCGCCCTAACCTCGTCCTCTAGTGTTGCGTCGATCGGTTGGCCGACGATAAAAAGTCGGAGGTCGCGCTCCGATAACGCACGGAAGGTCCGAATGAGATCGGGTACATTCTTATATTTTCGAATTTGACCCAGAAAAAGAATGACTCGAAGGTCGCAAGCCAAACCCAACTGACTTCGCGCCTCGACAAAACTCGGCAAGTTAACGTAATAGTCGCGGAAATGCATCAGCGGGATGACTACTGAGGGACGTTTTTCTAGCAAAGGATACTGTTTGCATGCCGCAAGCCGACCAACATCGCTCATGTGAATTGACATAGACACCTGGGCGCTCAACCACCGGACGAAGACACTTTCAAGCCACGGGTGGAACTGTTCATGACTGATTAAGTTATGCACGGACCAAACTATTTTACTGCGCCGAACACGTGCGATCACTAAAAGGCAACAAATGATTACTACTTGTCGGAGAGCGACGACAACCTTTAAGGGTTGGCCAACTAGAAGCTCTGGGAATAGAAGCTCTGGGAAGTGTATATGAAGAATCCTGTATCTGTTGATCAGCGCCCGTCGATGAGTAAACTGTGAGACTTTCCATCCATATCGCTCGAGCCCGTCGTGCAGACGTTTGTAATAGAAGTCCAGCGGAAACTGCCGTGGCAACACGAGAATATTACCCTGGTTTTTCGCGGCAAAGTCGTCCATTTTCTCTTGAGCCACCATATCCGAAATCGCCTCTCATGCTTGGCTGCTATCGGCTCGAACAGCCGGACGTGGCCTCGGCGTTGGAGCTAGACCGGACACGGTCAGGATTTTCTCCGACTTTATCAAAAACTGCTAGAGTGGTTGCGCACAGCGTTGTGGGTAGCCCCCTACACAGAGCAATGTCCAGGGCGTGCGACGCCGGACGACGGCGCTCGCGATGCCGCATCGAGCTACCACGCCAGCAGGATTGTCAGAACCTTGGACAAATCCGTGCTAAATCAAGCCATTTCAACTTGTCACCAGACCAAACAATATTTTACTGTAGCGACACTGATAGGACCATCCACGACTGTATCGTTGATCCGCAGCCGACATACAGATCAATAATTATCTGTTAAAACCCCGTATCAAAGTAATATGTACACTACTGTTTGTATTGCAACGCACAGAAGACCTTTTGGCCTTGAGAGGCTGTTGGATTCGTTGGCGAGCCAGAAAGCAGCGTCCGCCTTTGACGTTGTCGTCGTCGATAATGATCGGGAGAAATCGGCTGAGACGATCGCTTATCGATTTCGCGACAAAATTCCATTGACATATCTGGTCGAACCCGTTCGCGGAATATCGCGAACACGAAATCGTGCGGTTGCGACTTCTCGATCTTCTTTCCTGGCCTTCATAGATGACGATGAATGGGCGACGCCGGGGTGGCTTGCCGCATTAGAGTGCGAGCAAAACAGATCCGCTGCGGATGTTGTTATCGGTCGCGTCGAGATCGAATTCGACCCCGAAGTTTCCGAGCTCGTTCGACGTTGCGGCCTGTTCGACCCAAGTCCACTCCCGGACGGTGCAATTGTGCCAAGGCACCTTACGAGGACCAGCAATGCGTTTGTTCGACGCGAGGCCCTCCCTGATAGGGAGAAGCCGTTTTCAACGCGCTTTGATCTGAGTGGCGGCGAGGACGTCGACCTATTTAGGAGGATGATTGAATTGGGGGCTCGGGTCGTTGCTTCAAAAACGGCGGTAGTATTCGAACATCGACCCGTTTCACGAGCGAATCTATTTTGGGTTTTTCGTCGCGCGATGCGAAACGGCGCGGTTGCTGAACTGGATCGTACTGCGATGTCGGCCACAACGCGCCTGCGACGCGCTCTCGGGTTTGGTTGGACGGGGGGATCGCAATTGCTTCACGCCGGCACCCTGTGGAAAAGGAATCGTGCCCAGGCAGGCCGTCACATCGTACGTGGCGGAACTGAGATCGGTAGGCTACTCGGTATCCTTGGCATGCGGATCGAAGAATATCGACACCACCCATGAGTTCCCGTCGGGTGGGGGACGTTGCTCGGGCCTTTCTCGGCGCGCTTCCGCGACGTGCCGCAAATCGTTACGACCGTCATGCTGGTTGTGTTCTTCGTGACGCCGATCATTTGGCAGCCCGAATCGTTGCCCGGTCGATGACTTTCAGTCCGTTCTTTCACGTGATCGAACTCGCCCGTGCGCCGCTGATGGGCACAGCACCGTCGCTTATGTCCTGGTTCGTCGTACTCGCCGTGACCTTCGTCGGAACCGCCTTCACTTTTCCCATTTACGTCCGCTATCGTCGTCGCATTGAGTTCGTGAAACTTATCTTGAGCGCATCCTGCTGGCTGACGACCTCGACTGCCGCGATTTGCAGGTGGATGGATGATTGAAAATATCGAGATCAAGGCGGGCAACGTTGCCCGGCAGCAGGCCGCCTCATTGCTCACAGCCGCGTTCCCCCCTGGGGTGTGGAGGGACGTGGTTTGGGCAACACCGGACCAACGCCTGCTCGCCTTCAATCGCGACAAAGAGGTCATTTGCCACGTGGGAATAGTGTTGCGCGATGCCGCGTGGAATGGCCGCGCCGTCAAAATTGGTGGCATAAGCGGGGTAACCACAAGAGAGGATAGCCGACGGCAAGGGGCGGCTAGCGCTGCGATGCGAAGGGCGACACAGGAGATACAGGAAACCTTCAACGCAGACTTCGGACTATTATTCTGCGAACCGCGAAACGCGTCACTTTACAGAGGGCTTGGATGGCAGTCATTTAAAGGGGATGTCTTGGTGATGCAGCCGCGCGGACAAGTACGCTTCGATGTCCTCGACCCCTATGTGTTTGCTCTCAAG
>Ga0187783_10002571_pt1 | contig 13451 bp, 16 predicted proteins | sample 1015_SJ02_MP02_2_FD_132471 | JGI IMG/M metagenome (GOLD analysis project Ga0187783, IMG submission 132471) | Tropical peat soil microbial communities from peatlands in Department of Meta, Colombia - 1015_SJ02_MP02_20_MG | ecosystem: Environmental > Terrestrial > Soil > Wetlands > Peat | place...
AGAGCTTCTCCGCGAACCTGATCGAGTACCCCCAGTTCACACGGCCGCAGGTGTGGGAAGGCCTTGCCATTCCGGAGGTGCTGACGTCCGGCGACCACGGCAAAATCGCCGCCTGGCGCCGCGCCGAGGCCGAGCGGCTGACCAGGGAGCGGCGCCCCGACCTCTGGGCCCGTCATTGCGGGGCCACAGCAAAGCGAGGGAGCTCGGAATCCATAACCTCGGACCGGGACTATGGATTCCGGGCCCGCCCCGCTGGGGCGTCCCGGAATGACGAGGAATGACGACAAGGTGACAAACCCGACGTGCTGTCGTAGAAGCTCGCCCAACCCGTGTAACCCCCGGTCGGAAACGGCGCGAGCCCAGCGCAGCCGATGGAGAATGCGCCATGAACCTCTTGAAAGAAATCGAAAACGAACAAGTGGCGAAGCTTTCCGCCGGCAAGCAAATTCCCGACTTCCGACCGGGCGACACCCTCATCGTCAACGTCAAAATCGTCGAAGGCGAACGCGCCCGAATCCAGGCCTATGAGGGCGTCTGTATCGGCCGCGCCGGCTCGGGCGTGAACGAGAACTTCACCGTGCGCAAGATTTCCTACGGCGAGGGCGTCGAGCGCGTTTTCCCGCTCTATTCGCCGATGATCGATTCCATTCAGCTCGTCCGCCGCGGCAAGGTACGCCGCGCCAAGCTCTATTATCTGCGTGGCCGGCGCGGCAAATCCGCCCGTATCTTCGAAAGGCAGGACTACGGCGGCGAGGAAGGCGGCGCCGAGGATAACGCGGCGGAGTAACTCCGCCGCTGTATGAGTTGGTGAAATGCGCAAAGCCCGCACGCTCTACGACAAGATCTGGGACGACCATCTGATCGAGGAGACGCCGGACGGCGCGTCGCTGATCTACATCGACCGCCATATCGTCCACGAGGTGACGAGCCCGCAAGCGTTCGAGGGCTTGCGACTCGCCGACCGCAAGGTGCACGCGCCGGACAAGACGCTGTTGGTCGTCGACCACAACGTGCCGACCACCGACCGCAAGCTGCCCAATCCCGATCCGGAAAGCGCGGCGCAGATCGCCTATCTCGCCGAGAACGCCAAATTCTTCGACCTCGAATATTACGACGAGTTCGACAGGCGCCAGGGCATCGTCCACATCATCGGCCCGGAGCAGGGCTTCACGCTGCCGGGGGTGACGCTCGTCTGCGGCGACAGCCACACCGCGACCAATGGCGCGTTCGGCGCGCTGGCCTACGGCATCGGCACTTCCGAAGTCGAGCACGTCTTGGCGACGCAGACGCTCATTCAGTCGAAATCGAAGAACATGCGCGCCACCGTCGACGGCAAATTGCCGGGCGGCGTGACCGCCAAAGACATCATCCTTGCCATCATCGGCGAGATCGGCACCGCCGGCGGCACGGGCTACGCGCTGGAATATGCCGGCGAGGCGATCCGCGCGCTGTCGATGGAAGGCCGCATGACGGTGTGCAACATGTCGGTCGAGGCCGGCGCCAAGGCGGGCGTCATCGCGCCCGACGACAAGACCTTCGACTATCTGAAAGGCCGTCCCAAAGCGCCGAAAAGCAAGGACTGGGATGCGGCGATGCGCTACTGGCAGACGCTGCCTTCGGACGAGGGTGCCCAATTCGACCGCGAGATCAAGCTCGACGCCGCGAAACTGCCGCCGCTCGTCACCTGGGGCACCAATCCCGAGCAGGTGGTCTCGATCGCCGGCCGCGTGCCGACGCTTGACGGCGTCACCGACGAGAAGAAGCGCGAGGCGATCGAGCGCGCGCTCACTTACATGGGATTAAAGGGCGGCGAAAAGATCACCGACATCGCCATCGACCGCGTCTTCATCGGCTCCTGCACCAATGCGCGAATCGAGGATTTGCGCGCGGCCGCCAAGGTGGTCGACGGCAAAAAGATCAACGCCAAGGTCAACGCCATGATCGTGCCGGGCTCGGGGCTCGTCAAAGAACAGGCCGAGTCCGAAGGCCTCGACAAAATTTTCCTTAACAGCGGTTTCGAATGGCGCGAGCCCGGCTGCTCGATGTGCCTCGCCATGAACCCCGACAAGCTCAAACCGGGCGAACGCTGCGCCTCAACCTCGAACCGCAATTTCGAGGGCCGCCAGGGCTACAAGGGCCGCACCCATCTCGTCTCGCCGGCGATGGCCGCCGCCGCGGCGATCGCTGGGCATTTCGTCGACGTGCGGGAGTGGAGTTAGGCGCTCGTCATTCCGGGGCCGAGCGACGCACCTTCGCTCGCTGAAGCGAGCTACGGCGGGTTCGACTCCGCCGAAGCACGGAGCGCGAAGGCGGAAGCGAGGAGTCCGGAATCCATGGCCGGCACCCTTTCACAAACGGCACCAGCCGTCGTCAACCTGATCTTTCGTGGTTATGGATTCCGGGCTTGCGCCTTCGGCCGCCCGGGAATGACGGCTACCCCCGCACCCACCAGCAGCGCATTTGCGGATAAAGCACGGTGCCATTCGGCCGGTGCTGCAGCTCGTACCAGTCGACGCAGCGACGATAAAGCAGCGGCCGCGGCGAGATCTCGATGCGATGGCGGGCGTGATGCGGCGGCGGGGACGGGTCAGCCGACTGTGCAAGCGGCGAAGTCTGCGCCAACGCACGCGGCGCGTCGAGCATCGCCAGCCCGCATAAGGCAATCGTCAGCACGAATAATCTCAGCATCATCACTTACTCGTATCTCACCTCCCCCTGGAGGGGGAGGTCGACGCTGCAGGCGTCGGGAGGGGGTGAATTTTTCGATTGTCACCCCACTCCGGCTCGCATCTCCGATGCTTCGCCGACCCTCCCCCTCCAGGTGGGTGGGAAGATACGATCCGCGGTACACTGTAATTATGGCCGATGTTCAATCCGATCCGTTCGCCTGGCGGCCGGTCAAGGCGCCGTCGCTGGCCGAACTCGAAGTGCTGGCCAGCGAGGTGTTTCGCCGCCTGCCGAAGCGGTTTCGCGATCTCTGCGCCGGCGTCGTCATCCAGGTCGACGATTTTCCAAGCGACGCGGTGCTCGACGAAGTGGGCGCCGAGACCGAATTCGACCTGCTCGGCCTGTTTCAGGGCGTCGGCCTACCGCATCGTTCGGAAAGTGCGCCGGTACAGATGCCGAACATGATCTGGCTGTACCGGCGGCCGATCCTCGATTACTGGGCCGAGCACGATGAAACGCTCGGCGCCGTCGTCAAGCATGTGCTCATTCACGAAGTCGGCCATCACTTCGGTTTGTCGGACGAAGACATGCATGCCATCGAGCAGGCCGCGGAATAGCGCGAGGGAGGAAGCATCATGAAAGTTGACGGCGCCTGTCATTGCGGCGCGATCAAAATCGAAGCCGAGGCCGATCCGGAAAGGACGCAAATCTGCCATTGCTCCGACTGTCAGACCTCGACCGGCACCGCGTTCCGAATTTCGATTCCGGTGCCGGGCGCGACGCTGAAAGTGACCGGGAAACCAAAACTCTACGTCAAGACGACCGCCGACAGCGGCACTCCGCGCCTGCAGGCCTTTTGCGGCCAATGCGGCACGCCGATCTATTCGACGACGGTGGGCGAGGGCGGGCGACCCTCGTACACGGTGCGGGTCGGCATCTTGCACCAGCGCGATCAATTGCCGCCGAAACGGCAAATCTGGTGGCGCTCGCACCGGCCGTGGGTGACCGAGCTTGCCGCGGTGCCGAAGGCCGAGAAGCAGACTTGATGCGCCGGCCGCGCGCGATCATATGTGAAGATGCGGCGTTGCGCCCTGGAACTACGCATCGGGGTAATTGCCATGCTGATCACCGTTTTTCGCTCTCGCCTGAAGCCGAGCGTCCGCGACGAATATGTGGCGCTGGTCGAGCGCATGAACGCGCTCGCCAAAACCATGCCGGGCTATATTTCGCACAAGGGCTTCTTCGCCGATGACGGCGAGCGCGTGACCATCGTCGAGTTCGCGCACGAGGAGGGTTTGCGCGCCTGGCGCACCAATCCCGAGCACATCGCCGCGCAGAAACTGGCGCGGCAGAAGTACTACACCGAATATCACGTGCAGGTCTGCACGCTGGAGCGCGAGTCGAAGTTCAAGGCGGAAACGGCTCAAAAACCGGCGGCGGCGCCGGCTTGACCGCAGCCCGACGGGAGGCCATTAACGCGTTGCAAACAACAAAGAGCCGCTCGCGCCCAGGACCGTCGATGGAAAAGTTCACCGTTCTCGAAGGTGTCGCCGCGCCTTTGAAGATGATCAATGTCGACACCGACATGATCATTCCCAAGCAATACCTGAAAACCATCAAGCGCACCGGGCTCGGCAAGGGCCTGTTCGCCGAGAAGCGTTATCGCGACGACGGCAGCGAGAATCCGGATTTCGTGCTCAACAAGCCGGCCTATCGCAAGGCCAAGATTCTGGTCGCCGCCGACAATTTCGGCTGTGGCTCCTCACGCGAGCATGCGCCGTGGGCGCTGATGGATTTCGGCATCACCTGCGTGATCTCGACCTCGTTCGGCGACATTTTCTACAACAACTGCTTCAAGAATGGCGTGCTGCCGATCAAAGTGTCGCCGGCGGACCTGGAGAAACTGCTTGACGACGCCGAGCGCGGCGCCAATGCGACGCTCACCGTCGATCTGGCAAAGCAGGAAATCCGCGGTCCCGACGGCGGCGTCGTCAAATTCGAGATCGAGTCGCATCGCAAGCAGGCGCTGCTCAACGGCCTCGACGAGATCGGCAAGACCATGCAGAAGCAGGCCAAGATCGAGGGTTTCGAGGCCAAGGCCAAGGCGGCGCGGCCCTGGGTGTAAACAATCGCTGCGTCATTGGCCGCGGACGGCCGATGTTCGGAGCGAAGCCCGCCGCGTACATCGCGGCCGCCCCGCGGGGCACGAGATGGAAAAATTCACCGTATTGGAAGGCGTCGCGGCGCCGTTGCGGATGATCAATGTCGACACCGACATGATCATCCCGAAGCAATACGGCAAGACGCTCAAGCGCACCGGGCTCGGCAAGGGCCTGTTCGCGGAGCGGCGCTACCGCGACGACGGCAGCGAGAATCTCGACTTCGTGCTCAACAAGCCGCCTTATCGCAAAGCGAAAATCCTCATCGCCGGCGACAATTTCGGCTGCGGCTCCTCGCGCGAGCACGCGCCGTGGGCGCTGAAGGACTTCGGCATCACCTGCGTGATCTCGACCTCGTTCGGCGACATTTTCTACAACAATTGCTTCAAGAACGGCATGCTGCCGATCAGGGTGCCGCTCGACGACCTGGAAAAACTGTTCGACGATGCCGAACGTGGCGCCAATGCGACGCTGACCGTCGACCTGGAGAAGCAGGAAATCCGCGGCCCGGACGGCGACACGATCCGTTTCGACATCGAGCCGCACCGCAAGCACGCGCTGCTCAACGGCGTGGACGAGATCACCCGAACCATGCAGAAGCACGACAAGATCGAGGGTTTCGAGGCCAAAGCCAAGGCGGCGCGGCCGTGGGTGTAACCCCCTCTCCCCGCGTGCGGGGAGAGGGCTGGGGTGAGGGGGATTCGACAAATGCTCAGAATCGCGGCAACGCCCCCTCATCCGGATTGCTGCGCAATCCGACCTCTCCCCGCGCAGCGGGGCGAGGTGAATTGGCGCCCCGGAATGACAGAGACATGACCTCCGCGATCTGCGTCTCACATCTTAACAAGACCTACGCCTCCGGACTGCAGGCGCTCAAGGACATCAACCTCGACATCCGGCACGGCGAGATTTTTGCCCTGCTCGGCCCCAACGGCGCCGGCAAGACCACGCTGATCGGCATCATCTGCGGCCTCGTACGGCCGACCAGCGGCACGGTCGCGGTGGACGGCCACGATATTTTGTCCGACTACCGCGCCGCGCGGTCGCTGATCGGACTAGTGCCGCAGGAGTTGACCACGGACGCCTTCGAGACGCCGCCCGCCACCATGCGGTTTTCCCGCGGCGTGTTCGGCAAACCGGGCAATCCCGCGCACATCGAGAAAGTGCTCAAGCAGCTGTCCTTATGGGACAAGCGGGATGCCAAGATCCGGATGCTGTCCGGCGGCATGAAGCGCCGGCTGATGATCGCCAAGGCGCTCGCCCACGAGCCACAAATTCTGTTCCTCGACGAGCCCACCGCCGGCGTCGACGTCGAATTGCGCAAGGACATGTGGCAATTGGTGCGCGACCTGCGCGCCTCCGGCGTCACCATCATCCTCACTACCCATTACATCGAGGAAGCCGAGGAAATGGCCGACCGCGTCGGCGTCATCAATCACGGCGAGCTCATCCTGGTCGACAACAAGGTCGAGCTGATGCGCAAGCTCGGCAAGAAGCAATTGACCCTCGAACTGCGGCAGCCGATCGCGGCGGTCCCGCCGGCGCTTGCGCCCTACCGCCTGACGCTGACCGCCGGCGGCCGCGAATTGCTCTACAACTACGACACCAGTGAACACACCCGGATCACGGATTTGCTCGACGATATCCGCCGCACCGGCATCCAGTTCAGGGATTTGAACACCACGCAAAGCTCGCTCGAGGACATTTTCGTCGGCCTGGTGAGGCAGCAACCATGAATCTTTACGCCGTGCGCGCGATCTACATGTACGAAATGGCGCGGACCGGGCGCACGCTGCTGCAAAGCATCCTGGCGCCGGTGATTTCTACGTCGCTGTATTTCATCGTATTCGGCGCTGCGATCGGCTCGCGCATCACCCAGATCGAGGGCGTGCCGTACGGCGCCTTCATCGTGCCCGGGTTGATGATGCTGATGCTGCTCACCCAAAGCGTGACCAACGCCGCGTTCGGCATCTATTTTCCGCGCTTCGTCGGCACCATCTACGAAATCCTCTCCGCACCGGTCTCGGCGTTCGAGATCGTGCTCGGCTATGTCGGCGCGGCGGCGACCAAGTCGATCATTCTCGGCCTGATCATTCTGGCGACGTCGGGCCTGTTCGTGCCGATCCGGATCGCGCATCCGGCGTGGATGTTGTCGTTCCTCGTTCTGACCGCCGTGAGTTTCAGCCTGCTCGGCTTCATTCTCGGGCTGTGGGCCGAGGGCTTCGACAAATTGCAGGCGGTGCCGCTTCTTATCATCACGCCGCTGACGTTTCTCGGCGGCACGTTCTATTCGACCAGCGTGCTGCCGCCGTTGTGGCGCACGGTGACGCTGTTCAATCCGCTAGTTTACCTGATCTCGGGCTTCCGCTGGAGCTTTTTCGACATCGCCGACGTCGACGTCGAGATCAGCCTGGCGATGACGCTGTTCTTCCTCGTCGTCTGCATGGCGATCGTGTGGTGGTTCTTCAAGACCGGCTATCGGCTGAAGACTTAGAGCATGATCCCGAAAAGAGGAAACCGGTTTCCCGCCTTCGCGAAGCCCGCCAATGCCGTCGCTTCGACGTTTACACGCCGCTTCCGCGAGCCAAGGAAGGTCGGAAAAGATCATGCTCAAGCAAAGAACCTAGACCGCCGCTACGCCGGAACCTTGACCGGCTGGTCCGACGTTCGCTTCGCGATCGCGTCGGCGATCGCCACGGTGCGGCGCGCCATTTCGGCGTGCAGCCGCTCGACCATGCGGCCGTCGATCTGAATGACGCCCTTGTCGCGGTTTTCCGGCTGATCGAATGCCGCAATCAGCCTGCGCGCGGTCTTCACCTCGTCGTCGGTCGGCGAGAAGGCTTCGTTGCATGGCTCAATCTGGCGCGGATGGATGAGGGTCTTGCCGTCGAAGCCGAGATCGCGCGCCTGTCGGCATTCCGCGGCAAAACCTTCGGCATTGCCGAGGTCGTTATAGACGCCGTCGAGGATGTCGAGACCGTAGGCGCGCGCCGCAGCGACGCAGTTCATCAGCCACGGCAGCATCGGCGCCCGGCCAGGGACTAGACGCGCGCGGGTATCCTTGGCAAGGTCGTTGGTGCCCATGACGAAGCCGACCAGGCGGGTCTCCGAGTCGAGCGCCGAGGCCGCGATCTCGCCGATATTGATCATGGCGAGCGGCGTCTCCATCATCGCCCAGACGCGCACGTGCGGATCGGTGCCGGTGTCGACCAGCCGCGCGGCAAGGTCCTGCAACTGCTTGGTCGTCGAGATTTTCGGCACCAGGATCGCATCCGACCGGACGGTAGCCACGGCGTCGATGTCGTCGACCCACCAGCGGGTGTCGAGTCCGTTGATGCGCACCAAAACTTCGCGGTCCCCGAAGCCGCCCTCGCGCAACGCCTTGGCGACCGCTTCGCGCGCCTGGGCCTTGGCCTCTGGCGCCACCGCGTCTTCGAGGTCGAGAATGAGACCGTCGGCCGGCAGTTCGCGCGCCTTTTCCAGCGCACGCGCGTTCGATCCCGGCATGTACAGCACGCTGCGCCGCGGACGGACGGTCATCGCTCAAGTCCCCAATTCCAGCAAGCTCACGCTAGCGGCTTGCACGCGGCGTGCCAACAACGCGTCATTCCGGGGCGCGCCGCAGGCGCGAGCCCGGAATCCATAACCACCAGCGCAGTAAGTATGGATTCCGGGCGCCTCGCTGCGCTCGGGACTTAATGACGGAAAAAGCTACGCCGCGCGCTGCTTCGCCGTGATCAGCTTGCGGTCGATCAGGCATTCGGCGATCTGGATGGTGTTGAGCGCCGCGCCCTTGCGCAGATTGTCGGAGACGACCCACATCGACAGCCCGTTCTCCACGGTCGCGTCCTCGCGAATGCGGCTGATATAGGTGGCGTCCTCGCCGGTCGCCTCGTAGGGCGTGACGTAGCCGCCCGGCTCGCGCGAATCGATGACCAGGCAGCCCGGCGCGTTGCGCAAAACATCGCGCGCCTCGTCGGCGGTGATCGGTCGCTCGAACTCGACATTCACCGCTTCGGAATGGCCGATGAACACCGGCACGCGCACGCAGGTCGCGATGAGCTTGATCTTGGGATCGAGAATCTTCTTGGTCTCGACCACCATCTTCCACTCTTCCTTGGTCGAACCGTCCTCCATGAACGCGTCGATGTGCGGAATGACGTTAAACGCGATGCGCTTGGTAAACTTCTTAGGCGCGATTTCGTCGAGCGTGAACACCGCCTTGCTCTGCGAAAACAGTTCGTCCATCGCTTCCTTGCCGGCGCCGGATACCGACTGATAGGTGGCGACCACGACGCGCTTGATCCCGGCGCGGTCGTGCAGCGGCTTCAACGCGACGACGAGCTGCGCCGTCGAGCAATTCGGGTTGGCGATGATGCCGCGCTTGCGGAAGCCGGCAACGGCGTCGGCGTTGACCTCGGGCACGATCAGCGGCACGTCGGCGTCGTAGCGCCAGGCTGACGAGTTATCGATCACCACCGCGCCGGCGGCGGCGATCCGTGGCGACCACTCCCGCGACACCGCAGCGCCCGCCGACATCAGGCAGATGTCGATGCCGGAGAAGTCGCAATGCTCGAGCGCCTTGGCCTTGAGCGTATGATCACCGAACGACACCTCGACGCCCTGGCTGTGCCGCGACGCGACCGCGATCACCTCGTCGGCCGGGAACGACCGCTCGGCGAGAATATCGAGCATTTCCCGGCCCACATTGCCGGTCGCGCCGACGACGGCGACCTTGTAACCCATCGTTAACGCTCCACCGCAAATTCCCGGGCCCGCAGCCGATGCAGGAACCGGAGCGGAAGCGCTTCTAAGCGAGAAACGCCGCAAATACAACGTCGATGAGACAGACAGTGCCCGAGGCCCCGTGCACCGTACCCGGCGACATCAGCGCCACCATCGTACGCATTCTCGCCTATATGGGCGCGCTCGCAACGCTTGCTATTGCGGCAGCGAGCTTTTTTGGGGCGCCTACGATGCCCGCGCCGGCGGCCGAGCCTGCGGCTGCGTCCGGATGGGTCAATATCGAGCGCCCCCATCCGGCCTTCGAACTGCAGATGCCGGAGCTGGCGGCAGGGCCCGCCGGCTACGCGATTTTGCGGCGGCCCGCCGACGGCGCGCGCAAAGACCAGCTGAGTTTCGGCGAACCGGCCGCCGGCGGTCCCTATGTGATGGTCGAAATCTATCGGCCGGGCGCGCGAAGCGAGCGCTTTATCGATGCGCCCAGCGAAATCGCCGCGCGCATCATCGCTTTTACGGTCACTGACGATGTCAAGCCGGCGGGGCAGATCGACAGCAAGTTCGGCGCGATGTCGTTGGTTCATTTCGCCATCGCCGCAGATCAAACCGTCAACGACCGGCAGCGGCGCTGCCTCGGCTTTGCCAAAACTTTTGACGACCCCGTCATGCAGATCGCGGGCTGGTATTGCAACCGCGGCGAAGAGGCGATCGACCGCGCGACGCTCAATTGTGCGCTCGACCGGCTCACCATGCTGTCGGCCGGCAGCGATGATAAGCTGGCCGGCCTGTTCGCCACCGCCGAGCTCAAGCGGACGTTTTGCGGGGCGCGCAATCCAATTCTCGCAGCAACGCCGGAGCGCGACGTCCCGGTCCCGATCCCGCACAGCATTAGGCTGACGCGCGATGCCAAGCCTCGCGGACAAACGCGGCTGCGCGGATTGCGCCATATTCGGCGGCCGCGCTGCCGCTGTCCGCAATCCCCGGCGCCCGATGTTGACGTTCTACAAGGCCCGTCGGGAAACAACGTGACATAAAAGCCGCCGATTAAGGCAATATTGTTCTGCGGCGGGCTGACGCGCGACCTGCGGGGGCACCTTCGCTCCAAAGCGTGCCGGCAGAACCGCCTATTGTGGCCGGCCAAACCGGGCTAGAGTGCTTCCGCCGGCGGGAACGCAGCGCCAGGGTGTCGCGTTCGTGGGAAGCGAGGAACCATGCGTCGAATAGCCGTCACGGTCGCCGCACTTGGTGCGCTTGCGGCCTGTGCCGTTCCCGCCCATGCGGCCAAGAAGACACCGCCGCCGCCGCCCACAGTGGAACGCTCCGCGGCCGGGACCATCATCCAGCCCACCACGACCATCATTCACGACGGTAACGGCCACACTACGGTCATCGTTATTCCGCGCCGGCGCTCCTATCTCGACACCGGGACCGAGGTCTCGCCCGGCGACCGCAATTACCAAGGCTATATGTTGCCGTCCGGCGGCGATCCCGGCCGCCCCTACTGGTTCTCCGGCCCCGACGTTCTCGGCACCGGCCGATATCCGCTGCCGAGCGCATTCGACGGCACCGGCATCAATCCGAACACGCCGTTCTGAACCGAGCTTCGGGACTATGAGTCTCGCGTCGCGCTGCCGGAACAAGCTGCGCCGCCGCTTCTATAGTCCCTACAACAAGCTCGTCCACCGCGGCCGCTATTTCGTCTGCAGCTATTTCGGCACCGATTTCCTGGTGCGCTCGGCCAATGTCGGCGGCCTGGAAATTTCCGCCAAGATCGCCGAATACCCGGAGCTGAAAAACTTCATGCGCGCTTGCGCGGAGCTCAAGCCCGATGTTTTCATCGACATCGGCGCCAATCTCGGGCTCTATACCTGCATCGTGATGAAGAACCGGCTCGTGCCGCGCGCCATCCTGTTTGAGCCGGACCGCCGCAACCGCATCCATCTGCGCGCCAATCTGTTGATCAACGGCCTGATCGGCGCCGACATCGAAATCCACGACCTGGCGCTCGGCGCGCAACGGGGCAAATTCCGGCTGGTGCCCGGGCCGGAACACGACATTGGCCTGTCGCAGATCGTGGAAAATCCGCGGGTTAGCGACGGCTACGACGTCGACGTGGTGCGTTTCGACGATGTCGTAGCGCTCGCCGGCAAAACCTTGGCGATCAAAATCGACATCGAGCGCTACGAGCGCCAGGCGCTCGCCGGCATGGCGCGCACGCTGCGCGACAATTGCGGCATCGTGCAGATCGAAGTGCTGGAAGCGCGCGAGGACACGGAACGACTGATGCGCGAGGCCGGCTACGCGCTCACTTGGGAAGACGGACCGAATTTGGTCTTTCAGAAATTGTAGCCCGGCTTGAGCGCAGCGAAAGTTTGGATGGGAGACACAGCTTCTCGATCGTTCCTGGGTTTCGCTTTGCTGAACGGAAGGCTACAGCCTTTCCAATTCGCCGACGATGGCTTCGCCCATTTCGGCGGTGGTGACGATCTTAGCGCCTTCCGACTTGATGTCGGCCGTGCGCAAGCCCCTGGCCAGTGCGGCGGCGATTGCGGCGTCGAGGCGGTCGGCCTCTTTGCTCATGGCGAACGAATAGCGCAGCCCCATGCCGAAGGAGGCGAGCATGGCGATTGGATTGGCCATGCCCTTGCCGGCGATGTCAGGCGCCGAACCGTGCGCCGGCTCGTACATCGCCTTGCGCCGCTTGGTCTTGGCGTCGACTTCGCCGAGCGAAGCCGACGGCAGCATGCCGAGCGAGCCGGTCAGCATCGCGGCAACGTCGGAAAGCATGTCGCCGAACAGGTTATCGGTGACGATCACGTCGAACTGTTTCGGCCAGCGCACGAGCTGCATGCCGCCGGCGTCCGCCAGCATGTGCTCGAGCTGGACGTCCTTGTATTCGCGCGCATGCACCTCCTCGACCACCTCGTGCCATAACACGCCGGTCTTCATCACGTTGCGTTTTTCCATCGACGTGACCTTGTTGCGACGCTTACGCGCCAATTCGAAGGCGACCCGGGCAATGCGCTGGATCTCGTAGGTGTCATACACCTGCGTATCCACGGCACGCTTCTGGCCGTTGCCGAAATCGACGATGGTCTTTGGCTCGCCGAAATAGACGCCGCCAGTCAATTCGCGCAGGATGACGATGTCGAGACCCTGGACCGCTTCGCGCTTGAGACTCGAGGAATCGGCAAGCGCCGGATAAACGATCGCGGGGCGGAGATTGGCGAACAGACCGAGTTCCTTGCGCAGCCGAAGGAGCCCCGCTTCCGGCCGCGCCTCGTATGGCACCTTGTCCCATTGCGGCCCGCCGACCGCGCCGAAAATCACCGCGTCGGCGGCATGCGCCTTGGCCATGGCGGCGTCGGTAATAGCGACCTTGTGCACGTCATAACAGGCGCCGCCGACAAGCCCGTCCTCGGTCTTAAAATCGGCAATGCCGTTCTTGGCATAAAACCCGAGCAGCCGTTTCACCTCGGCCATGACTTCCGGGCCGATGCCGTCGCCGGCAAGGAGAAGAAGATTGAAAGCCGGCATGAGTTATTCCTCGCGCGATAAACGCGGGAGGATTGCTAAGGGGCCATCGCGGAATTGGCAAGCCGCGCGGAGAAGCGTTCACGCTCCGGTCTTCAGTTGCCGCTGAACCAGTTGTAGCCCTGGTTCTCCCAATAGCCGCCGGCGTCGTTATTCTGCACGTACAAGGCGGTGACGTATTTGGGATTCTTAAAACCCAGCTTGGTCGGAATGCGGACCTTGACCGGGAAGCCGTAAGCCTGCGGCAGCGTCCGGTGGTCGAATTTGAGCGTTAGTTGCGTTTGCAGGTGCAGCGCGGTCGGCATATCGATGGTGTTGGAATAGCCTTCGGCGCACTGGAACCATACATAT
>Ga0187783_10002572_pt1 | contig 13451 bp, 11 predicted proteins | sample 1015_SJ02_MP02_2_FD_132471 | JGI IMG/M metagenome (GOLD analysis project Ga0187783, IMG submission 132471) | Tropical peat soil microbial communities from peatlands in Department of Meta, Colombia - 1015_SJ02_MP02_20_MG | ecosystem: Environmental > Terrestrial > Soil > Wetlands > Peat | place...
GCGTGGCTGGCTCGAGGCGGTGGTCGGCCTGTACGGCCGCGGCACCTGGAGCTTCGCCGATGACGACCGGCGCGACGGCTACAGCGTAGTGCTGTTCGGTCCGCACGGCCGCGAATACCGGCACCCGCCGCCGGCGCTGGTGGCGGCGGTGCGCGAGCTGCCCGAGGTGAGCAGCGTGCAGATCACCTTCCACGCCGATCGCCCCGCCGCGGCGCACCCGATGCCGCCGGGCGGTTTCCGGCTCGCGATCGTCAACTGCTGGGCGCTGGCCGCGGGACGCGCCGCGCTCGCCGAGCTGGCAGCGTCCTTCGACCTGTGAGCCTGTGAGGTCAAAGAGCGCCTCGATGCGCCGTCCGCAGCACATTCTGGTGATCGACGTCGGCGGCACACACGTGAAGCTGCGCGTCGACAGCCGCGGTATGGTCGGCGAGTTCGACTCGGGGCCGAAGATGACGCCGGCACACATGATGCGCCGGATCCGCGCGCTGACACGCGGCGTACGCTACGAGGCGGTGTCGGTCGGCTACCCCGGACTGGTGGTTCGCGGCCGCATCGTCGCCGAGCCCCACAACCTCGGCCGCGGCTGGGTCGGTTACGACTTCGCCCGCGCGTTCGGCAAGCCCGTGCAGGTGATCAACGATGCGGCCATGCAGGCGATCGGCAGCTATCGCGGCGGCCGCATGCTGTTTCTCGGGCTGGGCACCGGCCTCGGCGCGGCGCTCATCATCGACGGGGTGGTCGAGCCCACCGAGATCGGGCACCTGCCCTACAAGCACGGCCGCACCTTCGAGGACTACGTCGGCGAGCGCGGCCGCAAGCGCCTCGGCGAGCGCAAGTGGTGCAAGGCGGTGGCCGAGGTCATCGCCGACCTGCGCGCCGCCTTCCAGGTGGACTACGTCGTGCTCGGCGGCGGCAACGCCATGCGCCTGGCGCGGCTGCCGCACGGCGTGCGTCGCGGCGACAACCGCAATGCCTTTGTCGGCGGCCAGCGGCTGTGGCGCGGCGGCGCGGACTGGCCCGTGCCGCCGGCCGAGCGTGCGCGGCGGCGCCCGCGGTAGCCGATGAGCGCGGCGCCGGGCGCTCCTGGACTCTCTCCCACCTGGTCCAGCAGCAACAAGGAGATGGTCGGCTGCGCACTCGGCTCCTCGCGGCTGTGGTTCACCATCGGCGGCGGGATCATCAACGAGGTCTACTACCCGCGCGTCGACATCCCGCAGATCCGCGACCTGGGCTTCATCGTCGCCGACGGTGCGGGCTTCTGGGTCGAGGTGAAACGACTGTGGCAGCACACGCTGAAGCTGGCCGCGCCCGGCGCTCCGGCGGTGCGCATCGTGCACCGCCACCAGCGCTTCGAGCTGACGCTGCGCGTAGTGCCGTGCGAGCACCGCGACGTGCTGCTGATCGACGTGAGCCTCGCGGGCGATCCGGTGCTGCGCCCGTTTGCGCTGCTCGCCCCGCACCTGGGCGGCACCGGGCTGAACAACCGCGCGTCGGTGGTCGTGGCGGGCGGGCGCCGCATGCTGTGGGCGGAGCAGGGACCGTTCGGACTGGCCCTCGCCGCCGTCACCCATGAGCAGCGCGACGCCTTCGGGCGCACCAGCGCCGGCGTCGTGGGCACGAGCGACGGCTGGCAGGATTTTGCGCACAACGGCGCGCTCAGCTGGCAGTACGACAGCGCCGGTCCCGGCAACGTCGCACTGATCGGCGAGCTGCCGCGCCAGGCGGTGCTCGCGCTCGGCTTCGGCAGCAGCCAGGACTCCGCTGCCACGCTGGCACTCAGTGCGCTCACGGAGCCGTTCGACAGCTCCTGGGAGCGGCAGCTGACCGGCTGGACGCGCTGGCACTCGAGCCGCCCGGCCGAGCAGGAGCTGTGCGCCGACCTGCCGCAGGAGTGCATCCAGCAGGTGCGCATCTCCACCATGGTATTGCGCGCGCACCAGGACAAGACCTACCCCGGCGCGATGGTGGCCTCGCTCAGCGTGCCGTGGGGCAACACGCGCGAAGAGCGCGCCGGCTATCACCTCGTCTGGCCGCGCGATCTGGTGGAGAGCTCCGGCGCGCTGCTCGCCGTCGGCGCCGTGCGCGAGGCGCGCAACACGCTGCGCTACCTGCTCGCGACCCAGCAGGCCGACGGACACTGGAATCAGAACCAGTGGCTCGGCGGCAAGGGCTACTGGCTCGGCCTGCAGCTCGATGAGACCGCCTTCCCGGTGCTGCTCGCGGTGACCCTCGATGAGCGCGCGGCGCTCGAGGGCACGCAGGTCGCGGACATGATCCGGCGCGCGCTCTCGTTCCTGGTGCGTCACGGGCCGGCGAGCGAGCAGGACCGCTGGGAGGAGGACGCCGGTCTCAACACCTTCACCCTCGCGGTGTGCATCGCGGCGCTGGTCGCCGGCGCGCCGTATCTGCCCGCGGACGGACGCGAGCTGGCGCTCGCGTTTGCCGATTACTGGAACGCGCAGCTCGAGAGCTGGACGTCGGTGGGCGCGGATATGCCGCTGGCGCGCCTCTACGAAGTGCCGGGCTATTACGTGCGGGTGACCCCGGCACAGAAGCTGGTCGATCATCGCGCCGACGGCGTGCTGCCGATCCGCAACCTGCAGAAGGACCCGAGCCTGCCGGCGAGCGCGCAGGTCGGCGTCGACTTCCTGCAGCTGGTGCGCTTCGGATTGCGCCGCGCGGACGACCCGCTGATCGTGGCGACCGTGAAGGTGGCGGATGCGCTGTTGCGTGTCGAGACGCCGTCCGGTCCCTGCTGGCACCGCTACAACGAGGACGGCTACGGGGAGCACGACGACGGCAGCGCTTACGACGGCACCGGCCGCGGGCGCGCCTGGCCGCTGCTCACCGGCGAGCGCGGGCACTACGAGTTGTGCAGCGGGCGCGACCCGCTGCCCTATCTGCTCGCCATGACCCGCATGGCTTCCTCGGGCGGCATGCTGCCCGAGCAGGTGTGGGACAGTGCCGCCATCGCGGCGCGTGCGCTCGAGCCCGGCCGCCCGACCGGCGCCGCCATGCCGCTGGTGTGGGCGCACGCGGAGTATCTGAAGCTCGCCGCGTCGCGACGGCTCAAGCGCCCCTACGATCGCCCGGTGACCGTGTGGCAACGCTACCGCGGCGAGCGGCCGCCGCTCAGACGCGTCATCTGGTGCGAGCATGCCGCAGTGGTCGAGCTGCCGGAAGGCTGCGCCCTGACCATCGCGCTGCAGTCCGTCGCCACGGTGCGCTGGGGCCTCGATGGCTGGCAGGACGTGCGCGAGCAGGACACGAGGGCGAACACGCTCGGACTGCACCTGCTCGAGATCGATACGCCGCGGCTCGTCGTCGGGCGCTGCATCGACATGACCTGGCGCAACGGCGCGCAGTGGGTCGGCCGCGACTTCCGCATCCAGGTGGTGCCGCGCACGCGGCCGCCACGCTGACGGGGCGCACGTGCCGTACACCCTCGCGCATCCGGCGGCCGTCCTGCCGCTGCGCGGCGTGCGCTACCTGCGCACCGCGCCGCTCTTCATCGGAGCCATGGTTCCCGACGCCCGCGACTACGTGCCGAGCAGCATCCGCCAATACCTGGTTCGCATGCACGAGTGGGATCGCTCGTACAGCACCTGCCTGCTGTTGGGCTGCGCGGTGTTCGTGGCCGTGTTCGTGCTGCGCCGGCCGCTCACCGTGCTGCTGTCGGCGCGCGCGCGCTGGCTGTGCCTCAATGCGCTGGCGCCGTTCAGCGATGACCCCGCGGAGTGGCTGTTCGCGCCGTTCGCCATTCTGCTCGGCATCTGGACGCATCTGCTGTGGGACTCGTTCACCCACACCTACGGTGTGTTGGTTCGAGATGTGACCTGGCTCCGCACACCCGTGAACATCGGTTGGTATCACGGCATGCTCTACCACGTGCTGCAGTACGTGAGCTCGGCGTTCGGGCTGGTCGTGCTCGCATGGTGGTACTCACGCCTGCGGACGCCGCCGCTGTCTGCCCTACAACTCGGCGCACAGCGTCCGGCGGTGGGGCCGGGACTCGCGTTGGTGGCGGGCGTTGCGCTCTTCATCGGCGGGGTGAAGGCCGCTGATTATTTCGCCCAGACCGGCAGTATCTACTGGACGACGAACGTGTTACTCACCCGCGCCATGGCCTGGTTTGCGATGCTCAACCTGGTGGCCGGCAGTATCGTCATGCTGTATCAGAGGCACGAGGGCGGCTAGCGCGGCGTGCCGAACTCCATCGCCCAATACACGCCGCGCTCATCGCGTGCATTCACGGCGAACGCGACACCCATCTCGCGGAACGCCGGGTCCATCAGATTTCATTCTGCAATTTGGACGGCGAAAGCCGCGCCGCAAACCTATCGCGCTGATTCCCGCTCGGGGAAACTACTTCACAGGCGTGCGGGCGCGCGTCAGGCAGGGTGAACCGCAAGCAGCGCGGCGCGCCGCGGGAGTTACTGCCGCAGATCGTAGGCGCGCTGGCGAAGGTGGTTGCGCACGGCAATCGCCCGGCGAGAGCCGAACAAGCCTCGGTCGCCGTCATGCGCGAAGCCCTGGTCGCGTGCGACGTGTATCTCGAGCATCAGAGCAGCCGCGTAATGCGCCAAGGGGGCGTGCGCCGCCGGAGAGCTTCGTAAGAAGAGATAGCCCGACTATGTGAGCGCTTCCGCTAACGGCCAGAAACCAGCTGTCTAACAATGGGACACAAACTCCTCCAAACCGGTCGGTCGGTCGGAGTAACATCAGCGCCAATGCCGTAACGAAAGAGCGCCCGTACGCGGGCCCGGGGAATCATTGGGTCATCAGGGTGCGTCAAGCGAGCCGATAGGCGGCTGACGTTTGGAGCGGAGACGAATACCCAGATTGTCGGAACTCTTGCACTTGCTCTCCTGGCAGGCTGTGGAGGCGGAGGTGGCGGCGGTACACCGGCCGGGCCGCCATCTAGATTTCTCTACGCGTATGCAGTCAACGGCGGCGACGCTAATGTCCCTACCGGCGGTATCTACGGCTTAGCCGTCTATCCCGGCGGGGCGCTCAGCATGCTTCCTGGATCACCGACCTCAACAGGGCCCCGTGGGCCAGGCGCCCCCCCAATTGCAATCACGCGTGACTCCAAGTTCCTATATTCGAACAATGGCTACAACGAACTGTTGCCCTTCCAGATCAATGCGGATGGTTCGTTGACCAATGCCCCGGTCCCTTCCTACCAGGCCGGTGCTGTCTTCGGCCTGGTGACACACCCGACGGCGGATTTTCTGTACTCGACCTTGAGCATTGGCCTGGAAGTCTACGCAGTCAATTCGTCGACGGGTGCTCTCAGCTACACGTCGTCAGTGAGCTTGTACGCCCAAGAGATCCCAAATTCTGCAGTGATGACCCCGAACGGGGGGTATCTTTACCAGGGCTTCTGGACCTACAACAGCGCAACGACGACGATATTGCAAATCGCGGGGTTCTCCGTGAGCACCGCAACTGGCGCGCTCAGCCCCGTTCCAGGGAGCCCACTATCGTCTGTCTCCGCAGCAAACGTGCAGGCCGTTGACCCGACCGGGAAGTTCCTCTATGTCGTATACGAGGGAGGCGTGGCCGCCTATTCAATCGATGCGGCCTCCGGTGAGTTAACCGCTGTGCCCGGATCAGCGCTGGGTGTCGATGGGGTTCCGAACTCGGCCGCGATCGACGCGTCCGGCAAGTTCTTGATCGTCAGCACAAGTCCGCCACCGGGAGGGGCGCCAGGGAATTGCCTCGCCGTGTTATCGATCGATCCTAGCACCGGAACGGTGACTCCAGTGCCAGGATCCCCCTTCGGGCCGTTGCAGACCTGCGTAGTTGTTGCTGCCGATCCCTCGGCAGAGTACGTCTACGCCGGATCGTCCGGCACTGTCTCCGTGCTTTCAATCGATCAAGCGACGGGCGAGTTGGCTCTCGTCAACCAGGCGACTCTTCCGGGAGCCCAGGAGGTGTCCTTCATCGCCCTGACCCATTGACGGATCTTGCCAAGCTTACGGAGTTGGGTTTCGTCCGCATGTCCGCTTCCTACGATCGCGGGCCGCTTCGGAGCATTTGGACTGACGCCGAGGGATCTATTCTGTTGAAAAACTCGTGTCCAGAGGAGATCCGAAAATTCTGAAGCCTTTACAGGCGCCCGCAAGAGTGAGACACGAGGGGACACTTGGTCGGTGCACTCGGTCTCCCCGGGAACTCGTCCGCCAGCCTGAACGCGTGTCAGGCTCGGATCGACGCTCATACGCTCAATCTGCAGGTAAATCACGTCGTGGCCGATTTGGAGTTTTTCAACAGAATAGGTCGAATTGCGCCACTCGGAACCTGGGCGTGTGCGCTTACTGCCGAGTTCGATCGTTCCGATGTGCTCGTTGGCGAGGCTTCGGAGTCTGTGCTGATTGCGGTCGAAAGCTGTTTAGCAGCCGTTCCGCAAGGGAAGTCCATCCGCTTGCCTGATGCTGTAGGTCTGCTACAAGGACCGGGTAAGTAGCTGCATCGAATTTGATGTGCTTCGCTGTATAAGGGGTTTCCGCGACATCCAATCTATTCAACGTGATGATCGTGCCATCAACCTTGCTAATGCAGCCATGGACAAAATCATGCCGAATGTTGCCTAGCGTTTGTGACTTAGCCAGGAATTTGAGAGCGTCGCTGCTAAATTCCTTAAGTCCTTCGACCTTGCGAAAGGCTTTTTTGAGAAATTTGATTTTTCTCTTGAGCTGGAGCGGTTTAACGCTGTCCAGGGATTTGCCGTCTAAATCTTCAAATATCAGATGAATACAATTATCCATTTGGCGCTCGACCATCGCCCAGTAAACAACGATGAACCCAGTCATCATGCACACGGTGCGCAGTTCTGACTGAGTGAACGGCTTTCTCTTGCCCACAACTATCCTTTGATTGTGCGTCGCTTCGTCAGGTCGTCGGTAGGTGAGTCAATTGCCGCTGATGCCTTAATCAGCGCATTCGCGGCGCGATCCGCTAAGTGGTTGTTGTAGCGGGAAGTTCAAGATATAACAAAAGCGCGCCGTGTCGGGCAGGCGGCGCACAGCCCTAGGGCGGGGTGCCAAACTCCATCGCCCAGTACACGCCGCGCTCATCGCGTGCGTTCACCGCGAACGCGACACCCATCTCGCGGAACGCCGGGTCCATCAGGTTGGCGCAGTGCTCGGCGCTCTGCAGCCAACCCTCGACCACCTCCTCGGGAGTCATGATGCCGCTGGCGAGATTCTCGCCGACCTCGCGCCAGCGATAGCCGCCGCGCGTCACGCGCACCTCGGGTGAGCTGCCGTCGCGGCCGGTGTGGTCCATGTAGCCGTAGCGGGCCATGTCCTGGGCGTAGGCGAGCGCCACCTGGCCGAGCGAGGCATTCGCACTGAGCGGCGGCACCGCGCCGAAGCGCGTGGCGCCGCAGCGGCGCGTCTGCGCGCGTGCCGCGTTGGTGAGCGCCAGCACACGCCGGCCGATGGCGTCGAGATCCGCCGGCGCGGGCGGGGTGAACGGCGCGGCGAATGCCAGCCACACGTCGGCGCCGCTGCGCCAGACGCCGAACTCGCGGAAGCCGGCGTCGGTGGTCTGCTGACAGAACTGCCGGGCGAGGATGGCGCTCACGTCCCCGCCCGGCGGCACACCGGAGATCGTGACCGAGAACGAGCTCACCGCGTGATAGCCCGCGAGCTGCTCGGCGGCGCGCAGCTGCGCACCCTGCGCGAGGCGGCGCGCCACCTCGTCCAGCCGCGCACTCGCCTGCAGCGGCGCCACGGCCCGCGTCCCACCGGGGCAGCCGTGCAGGCGCACCGCGTTGACGGCATCGATGACGTCGGCCCGGGCCGCCGCCGGGACCAGCAGCGCCACGAGCAGCGCCGGACGCAGGTGGCGTCCGCCGGGCAGGTCGGTCATTGTTCGTCTATGCGGGGCGGTCACGATGCGCGGCAATTTACAACCACGGGGTGGCCGTGGCGAACGGGAAACCTCTTCCAGCTGCTGGACGGCGGCGGGGAGTTCTTCGCGCAGATGCTGCAGGCGATCGAGGCGGCCGCTGGCTCGGTGCTGCTCGAGATGTACCTGGTGCGCTCGGGGGCGATCACGACGCTGTTCATCGCGGCGCTGGCAGCGGCGGCGCGCCGCGGGGCGCGCGTGCGCGTGGTGTTCGACGCGTTCGGCGCGCTCGGGCTGGTGCGCGCCGATCGCCGCCGCCTGCTGGAGGCGGGCGTGGAGCTCAGGTTCTTCAACCCGCTGCAGCTGCGCAAGCGTCTCGGCAACCTGCTGCGCGATCATCGCAAGATCCTGGTGACCGACGGCTGCGCCGCGTTCGTCGGCGGAGCGGGACTGACCGATGAGTTCGCCCAGGGCCCGCGCGGTGCGTGGCGCGAGGTGATGGTGCGCATCGAGGGGCCGGTGGTGGCCGACTGGCACCGCGCCTTCGCGCGCACCTGGCGCCGCTGCGGCGCCGAGCTCGACGTCGCCGTCCCGGTGTGCCCGCCGCACGCGCACGGCGCGGCCGGACGACTCGCGCTCTCCGAGGCCCGCCAGCACTCGGTGCTCGCCAGCGGCGTCATCGCGCGCATCGACAGCGCCGCGCGGCGCGCCTGGATCATGAGCGCCTACTTCGTCCCCTCGCGGCGCTTTCGCAAGGCGCTGCGGCGCGCGGCGCGCCGCGGTGTCGACGTGCGGCTGCTCATGCCCGGGCCGCGCACCGACCATCCGTGGGTGCGCCAGGCGGCGCGGCGCTTCTACGGCAAGCTGCTGCGCAGCGGCGTGCGCATCTTCGAGTATCAGCCGCACATGCTGCACGCCAAGGTCATCCTGTGCGACGACTGGGTGTCGCTCGGCTCGAGCAATCTCGACCGCTGGAGCTTTCGCTGGAACCTCGAGGCCAACCAGGAGGTGGCCGATCCGCGCTTCGCCGACACGGTCGCGGCGCTCTTCGAGGGCGACCTGCGCGTGTCGCGCGCGCTCAGCCGCCGCTACTGGCGCCAGCGCGCCTGGCTCGATCGGCTGCGCGAGAACATCGCCGGAGCGCTCGACCGCCAGCTCGATCGCTGGCGCCGGCCGTGAGCGTACGCCGCCTCAGCGCCCGGCCGGGACCGCCTGCGCGCGGCTCGAGAAGAGCTCGTTGGTGCGCACGAACGCCAACAGGAACGGCGCCATGAGACGCATCTGGCTGCGGTAGGCCCCGAGCGCCTGCAGCTCGCGGTCCTCCTCGGTGGGCGCGAGCGCGAAGGCGAGCGGATCGAGTCCGCGGCTGAGCGGGGCGGGCGTGAGGGGAATGCCGGCGAGCAGGTCGCGCGGCCCGGGCCAGCCGACGCCGCCATGCACGATCCAGTAGCGCAGCTGCACGGGCACGCCGCGCCGGGCGCTGACCGCGAGCGCGAGCAGTCCCGCCGCGCGGTGATCGGGGTGGCTGTCCTGCGGGCTCGGCGCGAGGATCAGCGTCGGCTGCAGCCGATCGAGCACGGCGCCGAAGTCACGCGCGAGGCTCGCGCCGCTGTACGGATGCCCGGGGAACAGCGCGTCGCGGTAGGGGACCGCCGTGGCGCGCGTGAAGCGCGCGCGGTGGACGCGGTCCGGATCGCCGCCGAGCAGCTCGAGCAGGCCGCCATCGGGGTAGCCGAGAAACAGCTGTCCGTGCGGCGGCACGCCGAGCAGCGCCGTCGCGGCCCGCGCTTCCGCCATGCGCTGCGCGCCGAACTGCAGCGCGGCAGCGGGGCTGGCGAAGCGCAGCTTCTCTTCCAGCAGCAGACCGAACCACTCGTCATCCCCGCTGGTGAGCCAGACGACGCTGACGCGTCCGCCGGCGCGCGCCACGCGCTGCATGAGCCCGGCGCAGCACAGCGTCTCATCGTCCGGATGCGGCGCGACCACGAGCAGCGCAGTGGCGGCGTCGATCGGCGGCAGCGCGGACGGCTCCGCTGCGGCGCCCGCCACGGCAACGCCGGCCAACGCGACGGCCATGGTCGCCGACAGCAGAGCGCGCATGGGCGGCAGTGTCGCACGCGGCGGGCGGATTTCGTTAGAGTGCGGCAGGCGCCGGCGCCCGGCCTGCGCAGCACGAGGGACTCATGGTGAACACTCCGCCGCTGGCGTATCACGATCCACGCTTCATCGACTCGGACGAGGGGCGCCCGGTGCGCATCGTCTCCGAGTACCTCGCCCCGCTGCGCGCCTTCAGCGCCGCCGGCGTGAGCGCGACGGTGGTGTTCTTCGGCTCGGCGCGCGCCCGGCCGGGCGGCGCGCTGGCGCGCTACTACCAGGAGGCGACCGAGCTGGCGCGGCTCATCACCGAGTGGAGCCGCACGCTGTGCGGCGAGCGGCTGGTGGTCTGCTCGGGCGGCGGCCCCGGCATCATGGAAGCGGCCAACCGGGGCGCGGCGCTCGCCGGCGGGCGCAGCATCGGCCTCAACATCGGCCTGCCGCACGAGCAGCGTCCCAACCCCTACATAACACCGGAGCTGAGCTTCGAATTCCACTACTTCTTCATGCGCAAGCTGTGGTTCGCGCACCTGGCGCACGCGCTGCTCGCCTTCCCGGGCGGATTCGGCACCTTCGACGAGCTGTTCGAGGTGCTGACGCTCGCGCAGACGCAGAAGCTCGATCGCTCGATCCCGGTGTTCCTGTACGGCTCGAGCTACTGGCGCGAGGTGGTCAACTTCGACGCCCTGGTCCGACATGGGACCATCGCGGCGGCGGACCTGGAGCTGTTCGAGTACGTCGACGAGCCGCACGCGGCGTTCGCGCGGCTCACGAGCCGTATCGAGCAGCTGGCTGCCGCGCTGCCGGCGCGTCCCTCATTCGCCAGGTCGCGCTGCCACCCGCACGGCTGACAGCGGCCGGCGCGGCACGCGCGCCGCCGCCTCACAGCACCGGCAGCCGCGGGTCGACCTGGGCGGCCCAGGCGAGGAGGCCGCCCTCGAGGTTCGCCGGCGCGCTCACCTGCGCGCGCAGCGCCAGCTGGCAGGCGGCGAGGCTGCGTCCGCCGCTGCGGCAGATGAACACGGGCGCGGCGCGCCCGGCGAGCTCGCCAAGGCGCTGCGGCAGCTCACCGAGCGGGATGTTGACCGAGCCCTCGAGGTGTCCGGCGCTGAACTCATGCACCTCGCGCACATCGACCAGCAGCGGCGCCGCGCCCTGGGCCAGCAGCTCGCGCAGCCCGGTGGCCGACAGGCGGCGCACGCCGCCCGGCGCGGGCTCCGGCGCAGCGTCGCGCAACTCGGTGATCGAGGGCGCCTCGCCGCACACCGCGCAGTCGGGCCGGCGCGCGATGCGGAACTCGCTGAAGCGCATCTCGAGCGCATCGTAGGTGAGTAGACGTCCACTGAGGGGCTCGCCGGCGCCGATGATGAGCTTGATGGCCTCGGTCGCCTGCAGCGTGCCGAGCACGCCCGGCAGCACGCCGAGCACGCCGGCCTCGGCGCAGCTGGCTACCGCGGCCCCGGCGCCCTGCGGGAAGGCACAGCGGTAGCACGGACCGCGGCCGGGCAGGTAGGTGAGCAGCTGACCCTCGAAGCGATGGATGGCTGCCGACACGAGCGGCCGGCGCAGCAGCACGCACGCATCGTTGATCAGGTAGCGTGCGGAGAGCCGATCGGTGCCATCGAGCACCAGGTCGTAGCCGCTCAATATCTCGCGCGCGTTGGCGGCGCGCAGCTCGAGCGGGTGCGCGATGACGCGAATCTCGGGGTTGAGTCTCGCCAGATGCTCGCCACCGGCCTCCGCCTTGGAACGGCCGAGGTCGGCGGTGGCGAACAGCACCTGGCGCTGCAGGTTGGACAGCTCGACGCGATCACCGTCGAGCAGCCCGAGCGTGCCGCAACCGGCCGCCGCCAGGTAGAGCGCGGCCGGGGAGCCGAGGCCGCCCGCGCCCACCACCAGCACACGGGCGGCGGCGAGCTTCTCCTGGCCGGCGCTGCCGACCTCCGGGAGTGCGAGGTGGCGTTGGTAGCGCGTGCGCGCGCTGTCCGACAGCGGCATGGACTCAACCTCCCGAGAGTGCGCAGACGACGTGCACGGTGTCGCCGTCGCGCACCGGCGCCGACAGCTCGAGCGCCTGATCGGCGTTCACGAACAGCCGCATGTGCGGGCGAATGCGATTCTGCTCGTCGATCATCCGAAAGCGCAGCCCCGGACAGCGCTGCTCGAGGTGCGCGAGCACCTCCGCCAGCGTGCGGCCGCGACCGGCGAGCGTGGCGGCGCTGGCGGTGTAGGAGCGCAGCGGGCTCGCGATGCGTACCGTGCAGCCCATGGGTCAGGCGGCCGGGCCGCGCACCCCGAGCGCGGGCGATTCCGGGCGCGTTCCGATTCGCAGCGTGTCCGTCATGCGGGCGAGCATCCTCGCCCGGCCGCGGCGCTGTCAACGAGCGCGCTCCTTCGCGGCCGGGGCCGCGGCAGCGTATGCTTCGCGGCCGGCCGGCAGGCCCCGCGCAGAGGATCCTTCGGTGGTCAGAAGCGAGTGCCCGACACGCACCCTGTCAGCCGCCGCCGCCCTGACACTGGTCGCCGCGGCGGCCGTGGCGCATCCCCCGGCGGCGCAGCCGGTATCGGCCGGGCACACCTCCGATGCGCGCTTCGCGCCGGTCGAACACGACTACGTGACCTACGTGCTGCAGCAGTTCCCGGTTGTGGCCACCTACCTGGGCGGCGCCGCCTTCGATGGGCGGCTGGCGCAGATCGACGGCCGGCTGCGCGACTACTCGCCCGAGGCGCTGCAGAGGGAGGATGCGCACCTGGCCGAGTTCCGCGCGCGCTTTGCGGCGCTCGCGCCCGCCAAACTGTCGGCACGCCGGCGCATCGACCGCTCGGTAGCGCTCGCGCAGATCGCCTTCCTCCTGCACCAGCACCAGGTGCGTCGCCTGCAGCAGCGCGCGCTCGACTCCTACGTCGACGAGCCCGTGTTCGGCGTCGACCGGCAGATCCAGGGCATGACGGCGGCCGGCGCCGGCACCTACGGCACCGAGGCCGAGTGGCAGGCCGTGCTCGCGCGCACCCGGGCGGTGCCGGCTTACCTGGCGGTCGCCGAGCGACAGCTCGCCGCCGGAGTCGCCGCCCACAACACGCCCGACTGGCGGTTGCTGAGCGAGCACGGCCTCGAGGGGAGCGCTGCGGATGCGGACTACTTTGGCCGCACGCTGCCGCAGCTGGCCGCGAGCGCCGCCGGCGCCGCACAGCGCCCGCAGCTGCTGCAGGAGCTGCAGGGCGCGGGCAACGACGCCGCCGCCGCCTACCGGCAGCTGCGCGACTTTCTCGCGCGCACCTTCTTCGACGGCGCGGGCGATGACACGACGGCGCCGGCACCCAGGAGCGAGTACCGCGCCGATCGCTTCGCGCTCGGTGAGAACGAGTACGACTGGGCGCTGCGCAACAACCTGCGGCTGCCGGAGACGGCGGCAGCGCTGTACGCCTCCGCTTGGCCGATCGTGCAGAGCACGCGCGCGCAGCTGGTGACGCTCGCGCAGCAGATCGCCGCGAGCCAC
>Ga0187783_10002573_pt1 | contig 13450 bp, 11 predicted proteins | sample 1015_SJ02_MP02_2_FD_132471 | JGI IMG/M metagenome (GOLD analysis project Ga0187783, IMG submission 132471) | Tropical peat soil microbial communities from peatlands in Department of Meta, Colombia - 1015_SJ02_MP02_20_MG | ecosystem: Environmental > Terrestrial > Soil > Wetlands > Peat | place...
AGGCAGTTACCGTATTGCCGACGGAATGAACGCGCGCCTCGAAGGCCGGGCAATTGTGCTCATCGACGAGGTCATGACGTCGGTCGCGACTGCCAATGCCGCTTCGCGCGCGCTGTTGCGCGGCGGCGCCAAACGGGTCGACGTTTTGGTGTTCGCCCGGGTGGTTTAGGGCTGGAGTCAAGCGGCTTTGGTGTTGAGTTTCGGCGCCACGATCGCGCTTTAAGCGAAAGGCGCGTGGGTCAGTGAGAAATTTAATGGAACTTGACATGCTTGCCCGGCGCGGCGAGCATGAGCGTATGCCTAACTTGAACGAAACAGTGGCCGACCTTCTGAGTCTTGAAAAGTCAGGGCTCGATTTTTCAGACACCCGCGTTCACGGTGCAGTCCGAGCCTATCTCATGCGGTTTACAGGGACTACTGGCATCTCAGACGAGCGGGAGCGCCTCGCCCATGAATTCGAGCGTCAAGCGCCTGATACAGAATCAAGTCGGCGTATATGTGGACTGATCAGAGGGGGTGAATCCAGCTAGCGTGAAAAGCCCCACTAGCTACCGACTCGGGCTGAGTCCCAGCGCTTTCACCCAGTTTTTCAACACATTGTCGGCGCGAGTGATGCTGTCTTGGTCTTCGAACTGCGCGCCTACGGTTAGCTCCAAGACGTCCTTGCCATCGCGTATCAAGGCGAAGGCTGAATTGACAGATATAGGTCCCGTTTCGGTCGACAACTCGCCTATTGCCGCTCCCGCGAGAACGTCGCTCGTTTCCATGATGGAGCCTAGATTGGTGAGCCCAGCCACGCCCAACGAAAGACCTTTTTTCTCCGCGTAATTAATATACGGGCGCAGCATCTGCTTAGTCTCCGGGCTGTTCGGGTCGAACGGCTGCGCATAACTCCTCTTCATGCTGGCGACTGCGGACTGGAAAAAGGTTTTAGCGTCTTCCTCAGTCGCGGATTCGCGGATCACGTAGGCCCGACAATAGATCGACAGGCCTCGGGATGTACCATGCATAAGGGCCGACACCTCGGCCGGTAACAAATAAACCCCGATGACCCGTTTGCCTTCTGGCTGTCCGATCAGGGCTTGCTCCTTCAGGGCCGGGACCAATGTCGATGACTCGACGAATCCTTGCGGTGATGGCACGTACGGCGGATCGTCGGCGTATGCTACGGTCGGTCGAAACATCAAGGCCGAGATCAGGACGATGCGCAGCATGTGACCCCCGTTTTTTGCATATGTAGCATTGATCACGAAAACCGCGTCCGTGAAATGACCCGCACCGGAATTACCGGAGTTTCATCAGCTGAACAATGCGTTCGTGGCGGTTTCTCAAAACCCCTCGATTTTCAGCCTAAAATCGCTGTTTCAAATAACTTGATCTCTGCACTCAAGAATAAGCTAGCGAAACATCAAGTATAGCCTTGCCACTCATGCTTTCTGACATATAGCTGGTCGTCTCGATCGCGCTCGCAAATCCGCGCGCTAGCTTTTGCTTGACAAATCCATAACCAATTGGTTATTGATTTCTCATGAACACCGCTCCCGACTGCCTTTTTAAGTCCCTTGCCGATCCAACCCGCCGGGCAATCTTCGAGCGGCTGTGCCGCGATGGCGAACAGACAGTGCGAGAACTGACCAGCCACTCGGGTGTCTCGCAGCCAGCAGTCTCCAAACACCTGGGCGTCCTAAAGCTCGCTGGTCTGGTTCGCGACCGCCGTGAAGGACGCCAGACACATTATACCGCGCAGCTCGGCGCGCTAGCCCCCCTGATCGACTGGACAAGCCAGATGGCCGGGTTCTGGCAGAGCCGATTCGACCAACTCGAAGACCTGCTGAAAAGGATGGACGAATGACCAATACCGCGACCGAAGCGCGCTCCGTGATTATCGAACGCGAGATACCCTATCCGCCGGAAAAGATCTGGCGCGCGCTGACGCAACCACACCTGATCGAGGAGTGGCTCATGAAGAACGACTTCAAGCCTGTCGTGGACCACCGTTTCAATCTTCGCGCCGACTGGGGCGCTGTCGACTGTCAGGTCCTGGCAATCGAGCCGAACAAAACGCTGTCTTACACGTGGGCGGCCTATGGTCTCGAGAGTGTTGTCACTTGGACTCTTACCCCTACGAGCACGGGGACCCACCTGCGCATGGAGCAGTCGGGCTTCCGGCCGGATCAGCAGCAGGCCTACCAGGGCGCCAAGGGCGGGTGGCAGAAGTTCATCGCCGGCCTCGAACGAGTCGTGGCGAGTTTACACTGACACGTCAATCGCGCGGTGGCCACGAACTGGTTCTGGTCATTAGTCGAGAGTGTCCCGATGACGATCGGACGAGAGCAATCGTGCAATCACGAATGAACAATCCGGTTGTGATCCTTCCTGAAGCTATGCAGGCCTTGCATGCATTGAAAGCGGCCGCCGGACAGCGTTACGGCCAGGCATATGCGGACTACTGCGATCGGGTGAGAAGGTATTTTTAGGCAGGGTGCGTGCGCGGCGCAGGCGCTCACCGAAGCCGTCATGCGGCTCAGCGATTGGGAAGACCCCTACCCTAACGAGGTTAGGGACGATGCCGTAGGGCATTAGGACGAAGACATCAGCCGACGCTGAGTGGCGGATCGCGTGGTTATGCAGCCTTGATTTTGAGGTCCGGGACTATTTTGAAAGAAGCTTCGGTTTTTGCCTTAACCGCGTCAAGCGTGACGCCATCGGCGAGTTCGATGAGGGTCATGTCTGTGCCTCCAGCTTTCTCGATTTCGAACACCGCAAGATCCGTAATGACGAGATCGACGACGGCCGTACCTGTTAACGGCAAGGAGCACTTATGCAAAAGTTTGGGCTTGTCCTTCGCGCAATGCTCCATCACCACGACGACGCGCTTGACGCCGGCGACAAGATCCATCGCCCCGCCCATCCCCTTCACCATCTTTCCGGGGATCATCCAATTGGCGAGATCGCCGCGCCCGGTCACCTCCATCGCACCTAAAATCGCAAGGTCGATATGGCCGCCGCGTATCATGCCAAAACTGTCGGCGGAGGAGAAATAGCTCGTTGTCGGCAGCTCGGTCACCGTCTGCTTGCCGGCATTGATAAGATCGGCATCCTCATCTCCTTCGTAAGGAAAAGGCCCCATGCCAAGCATGCCGTTCTCGCTCTGCAGCTGGACACTTATCCCGGGCGGAATGAAATTTGCCACAAGCGTTGGAATGCCAATTCCGAGATTGACATAAAAGCCGTCGCGCAATTCTTTGGCCGCGCGCTCTGCCATCTGATCTCTTGTCCAGGCCATCAAAATTCTCCTCAAGCGGCGGCGCGCGGGCGGGTGGTGCGCTGTTCGATGCGCTTAACGATATCTGGCGTATGGACGATGCGTTGGACAAAAATGCCAGGCGTATGGATCGCATCGGGATCAATCTCGCCTGGTTGGACGAGATGCTCGACCTCGGCCACCGTTACCTTGCCTGCCGCCGCCATCATCGGATTAAAATTGCGCGCCGTTTTGCGGTAGACGAGATTGCCTTCGGTATCTCCCTTATAGGCGTGTACGATCGCGACGTCGGCGGTGAGCCCGCGTTCCATGATATAAGTGAAACCATCAAATTCACGCGACTCTTTCCCCTCGGCAATCACCGTGCCAACGCCGGTCCTTGTGAAAAACGCCGGAATGCCAGCGCCGCCCGCTCGGATCCGCTCGGCGAGCGTGCCCTGCGGATTGAATTCAAGCTCGAGTTTCCCAGAGAGAAAAAGTTCGGCAAAAAGCTTGTTCTCGCCGACATAAGAGGAGATCATTTTTTTGATTTGCCCCGTTTCGAGCAAAATTCCCAGTCCTGCGCCGTCGACCCCTGCGTTATTCGAAATAATGGTTAAATTGTTCACGCCGGTGTCGCGGATCGCCTCGATCAACAACTGCGGGATGCCGCAAAGGCCAAAGCCTCCGGACATCAAAATCATTCCGTCTTTAAGGATATCCGCCATCGCGGACCGGGCATCGGGGTAAATCTTATTCATCTGCTGTGCTCGCTCAACTCTATCCCGCCAGCTTTGCGCGGCCGCCGCAGCCATGCTTCGCGCGTTTCGCTCCAATATTCGCCCGCTTCAAGTTAGCCGAAAGTGCGGCTGCCAAATTCTGGTGACGGCGATTGTACGAGCCCCGCGAGTCTATACGCCAGAGCGCCGCATTGCCAGAGGAACAGTGCCCACCGCCCGATCTAGGAAAGGGCATGGCGTGAAATAATGCAAAATACACAGATTTGTCCTAAAAGGCGGCGCGGCTTGACCCGGCCAAGCCTGAATATTCGCTGCGGGTCCTGGCGGCAGCCCTCTGCGACGGGCAAGGTGCTACACAATTGGCCGAATTGCGCTTTAAGCGGCGGATGCGAGGAAGAAGAAGATGGAGTCACACCTCAGGAGCAAATCCGGCAAGTTTACGCTTTATCTGTGGTTTGAACGGATCGTGCTCGTACTCGTGATGTTCATGCTCTCGGGCATCGCTATCTACGCCATGGCGATCGCCGGCATCAAAATCGTCAACGACATGTTTCTTGGCGAAACTTTTCTGGATAAGGCAGCGCTAACGGATACCTTTGGGCTAATCCTTACCGTTCTTATTCTCCTTGAATTCAATCATTCGGTATACGTCGCTCTGACCGAACGCTCCGGCGCAATCCAGGCCAGAATCCTGGTGCTCATAACGATCTTGGTCATCGCCCGGAAATTAATGCTGATGGACTATTCTACGGTTGAAGCAGAGACACTGCTCGGCTTCGGCGGGCTGTTATTGGCTTTAGGGGGGCTTTATTGGCTAATCTCGAACGGCGATCAACACCCGCCCAAGGTTCCGCAAGCCCCCGAGCGACCGGGTTAACTGGTTCATCTAACTTACAGGAAACTGAGGTTTTATTCGAATCGTTGCTCGATAAATTGGCGCGTGTCCAGACGTAAAACAACCGGCTCCACTTTTGGCTAAACGTGCTCCCGCGGGAATGAGCTGCACAAAAGGGATGTCTTAGCAGAGCATGCCAATTGCCGGCAGGGCTTGCTATTTGCCGCTGCCGAGATTGCGGACGATTAGCCCGCGCATACTGTGACCTCGTCGAGGTTCGATGGCAGGACGTGAGGCCGCTGAGCATTAGCAGCCTCGAGATCGGTGATCTCCTTACTAAAGCGTTCGACAACAAAAGCCGAAAGCGGACCCAGATAGATGTAAAAGACGGTGGCAACAATGACGTCCCTGATGGCGCGCGGATTACGCACCAGCGTTTCGAGGACCAGCGCCCAAACATGCCAGCGCATTTCGGGCCGGTGCAGGGTTACGTGCCACATGATTTTGAAAAAGCGATCAATTTCACGCAGAGACTCGCGAAGTCCGATCCACGGGCCGAGCTTGAGCTTGCTGAGCGAGAGAACCATGCGCCGGACGCGGCCGAAATAGGCCTTCGGATCGTAGATTTGTGCGAGCACTCTAACTTGCTGCCTGAGCAACTCTTGCCGGGGACGCAAAGTCTCGAAATTAAGCCCAGCGAGACAGGCCTCCGCCGCGCCGCGCGTGACGTCGATGCCGTTATTCTCATGCAAACGCCCTTCCTTGATGAGACGGCGTGTCAGCTGCGTGTTCGGGAGCGCGTAGAGCAGGCTCACCATTGCGATTGGAATGGCGGCTTCCTCGATGCAATTCACCATGGCGTCGTCGGCGCCGGGTTTATCCGTATCGAATCCTATTATAAAACCGGCAATTACGGAGATTCCGTAATGGTGGATCCGGTGAACGCTATCAGGAATGCTGCGCCGCGTGTTCTGCTTCTTTTGCGTGTGCCTGAGCGTCTCTGGATCGGGGCTTTCGATGCCGATGAAAACGACGAAGAAATTCGCGTCCTTCATCATTTGCAGAAGTTCGGCGTCGTCGGATAGATTCAGCGAGGCCTCGGTCGAGAGCATGTACGGAAAGTCATGCTTCTTTTGCCATCCGATAAGATGCGGCAAGAAAGCCTTTACCGCCTTCTTGTTGCCGATGAGATTGTCATCAACGAAGTCGAGATGGCCTCGATAGCCAAGGGCATAAAGTCTGTCGAGCTCCGCCAGCATTTGCTCGGGCGTTTTGGTGCGCGGAGCACGGCCGTAAAGCTCTATAATGTCGCAGAATTCGCAGGTGAACGGGCAGCCGCGTGAAAACTGCACGCCAACGAACATGTAGTCCTTGAAACTCAGCAGATCGAATCGCGGGATCGGGCTGCGCGTGACATCGGCCTGGAACTTCGGTGCAATAAAATCGCCACTACGCACCCCCCGGCGCCAGGCTTCGATGAAATCATCGAGAACACCCTCGGCTTCACCCCTGACGCGAATGTCCGCCGCTGCATATAGCTGCGGGCTGGATGTCACGTCCGGGCCGCCGACGACGACGGGTTTGCCTGCCGCGTGCGCTAATTCGATGATTTTTAGCGTATCGGACTGCTGGGGGAGCATCCCGCCGGACATAACCAGATCCGCCCAGGCGAGATCATCCTGACACAGCTCCTCTATGTTCAGGTTGACCAGCCTGACTTTCCAGCAGTTTGGCAGCATGGCTGCGACGGTGATCATGCCGAGCGGAATTGTAGGATAGTGCGCGCCAAGCAGCTCGCGCGCCCCTTCAAATCCCCAGAAGGATTTCGGATTGAACCGCGGGTAGATCATCAGGACATTGCAGGGGTCAAAGGTCATGCGGTCCCTTACAGTAGCCCGGCCGACTTAGCCAGCATTCTCTCGATAGGCGTCGTCGCGAGCCATGTAAATAGGAGAAAACCAGTTTATGGAAATTAAATGGCTAATCAAAAGATGATTTCGAGAATAATTTGCATCCTGACAATGAAGTGCTACCGCGCAGCCGGATCATGAAGCTGCACCTCCGGCGGATTGGCTTTTGCGATTCCTCCCGGCAGCTTTTTACGCCGCCGGCGCTCCTCGAGCCGCTGCAAAACCACAAAGAAAGCCGGGACGAATACAACCGCGAGGCAGGTCGAGGCGATCATGCCAGTAAAAACGCTCAATCCCAGCGAACGGCGCGCATTGGCGCCTGCCCCCGTCGCAATGACGAGCGGGAAGACGCCGAGGATGAAGGCGAAAGAGGTCATCAGAATTGGGCGGAACCGAATACGCGCCGCGTCAACGGCCGCCTCAAGGATTGGCTTGCCGTCGAAGACTCGGTGCTCGCGCGCAACCTCGACGATCAAGATGCCGTTTTTCGCCGACAAAGCGATCAAAAGCATGAGCCCGATTTGTACATAAAGATTATTGTCGACGCCGAGGCTCGTGAATGTCGTGACCGGTCCTAGGAGAGCAAGGGGCACAGCGGAAATGACAGCAAGCGGCAGAATCCAGCTTTCGTACTGGCCAGCAAGCACGAGATAGACGAGCAGCACCGAAAGGGCGAAGCCTATGTAGAGGAGATTGCCGGTGATCTTCTCCTGATAGGAAATCGCGCTCCATTCATAGCTGACGTCATTCGGCAGCGTTTTGGCGGCGATTGCTTCCATGTCGGCCATCGCCTGGCCGGAGCTGAAACCCTTCGCCGGTACCCCGACGATGGTGGCGGATGGGTAGAGATTGTAAAGCGTGATCAGAGGCGGCGCCGTCAACTCCTCAAGATGCGCAAGTGTCCCGATAGGAACCATATTCCCGTCTTGGCTGCGAACATACATGTTGAGAAGGTCGTCGGGGTGCAGGCGGAATTGAGAGTCAGCTTGCACATAAACTTGGAGCGAGAGACCGAATTTGTTGAACTGATTAACGTAGGTCGAACCCACGTATTGCGTGAGCGCAGAAAAGACATCGCCCACAGGCACCCGCAAGGTTTCTGCCTGGACACGGTCGACGGTCAGGCCCACGTGCGGTGAGTTCGGCCGAAAAGTGGTGAGAATGCGCTGCATCTGCGGATTGGACTTGGCCGCGTTAATGACCGAGTCAGTCACCTCATCGAGCTTTGTGTAGTTGAAGCTGCCGCCGAGCAATTCGGTCTGCATTTGGAATCCGCCGGCATTGCCAATACCCTGGATCGGTGGCGGCACAAGCATGAAAGCCCTGCCATCCGAAATCGACTCGAGTTTCTTCTGCAGTCCCGTGACAAGGGAAATAAGATCCTGTCCCTTCGCCTTCTCGCGCTTGCTCCAGTCATCAAAAATGACATAGTTGACCCCGGCATTGGCAAGTGTTGCGCTGTTGTCGAGGACAGAAATTCCGGCAATCGTGATCACTTCCTTGACGCCAGGCGTCGCGAGGGCGATCTTGGTTGCCTCGTTCAACGAATTGACCGTGCGCCCGAGCGCCGCGCCCTCGGGCAATTGTACGGCGATCATCGCGTAGCCTTGGTCCTCATTTGGAATGAAGGCCGTCGGCAGGCGGGAAATTCCCCAAATCCCGAATGCAGAGACCAACAGCCCGGTCAGGACAACCAGGCGGCTGCGTTTGACCAAGGCGCTTATTAGGCGCGTATAGGCATTTTCAAGGCGGTTGTAGACGGCGTTAAAGCCGCGATAGATCGGATTGCGTTGGTCTGGTGGCACCGCCTCGCGCAGCCAGAGGGCGCATTGGGTCGGCTTGAGAGTCGCTGCATTGATTGCGCTGATCAAGGCCGTCGCCGCGATCACAACAGCAAATTGCGCCAGCATCCTGCCGGTGAGGCCTGGCAGAAAGGCCGCTGGAAGAAAGACGGCCATCAGAACAAGCGTGATCCCGATGATCGGTCCGATCAAGTCGTTCATCGCCCGGACTGCGGCATCGTGGCTGGACATGCCGCGCTCGATATAGCTCGACACCGCCTCCGTGATGACGATTGCGTCATCGACAACGATCCCAATTGCGAGCACAATGCCGAACAAGGTCGATAAATTGACGGTATAACCGAGGCCAGCCATGGCGGCGAAGGCGCCGATGATTGTGATCGGAACCGTCGTCGCCGGGACGAGCGTCGCCCGGAAATTCTGGAGGAAGAAAAGTATCACTGCAAGGACGAGAAACCCCGCCTCGTAGAGTGTGTGGTAAACCTCGTTGATGGAGGCCCTGACGAATATCGTGGTGTCATAAGGAATGCCATATCTGAGGTCTTGCGGGAAGCGGCGGGAGAGCTGCTCCATTTTCGCCTTGACCTCGTTTCCAACCTGCAGCGAATTGGCGTCAGGCGTCTGAAAAATTGCAATGCCCGCGGCCGGCCGTCCATTGAGGTAGCATTGCTGCGAATAGGTCTGCGAGCCAAGATCGACTCGCCCAATGTCCTTTATCCTGATGAGGCGGCCGCCTTGGGCGGTTTGCGCCTTAACGATGATGTCGGCAAATTGGCCTGGATCATTGTATCGGGATTGGATATCTACGGTATATTGGAAATCCTGGCTGTTTGGCGCCGGCGGCATGCCGGTCTGTCCGGCCGCAACCAGTTGGCTTTGCTGCCTGATAGCCTTGATGACGTCCTCCGGGACAAGCCCATAGGAATAGAGCTTTTCCGGATCCATCCAGACCCGCATCGCATATTCTGACGCGCCGAACACGTTGACATTGGCAACACCCGGCAAACGCGCAAGCTCATTGACGAGATTGATCGTCGCGTAATTACTGAGGAAAGAGGCGTCGTAGCTGCCGCCCGGCGAATCCAGCGTGACGATCTGCAGCATGGCTGTCGATTTCTTCTGAATCGTTACGCCCTGCGCCTGCACTGCCAGAGGAAGCGACGCGAGCGCGTTCTGCACCCGGTTTTGGACCAGCACCTGGGCCATATCCGGATCCATGCCGATCTTGAACGTTACAATAAGCTGATAGGTGCCATCCGCCGCGCTGGTCGATTGCATGTAGAGCATGCCATCGACGCCGTTGACTTGCAGCTCGATCGGCAAGGCAACAGTGTCGACCACGGTCTGCGGGCTCGCGCCAGGATACCTTGTGGAGACCTGCACGGTGGGCGGCACGATATTCGGAAACTGGGCGACCGGGAGGCTATAAAGCGCGACACCCCCAATCACCACCAGGATGATCGCTATGACATTTGCGAGAACGGGGTGCTCAATGAAGAATTTCGACATCATGTGTGGCTGCCCTCGCTTTGGGGCCTGCTTAGTCGAGCGTTACCAGTTTTGGCGTGACCTTCATTCCTGGAGCCGCCCTCCAGAGGTCTCCAATGACCACGCGATCATCGGCGGCCATGCCGGACAGGATGACGCGAAGACTCCCGCTGAGCTCGCCAAGCTGGACATAGCGCTGCTCGACGACATCGTCCTTGTTTAAAACGAGGAGATAGCGCCCTCCCTGGTCCGTTTGCAACGCACGGTCCGGAACCAGAAGCGCCTCTGGCAGGACCTTTCCCTTGGGCAGGCGCATCCGCACGAAGAAACCCGGCAGCAGAGTGCGGTCGGGGTTCTTAAGGATACCGCGCACAAGCATCGTCCCAGTCCGGGGATCGATCCCCGGCGCGACATATTGAATCGTGCCGCGATAGGGATAGTCCGTGCGGTTTTCGAGGGCAACCTCGACCGGCACCTTCACGAGTTCGGCAAGGCTGAGCCGGCGCTGGCCGAGGTTCTGGCGCACCTTCAGCACCTCCTGCTCGCTCAGATTGGCGACGACATAGATCGGGTCGAGCTGCAATATCTCGGCGAGAACGGTTCTCTGGCCGGGACCGCCGACCGTATTGCCAGGATCGACGAGATGCTTGCCCATCTGTCCGTCGAAAGGCGCACGTACCTCCGTATAGTCCATATTGAGTTTGGCGATATCGACTTGGGCCTTGGCCGAGGCGAGGTCTGCTTCTGTCTTTTTCGCTTGAAAGTTCCAATTGTCGACAACGACTTGTGCCGCGGCGCCTTTCTTTTTCAAGGCCGTGTAGCGGTTGACCTCTGTCTTGGCGTAAAAGAGCGCGGCCTCTTCCGCCTTGACCTGGGATTCGGCTTGCACGAGCTGAGCTTTATATTGGTCCTGCTGAATGGTGAAAAGAAGATCGCCTTCTTTGACGATTTGGCCATCGAGGAAGTGAATCTTCTCCAGATATCCTTCGACCCGGGCAATGAGGCTCACCGTGTTTACGGAGGCGGCGTTGCCGGTGAGCTCGATATATTCAGTTACCTTTTGGACCTTGGGCAGCGCTACGGGAATTACCGGGCCCAGAGTCGCCGCCGGGGTCTCTTTTGGCGCCGCGCCCGGCTCGTTTTTCGAGGCTTCGCCAGCATCCTGTTTTGGGGCTTGGTCGGGCATCGCTGGGGCAGGCTGCTCGGCGGGTGCCCCCTTGCCGAATAGCTTTTCCCACCATGTTGCAGCAAAGCTCTGTTCCGCCGGTCCCCAGCATAGGACAACGACTGCCACCGCCAACGTGGCAAGTCTTCGCCGCCGGCGCGCCCGCGCGGTTGCCGATGTCCAACCCTGGCCTCTCGCAGCGCAAAGCCTCAACCACATGGCTGACCGCCCTCTTCGTTTTCGTTGAGCCTTACCATTCCGGCGGTCGGACTGTCGGTCCTTTGTCCTCTGGTCCAGGCAAGCCTGGAACCGGCGGCGGCGGCTCGCCAGCGGGCGAAAGAACCCCGCCCCAGTCGGTCCGGCTTCGCATCTCCTGCGCGGTTTTGACGTCCACAAATCCGTTGCCATCCCGGATCTGCCAGCCGCCGCCAAGGGCCCTAAAAACCGAGACTATCCCCACCGAAATATTGCCGGTCGCGGCAGCGAGATTGTTCTCGGCCGTCAAAAGATTCTGTTCCGCGGTCAGAACCGTCGTAAAATCCCGTGTGCCATCCTGGTATTGCAGCAGCGCGACCCTCAGCGCCCCCTTCGCGGCGTCTGTGCTCTGGCGTAAGTAGTACACTTGTACACGTGAATTCAGGAAGAGGGTAATGCCGTTCTCGACATCCTGCTGCGCCTGGAGCACCGTGTTTTGATAATCGACGAGATATTGCTGCAGGGTTGCGTCTTGTAAGCGCACGTTATTTGTTATTTGCCCATAGTTCAAAATATTCCATTGAAACGAAGGGCCAACTGTAAAAAACCGCCCCGCGGGGTGAAAAGCTTGGCCGAGATTGCCGCCGAGGAGGGTTGTTGCTGAGCCGCCGACCGTTCCAATGAGGCTGATGGCCGGATAGAGTTCCGCCGCCGCGACGCCAATCTGCGCGCTTTGCGCTGCGGCCCGCAATTCTGCGGCGCGAACATCGGGCCTCCGTCGCAGCAAATCGGCGGGAATACCGACCGCGGCCGTCTTTGGCGCGGCCGGAATGACCCCAGTTGAGCGGGCGAGCAGGAAGCCAAGTGGCTCCGGGGCCATGCCGAGGAGCACGCGCAGGGCGTTCAACCCCTGGTCGAGCTGGATCTTCAACTGCGGTATGGTTGCCTGCGTCGCTCCGAGCACATTTTCTGCCTGATAGACGTCGAGCTCGCTTGTCGCGCCGCCCTTATATCGGTCGCGCGCAATAGCGACCGCTTGTTTCTGCCGTACAACATTAGCGCGGGCGATGGCGATCTGCTTCTCAAGGGTGCGAATCCCGATATAGGTCGATGCAACTTGGCCCAGCAGAGTGACGAGAACGTCGTCATAACTTGCAATCGATGCTAGATAGCTCGAGTCTGCCGACTCGACGCCCCGGCGAAATTTGCCCCAAAAATCGAGCTCCCAAGCCGCGCTGAAGCCAACGAGGTCACGCCAAAAATTTGCGGACACGCCCTGGCTGAAGCTGCCCGTTGACTCATCCGCCCGGCTGCGCAGGTTGTAGGTCAGGGATCCAGAGCCTTGCTGCAGCTGCGGGTAGAATTCGCCGACGGCAATTCCTAGCGCGGCGCGCGCCTGCAGCACCTTGGTGCCAGCGCTGAGCAGCGTCAGATTCTGTTCATATGCGAGCGCGATCAAACGATCGAGCACAGGGTCGCAGAAAAGCCGCCACCAGTCCCGGTATTCATAGTCGCCCGTTTTCAACGACTTGTTGCGCCATTCGAGCCAACTGGATGCAACCGGCGCGGGCGGCGGCGCAAAATCGGGGCCAACGGCGCAGCCAGAAAGCGCAATAAGCAGCACGGCAGCAATCCCTTTGCGGAGGCCGCAGTGCCGGCGGGCCGCGCCGCCTGCCACGCGAAAGCGATGCCAGCGTGAGCCGGCCCGCGTCTGGAATTTGTCGCGGCCTGACGAGCAGAGGAGCAAGGGAGCAGTGACTTCGAATGTTGTGACGTAGCGTCAAACCTAGCACGGGACCTTGGCCGGGGCTGTGACAGATTCGCAACATCGCGCAGGTTTTCATGCCGTTGTGTCTCCGACTCTGCGCACAGACCGAAGTTAGCGCGTTTTCCGATCCTATTGCGGTATATCCTGCAGCGACGAAATAGTTTTGGCAGTCCCTTTGGCTGAAGGCATCGAGGGCGCGACGGATAGCTTCCCACAAGCCGTCGATTGTCCGTTCGGCTGCCGCGCGCAGGAGCGCCTTCAACTTGGCGAAGGCCATCTCGATTGGGTTGAGGTCCGGCGAAT
>Ga0187783_10002574_pt1 | contig 13446 bp, 13 predicted proteins | sample 1015_SJ02_MP02_2_FD_132471 | JGI IMG/M metagenome (GOLD analysis project Ga0187783, IMG submission 132471) | Tropical peat soil microbial communities from peatlands in Department of Meta, Colombia - 1015_SJ02_MP02_20_MG | ecosystem: Environmental > Terrestrial > Soil > Wetlands > Peat | place...
GTCGATTTCAAGAACACCGTCATCATCATGACGACGAACCTCGGCACGAGGGACATCTCCAAGGGCGTGACGGTGGGCTTCGGCACCGCGTCGGAATCCCGTGGCTCGTACGAGCGGATGAAGGCCAAGGTGGGGGAGGAACTGAAGCAGCACTTCCGGCCAGAGTTCCTCAACCGCGTCGATGACGTCATCGTGTTCCACCAGCTGAGCCAGGAAGAGATCTTCGAGATCGTTGACTTGATGATCAGCAAGGTGGACGAGCGGCTGCGGGACCGCGACATGGGCATCGAGATCCGGCCGTCGGCCAAGAAGCTGCTGGCGGAGAAGGGATACGACCCGGTGCTCGGGGCCCGGCCGCTGCGCCGGACGATCCAGCGGGAGATCGAGGATCACCTGTCCGAGAAGATCCTCTTCAGCGAGCTCAAGGCCGGCCAGATTGTCATCGTCGATGCCGATGGCAGCGGCGAGGACGCCACGTTCACCTTCACGGGTGTCAACAAGCCGTCCGAAGTCCCCGACGCCCCGCCGGTGGAGGTCGAGACCAAGGCTGGCGCTAGCGGCGCGACGGCCACGACCGCGTCGGACTAGCACCCGGAGCGCGCACGGCGGACAGCGCAGCGCCGCGCGGCCGGTTGGCCGCGCGGCGCTGGCGTGCACGGCGATGGTGGTGACGGCGGCGTGGACCGCCGCCACCACGTAGCCGACGTGCCTATGCGTCGCCGGGCAGGGCCAGCGAGCCGTCCGCGCCACGGGTGACCAGGCCATCGTCGATCAGCCCGCCCAGCGCCCTGGCCCGCTGTGCCGCATCCGGCCACGCTGCCTCGAGCGCGGCGGCCGGCACGGGCCCTTCAGCGCTTCGGAGCACGGCCAGCAAGTGGCCGCGGCACTGCCGGTCGCTGCCGTCATAACCGGGCGCTGCCCGCCTGGATGGCGCGGTCGGCCGACCGAGTCGCACCCAGGCGCACCGCCCCGCGAGGGGGCAGTGGCCGCAGCGCGGCCGGGCCGCGGTGCAGACGAGGGCGCCAAGCTCCATGAGGCCCACCGACCACCGGGCCGCCAGGGCGCCGTCAGCCGGCAACAGCCGCTCGGCGAGCTGCCGCTCGGCAACCGTGGGTGCGGGCGCTGGCCCCGCTATGCCGGTCACGAGTCGGGCGAGCACGCGGCGGACGTTGGTGTCCAGCACGGCCTGCCGCTCACCGAACGCGAAACTCGCGACGGCCGCGGCGGTGTACGTGCCCACGCCGGGCAGGCTCCGCAGCTGATCCGCCGTGGCGGGGACCTGCCCGCCGTACCTGGTCGTGATCACTACGGCACTGGCGTGCAGCCGCACCGCCCGGCGCGGGTAGCCGAGCCGGTCCCACTGCCGGACCGCGTCTGCTGCGCTGGCGGCCGCCAGCGCAGCAGGCTCTGGCCAGCGGCGCAGCCAGGCCGCGTGGGCGGGCAGTACTCGGCTCACGGGCGTCTGCTGCAGCATGACCTCGCTCACGAGAATCGACCACGGTGTTGCGTCGGCGTGGCGCCAGGGCAGGTCACGCGCGTGGGACGAGTACCAGTCGCACACGGTGGCGAGGTAGGAAACGGTGGCCGCGCACGAAGTGGTCATGGCACGTCGATCCTCGCACGCGAGCGGGCGCGCGGCACCGACCGGCCGCACCGGCGCCGGCGGGTCGGAGCCGGACTTACCCGGCGCGTCTTGGATACTTCGTGACATGGCTGCGAGGCCAGCCGGTGAAGCGCCGGACTCGGCTGCCGTCTACTGGCGGCGGCGCTGCGCTGCGCTGATCGTCAGCTTCTCCGTGCTGGGCCTGCTGAGCTGGGCCGCAGCGGGGGTGCTCGGTGTCACTGTCCGTGCCGATCGCCCCGGCGGGCGGTCAGCCCGGTCAGCCGCAATGACCCTCGGCAGCGGCTCGGTCGGGTCGTCAGCACGGCTGATCGACCCGGCGCTGCGCGGGGTACCCGACGCGACGGCGGCCGCACGGGCTGCTCCGGCTGGGCCACCTGCCTTGCTGCCACCACATCCCGCGCTGCCCTCCTGCCCGGCCGCTGGCGTCGGGCTGCGGTTGTCCGCCACGGCGCCGAGCTACTCGGGTGGCCAGCTGGCCGAGTTTGCCATCGACGTGGCATCCTCCGTCGGCTACTCGTGTGTGGCTGACATCGGCGCCGGTCGCCTTCAGCTGCAGATATCGGCCGGGCTGGGGAGAATCTGGACGTCGGCGGAGTGTGCCGAGGGTGCAGTGACGCAGTTCGCGACGCTGCAGCCGGGCGTACCGAGCGTGGTGACCATGACCTGGAATGAGCAGTATTCCTCGGCGGGCTGCCCGATGCCTGGTCAGACGGCCCCGGTCGGCCGCTACACGGCCACGGCTACCGTCGGCTCGGCCGTCAGCAACAGCGTGACGTTCCTGATCGGCTAGGGGTAGCGGTCGAGCAGGGCCGCCTCCGCAACCCGCGACAGGCCGTCTCTGATGGCCGCCGCCAGCGCCGGGTCCAGCCCGGGGACCTGCCGCAGGTCCTGAGCACTCGCCGACAACAGCTTCTGCAGGCCGCCGAACTGCAGGATCAGGCGGTCGCTTACCTCCGGCGCCAGCCGGGGAATCTGTCCGAGTACTCGGTAGCCGCGTGGGCTGACCTTCCCGGCCGGATCGCCGGACTGGGTGAGTCCGATCGTGGCAGCCACCGCCGGCAGGTCAGCCAGCGCGTCGGCGCCGAGGGCGGCAAGGCGGTCCGCGGCTGGCGGCGAGCTCTGTTCGGCCGTGTCCGGTTCGTAGTCGTGTAGCAGCAGCTCACGCTGCCGCCGGGTACCTGCGGTGAGCTCGTCGAGCTGAAGCCGGAGCAGGCCAGCGTCGGTGCCGAGCTCGACGAGGTAGCCCGCGATCGCGTCGGTAACCCGCCGGACCAGCTCGAGCTGCTGGATCACCAGCGCGATGTCGGCTACCGTCGCGCGGTCCTCGATCTCGAGGGCGGTCAGGGTCCGGGTCACTTCGTCCAGCCGCCGCCGATAGCGCTCCAGGGTGTCGAGTTCCTGGTGCGCCCTGGCGAGCAGCGCCGCAGAGTCCTCGAGTACGTAGCGCTCGCTCGCAGCAAACACCGCGATCGTCCGCATCGACTTGCTGACGGTGATGACCGGGAAGCCGGTCTGCCGCGCCGTCCGCTCTGCCGTCCGGTGCCGGGTACCAGACTCCGAGGTGGGCAGTCGCGGGTCGGGCACGAGCTGGACGGCGGCCCGGAGGATACGACGGGCCGCCTGATCGAGCACGATGGCGCCGTCCATCTTCGCCAGCTCGCGCAGCCGCGTGGCGGAGAAGTCCGTGTCCAGGTCGAAGCCGCCGGAGCAGATGGCCTGTACGGCCGCGTCGCAGCCCACGACTACGAGCGCACCGGTGTTGCCTCGCACGATTCGCTCCAGGCCATCCCGGAGCGCGGTCCCCGGCGCGACCATTGCGAGGGCGGTGCGTCGGTGCTCGTCCCGGCCCATGCTCACTGCGTGACCTGCCTCGGTGCTCGCTGCCACCGGCAGTCTAGTCACGAGCGACGCCCGGCCGACCCGCGGCGACGGCTAGCCGGCGACGTCGGCGTCGCTCACGCGACTGCCGAGCGCGGCGACGATGGCGGCGCGCATGTCGCTCACGGCCGTCACCTCCAGCTGGCCGGCTGCCTCGCGAACGGCTCGTACGTCAGCCAGGCGACGGACGCCGGCAGGCCGGCCGTCCTGCGCCGGGACCGAGCCGGCGGGGATGATCGCCCGCCGGAAACCGAGCCGCTCCGCCTCCGCGATGCGCCGCTGGACGCCCGTGACTCGGCGAATCTCGCCCGCGAGCCCGACCTCGCCGAAGGCCACGAGGTCGAGCGGCACGCTGATGTCGGCCATCGCGCTCGCGACCGCCAGCCCGACCGCCAGGTCCACGGAGGGCTCGGTGAGTCGGACGCCGCCTACGCTGGCGGCATAGACGTCGCGCTTGCCGAGCTGCAGGCCGGCCCGGCGCTGCAGCACCGCCAGCATCATGCCAACGCGGGCAGAGTCCAGCCCGGATACGACCCGGCGCGGCGGCAGCTCGCCCGCCGTCGGGCACACCAGCGTCTGCACTTCTGCCAGCAGCGGCCTGCGGCCCTCGAGTGTCACCGTGACACAGGTACCGGGCACCGGGTCGTGCCGCTCCGACAGGAACAGGCCGCTCGGGTCTGGCAGGCCCGCCATGCCGTCCTCGGCGAGCTCGAAGCAGCCAAACTCGTCCGTCGGACCGAACCGGTTCTTCAGCGCGCGCACCATCCGGAGCTGGCCACGCGGATCGCCGTCGAACGTCAGCACGACGTCGACTAGGTGCTCGAGCGTGCGCGGGCCGGCCACCGACCCGTCCTTGGTGACGTGCCCGACCAGCACCGTTGTCAGCGTCCGCTGCTTCGCCAGCGCGGTCAGCGCCGCCGTGATCTCGCGAACCTGGGTGACGCCGCCCGGCACGCCGTCCACCCCGGCCACGCTGATCGTCTGTACCGAGTCGACGATGAGCAAGGTCGGATCGACCGCCTGGATATGGCCGAGAACCGCGGCAAGATCCGTCTCGGCGGCGAGGTAGAGCGAGTCGCTCACGGCCCCGATCCGGTCGGCGCGCAGCCGTACCTGTGCCGCCGATTCCTCGCCGGTTACGTAGAGCACGCGGCCCGAGGCCGCTGCGCGGGCACCCGCCGCGAGCAGTAACGTCGACTTGCCGACGCCCGGCTCGCCAGCCAGCAGCACGACAGCGCCGGGCACCAGACCCCCGCCGAGCACCCGGTCCAGCTCGTCGAGGCCGGTGGGCTGCGCCTGCGCCGCGGCAGCGTCGACCCGGCCGATCGGCAGCGCCGGGTTGGCCGGGCTGGCCGCCCGTAGCTGCGGACGCGATCGGATGCGGCCGGCCAGCTCACCGGCTGGGCCCTCGGTCACCGTTCCCCAGCCGCCGCAGTCACCGCATCGCCCCGCCCACCGGCTGGTCCGCCAGCCGCACACCGAGCATTCGTACGCGCTAGCCGTCGCAGATCGCTGCATGCTCGGACGGTACTGGGTCCGGCTGACAGTCTCTTCTGCCCAAGCCGGGCCGGCGCTGACGGTAGCGGCGCCCGGCCGACATAAGCTAGACGTCGGGGACGTGGCCGCCCGGATCAACCGGGCAGCCGGACAGACGGGGGGCTATGCTCGCGGCTGGCCGCGGGACCGGTCCTCCGCGTCGGTCGAAGGAGGGCGATTGCGCAGGTCACGCCCGTGACAGCCATCAGGGTTGCGCTGTCGACTGCCTCGGTGTTCCCGGAGCGCACTCCGGATGCGTTCGATACCGCGGCCCGCCTCGGCTACGACGGGCTCGAGGTCATGGTGACCACGGACCCGGTCAGCCAGGACGCCGAGGTGCTGCGCAAGCTGTCCGACTACTACGGCATCCCGGTGGTCGCGGTGCATGCCCCGAACCTGCTCATCACGCAGCGTGTGTGGGGGCGGGACCCGTGGGTGAAGCTGGACCGCTCGCGTGAGCTGGCCGAGGCGCTCGGCGCTGGCGTGGTAGTCGTTCATCCGCCGTTCCGCTGGCAGCGCGACTACGCGCGGTACTTCGAGGCGGGGATCGCGGAGATGTCCGAGCGGGGCGGCGTCACGTTCGCGGTCGAGAACCTCTACCCGCTGCTGCGCGGCGAGACGGAGATCGCGGCGTATGCCCCGCACTGGAACCCGCTGGAGATGGACTCGGCCGCGGTCACGCTCGACGTCTCGCACGCCGCGGTGTCCGGCTCCGACGTGCTGGCCATGGCGAAGCAGCTCGGCAGCCGGCTCGCGCATGTGCATCTCGGCGACGGCACCAAGCCGGGGCTGCCGGACGAGCACCTCGTGCCTGGCCGCGGCACGCAGCCCTGCGCCGAGCTGCTGACCTGGCTCACCCGTACCGGTTACCGGGGTTACGTGGTGCTTGAAGTGAGCACGCACCGGGTGCCGACCCTCGCCGACCGGCAGGCGGACCTAGCCGAGTCGCTGCTGTTCGCCCGCCGCTACCTGGCCGGCACCGGCCCCGTCCCGGCCGTGCACGGCTAGCTGTCAAGCACCAGCGTGACCGGCCCGTCGTTCACGAGTTCCACCTGCATGTCGGCGCCGAACACGCCGGCCGACACGGTGGCTCCGAGCGCGGTCAGCGCGTCGGCGAACGCGGTGACCAAGGGCTCGGCCACGGCCGCCGGAGCGGCGGCGCTCCAGCTCGGGCGGCGTCCCTTTGTCGTGTCCCCGTAGAGGGTGAACTGGCTGATCACGAGCAGCGGTGCGCCGAGGTCGGCGCACGACCTCTCGCCTGCCAGGATCCGCAGCTGGTAGATCTTGGCGGCCAGCGCTGCGGCGGTGGCCGCGGAGTCGGTGTGGGTGACCCCGACGAGCACCACCAGGCCCGGAGCCGCGAGCTCAGCGGCGACCGCGCCGGCCACCGTGACACTGGCCCGGCTGACTCGCTGCACGACCGCCCGCATGAGATGAGGATTCTGCCATGGGAACGGCCGCCGCGTAGACTGCCGTCGCCCGTAACCGGCTCGGCTCGGCAGGAGGCGCTCGCAGCATGGCTGGCACGTTGATCACGGTCGCCCCGACCGGGGCCGAAGTCGAGAAGGACGCCGTTCCCGCGCTGCCGGTCACCCTTGACGAGCTGGTCGCCACCGCTCTGGCGTGCCAGCAGGCCGGGGCGGCGGTGATCCACGTGCACATCAGGGACGACGCGGCGAAGCCGACCCTGGACGTCGGCCGGCTGGTCGACACCGTTCAGGCGCTGCGCGGGGCTACCGACCTGATCATCCAGCTGTCTACCGGCGGCGCGGTCACCGACAGCCTCGAGCGGCGGCTGGCGGTTCTCGACGCCGTTCCCGACGCGTGCTCGCTGACCTGCGGCACGGTGAACTTCGGTACCGAGGTGTTCCTGAACCCGTGGGGCTTCATGACGGACCTGTACGCGAAGACGAAGGCGCTCGGCGTGGTGCCGGAGTTCGAGCTGTTCGACTTCGGCCACATCGCGGCGCTGCACCGGCTGCTGGCCGAGCTGGGCGAGCCGGCCGGCGGGCACGTCCACTGCGACCTGGTCATGGGCGTCCCCGGCGGGATGCCCGGAGACGCCGCGACGCTGGTCCAGGCGGCTGCGGCGCTGCCGGCGGGCGCCACCTGGTCGGCGACCGGGATCGGCCGCTCGGCGCTGCCGGTGTTGTTCGGGGCGCTGGCGGCGGGCGGGCACCTGCGGGTCGGGATGGAGGACACGATCACGTTTGCGCGGGGTCGGCCCGTTGCCAGCAACGCCGAACTCGTCGAGCGGGCCGCCGCAGCGGCCGAGCTGGCGCAGCGGCCCGCGATGAGCCCCGCGGCGGCGCGCGCGATGCTGGGAGTGCCCGATCACCGCTGACAGGCCGGAGAACGCGGCCCGCGTCGGCGATCCGGTGAATCCCGTGCTGGCCGAGGTCGTCAGGTCTGGCCGCACCGAGTCCGTGCACCGCGGCGCCGTCGCCATCCTGGCCGCCGACGGATCGGTGCTGGCATCGGCCGGCCCGGTCACGACGCCCATGTACCCGCGGTCGTCGAACAAGCCTTTCCAGGCGGCCGCCATGCTTCACTGCGGGCTTGGCCTCGGCGGCGAGCTGCTAGCCCTGGCTGCGGCCAGCCACTCTGGCGAGGACTTTCACGTCAGCGGTGTCCGCAACATCCTGGCCGCGGCCGGGCTGACCGAGGACGACCTGCAGTGTCCGGCGGACCGGCCGCTCGACGAGCGGGAGTACCGAGCCATGCTGGTGGCGGGCGAGTCCGCCGACCGGGTGCACATGAACTGCAGCGGAAAGCACGCGGCGATGCTGGCGACCTGTGTGGCGGCAGGCTGGCCGACGGCCAGTTACACCGATCCCGGCCATCCCCTGCAGCAGCGGATCAGGGCCCTGCTGAGCGAGCTGGCCGGAGAGCCGGTGACCGCGATCGGCGTCGACGGCTGCGGCGCGCCGCTGTTCGCGATCTCGGTGACGGGGCTGGCCCGCGCGTTCCGCGCGCTGGTACTGGCCGCGCCCGGCACGCCAGAGCGGACCGTGGCCGACGCGATGCGCGCGCACCCGGAGTGGACGTCCGGGACGGCCCGGCCCGAGCGGACGCTGATGACCGCCGTGCCCGGCCTCCTGGTCAAGTCTGGCGCCGAGGGCGTCGAGGGCTTCGCGCTCGCGGACGGTCGCGCGGGCGCTTTCAAGATCGAGGACGGGGCCGTGCGCGCGCGCGTCCCCGTGACCGTCGCGCTGCTGCGCGGCCTCGCCGTCGCCGCCGAGCCCGGTGTCGACCTAGCGGTTCTGGACGCGCTCGCGACCAGCCCCGTCACCGGCGGGGACCGCGTGGTCGGCGAGGTCAGGGCCGTACCGCAGCTGCTGGCTTGAGCGGGGGTGAGCTCGACGGCGCCGGGGCAGACGGGGACGCCTGACCGCTCGGCGACGGCGAGGTCAGCGAGCTGGGCAGGCTGATCAGGCAGCCCGAGCTCGACCCGGCCTGCGGGAAGGCGAGTGCCAGCGCGTCGGCGATGTAGAGAGCGCGCTCTTCGTAACCAGCCGAGGTGTAGTGGATGCCGTCGCTGATAAACCAGGCCGGCTGCGCCACCGCGGCCCAGTTGAACACGCGCATGTTCGGGTACTTGGAGCAGGCCTGCAGCAGCGCGCTGTTCCATTCCTGCATGTCGGCCTCGGAATACGGGCCCGAGTTGAGCAGCGAGATCACGTTGACCCACATGACGGGCTCACCGTGGGTCACCTGCATCATCTGGGTGATCCTGGTGGCGAGCCCGACATTGGAACCGACCGCGACGTCGGCGGTGTCGTTGGTGCCGAGCGCGATCACCCAGCAGCCGTGGAAGCCCTGACTGTTCAGGTTCTGCGCGGCCTGGTAGCCGTTGGTCGTGCCCGGCAGCGTTTCGACGATCGACCGCGCACCGGTGATGTCGGTGTAGACGGTCTGCACCCCGACGTCTTGATAGCGCGCCTGGATCCGCTGGCTGGGGTCAGGCAGGTAGTCCGGCGAGACCAAGCCGTCCGACGTGGAGTCGCCGATGTGCGCGACCGCCGTGCAGGACGTGCGCAGCTGATCCTGCTGCGGTGGTGTGGGTGACGGGCTGGGCGAGCCGCGCCGGCCGGCCGAACCGCAGCTGGCCCCCCGGCTCGTCGAGTCGCAGTGGCGCTGGTCTGCGGCTGCCCGGCCGGTCCCGGTCACCGAGTTTGTCGTCGCGGACACCCCGCCGCTCCCCGCGGCGACCGTGGCCGCGCTCGACGCGGCTGCGGGGATGCCGCCAATGCCGGTCAGCCCGGCGCACGCCACCCCGAGCACGCCGACCGACACGGCCGCCACCGTCAGCCTGGCCGGGCCGAGCGCGGTGAGCCGGCGGGCCCTGACCCGGCGCCACGCTCGCTCGAGCGCGCCGCGACGGATCGGTTCTTCGACATATCGCCAGGACAGCGCCGCCAGCGCGATCGTCACGGCCACCTGAGCCGCCACTCGCGGCAGGCTCTCCGTGGTGTTGGCCGGCGTCGTCAGCACGATCACCGGGTAGTGCCATAGGTAGATCCCGTACGACCGGACGCCGATCCAGCGCAGCGGGCGCCAGCCGAGAGCCGCCCCGACCAGACTGCCGGGGCAGGCCACCGCCGCCACAACGGCTGCGGTCGCGACGCTGAGCACGACCAGCCCGCCATGGTAGAGGAACGTCGAGTACTGGCCGACCCGCACGATCATCAGCGCGATGACGACAAGGCCCGCGACCGCGGGACCGTCGAGCAGACGGCTCGTGGTCTTGCCTGCCCGCGCCGCCCGGCTGCTCGGCCACGCCATCGCGAGCGCCGCGCCGATCAGCAGCCCGAACGCCCGGGTGTCGGTGCCCTCATAGACCCGGGTCGGATCGACAGCCGGGTGATACAGCAGGTACATCGCGACGGCGGAAGCGGTGGCCAGTACCAGCGTCGGCAGGATGAGCCAGCGGACGCCGCCCGGCCCACGGCGCCGGACGCACAGCAACCCGGCCAGCAGCAGCCACGGCCACAGCAGGTAGAACTGCTCTTCGACGGCCAGTGACCAGAGGTGGTCGAGCGGCTGTGGCGGGGCGAACCTGGCGAAGTACGACTGGTTCACCACGATCAGATACCAGTTGCTTGAGTACGTCGCAGCGGCCGCGACGGCGCCGCGCAGGCTGCCCAGGCGCACGCGGTCGAACAGGGTGACCCACCCGGTCACGATCACCAGCATGACGAACAGCGCGGGCAGCAGACGGCGCGCGCGGCGGGCCCAGAAGCTGGCCAGGTGCAGGCGGCCAGTGCTGACCCACTTGCCCAGCAGCAGGTCGGTGATGAGGTAGCCGCTCAGGGTGAAGAACACGCCAACGCCAAGCAGGCCACCCGGCGCCCAGCTGAACTGCTCGTGGAAGGCAATGACAGCCAGCACCGCGATGGCGCGGAGTCCGTCCAGCCCTGGCATGTAGCGCTGGTCGGAGCCAACTGGCTTGGGCATGGGTCCCCCTGGGCATGGCGGAAGCACTGCCCCGTGGAACTACCCTCAGTAATCTCTCAACTACGTATGGACGATGCCAAGATGGCGGCTAGTTAGCGCGTGCTAGCAGTTCGCTTGCAATTGCAAGCACGTCGGTGCGAGACTGGCGTCATGAGTCCGGTCAACGTGAGCGCCATCGGCGCCTACATCAGGGAGCAGCGCGAGCAGGCCAAGATCTCGCTGCGCCAGCTAGCCCAGTCGGCAGGCATCTCTAATCCGTACCTGAGTCAGATCGAGCGGGGGCTGCGCCGGCCGAGCGCCGACATTCTCCAGCAGATCGCGAAGGGGCTGCGGATCTCGGCGGAGGCGCTCTACGTCCAGGCGGGTTTCCTGGAGGACAGGCCAGCCGGCTCAGTGGTCAGGGAGGCCGTGCTCACCGATCGCGAGCTGACCGAGCGGCAGAAGCAGATGCTGATCGAGATCTACGACTCATTCCGCAGGCAGACCGCGATGTCGAGGGCCGAGGCGGCCGAGCTCGCCGATGACCAGGCGGGCCTGCCGCCGGATGCGGCCGAGCTCACCTGGCCTGAGAACATCAGCCCGGCCGCGCTCGGGGCCGGGCCGCGCAGGCTCGAGATCGGGCCATACGCGGTCGGCGAGGACGAGCCACCCGAGCCGGGCGAGGAGCAGGAGGGTGATGCGGCCGATCGCGGAGCACGGCAGCCGGGGCCGGGGGCAGCACTGTACCGGTTCCCGCCACCCGGCCAGAGCAGGTAGCGTGACGTCGTGACGATCGTGAACCCGACGGCCCTGTCGGTCATCAACCTGTTCTTCTGGGTGCTGCTGCTCGGCGCCTTCGTCGTCGAGGCCTGGGCGTTCGTCGATGTGATCATTCGTCCGTCGGCGGCGTTCCCCGCGGCGGGCAAGCAGACCAAGCCGCTGTGGCTGGTGATCCTCGGCGTCGCATTCGTGATCGGCATCGGCGGCGCCGTCGGCTACCTCGCGCTGCTCAGCATCTTCCCGATCGCCGCGTTCGTCGTGGCGGCGATCTACCTTGTCGACGTCCGGCCGAAGGTGCGGTCGACCCGGCCCACCACCCGGCAAGGCCCGTACGGGCCCTGGTAGATCGGCAGTACGGGTCCCGGCAGATCGCGATGGGCCTGGACGACGTGATCGGAGCTGTCCGGTGACCGAGGCGCAGTGGCGCACGCACCGCCTTGAGCTCACTGACCAGACGCTGCGCGAGTGGCCCGCGGTCGTGCTGGCCAGTGGTCTGGATGGCATCGTGCTGGATCGCTCGGCCTTCTATCCCGGCGGCGGCGGCCAGCCGCCGGACGAGGGCGTGCTGCTCTGGGGCGGCGTCCAGACCAGGATCGCCGGCGTGCGGAAGGGTGACGATCTCTACCTGATCCCCGCCGAAGGTGACCCGCTCCCGCCGCCGGGTACCACCATCCGCGGTGCGATCGCAGATGATCGGCGGACCGCTCTCATGCGGACCCACTCCGCCCTGCACGTGCTGTGTGGCGTTGTGTATCGCGACTACGGCGCGCTCGTCACGGGCGGCAACATGGAGCCGCTGACGGCTCGGATGGACTTCGACCTGCCCGAGTTGCCGGCCGGCTTCCGCGACGCGGTTGAGGCAGCGTGCAACGCCGAGGTGAGCGCCGACCGGCGGATCGAGGTTCGAGTGCTGCCGCGCCCGCAGGCGTTCGAGCTGCCGGACATCATCAGGACCGCCACCAACCTGGTGCCGCCGGACGTCGAGGCGGTGCGGATCGTCGACATCGTCGGCCTGGATCAGCAGGCCGACGGCGGAACGCACGTGGCGAGCACCAAGCACATCGGCCGGATCAACGTCGTGAAGATCGAGAGCAAGGGCCGCGGGTTCCGGCGGCTGCGGATCAGCGTCGCGGGCTAGCTGCCCGACCGGACGTCGGCCGACGCTCAGCGCAGCGGCAGCACCAGCAGAATCGCCGGCGCGGCGACGAGCACGGCGGATAGGACCAGCACCAGGGAGGTCGCTGCACCGCTCAGCACCGGCGGCGGGCGCAGCAGCCGGATCACTCGCGCCGCGATCTCGCACTCCACCTGCGGGCCCGCCATCGCGAGGGCTCCGGCAGGCACCCCGCCGCCACCAGCGGCTCCCACCCGGAGCAGGGCGGTCGCTAGTTCCCTGGCCGGCAACTGGCGCAGCACCAGGTCGTCGGCGTGCATTTCCAGCAGCAGCGCGACGGCGCGATAGGCGCGGGTCGCGACGCCCGCCCAGCTGAACGCGCGCAGCAGCGCGAGAAATGGCAGCAGCACGAGGTCGTGGCGTTCCCTGAGGTGCGCTCGCTCGTGGGCGAGCACAGCCGCGAGTTCATGGGCATCGAGCAGGTCGAGTGCCCCGGCGCTGATCACGATCTCTGGCCGGAGGCCCGGCAAGCAGTAGGCCGCGGCGGCCGGGTGGTCGACGACGAGGGCGCCGGGGACCTTGGGGTCGCCGCGGGCTAGCAGCCTGAGCAGTTCCCGCTGTCGCTGCCGGGCGCGCAGCACGGACGCGGTCGCCGCCACGAGAATCCAGCAGAGCACACCGAGCAGTAGGAGGCCAGCCGCCAGGCAGGCGACCCGGGCCGGCCCGATCGCCACCGCCAGGTCCGCTGGATCGGCCGCCCTGGCCAGGCTGAAGAGCCGGCCGAGCGCGCCAGTGCCGATCGCCGCGCTGCTGCCGGTCACGGCGAACCCGACAAGGGCGCCGACGGCGGTGAGCCCCCAGCTCAGCCCCAGCGCCTGCCAGAGCAGGATGGCGGCCACCGGCGACCGGCGCGGCCAGGAGGCGGTGGCGAGCGCGCTAGCCGCCGGAATGCAGCCGATGGCAATCACGGCGAGGATCAGGTCGGCAGTGGACACGACCTAGCCCCTGGCTGCCTCGCCGAGCGTTCCGAGGGCGCGCAGCAGGGCCTGGGCCTCGGTGCCGGACACGCTACGGGCGA
>Ga0187783_10002575_pt1 | contig 13442 bp, 7 predicted proteins | sample 1015_SJ02_MP02_2_FD_132471 | JGI IMG/M metagenome (GOLD analysis project Ga0187783, IMG submission 132471) | Tropical peat soil microbial communities from peatlands in Department of Meta, Colombia - 1015_SJ02_MP02_20_MG | ecosystem: Environmental > Terrestrial > Soil > Wetlands > Peat | place...
ACTACAGCCTGAGCATCAGCAACACGGTTCCGAGCGGCACGGTGACATTCAACGGCCAGACGGCTGACAAAGTCGTCCTCGGGCTGGGGCTCTCGGAGAACAATGCCGTGGTCCAGACCGAGGACACCACGGTCTTCTATGTGAGCAACCCATTCGAGCCCCTCGGCCTCGCCGGGTCGGTGAACGGTGTGCCCTACACCGCCGACGTCACGAGCTTCACACCGTTTCCCGCGACTTTGAGCGTCGGATCCTCGGGCCCGATTCTGTCGGCGACCTACACAGACCCGAGCGGGGACATTATCGGAACCGTCACCGAAACCTATACCATCACAGCCGACAGCCCGACGGCTCTCTTCGTCAATATCGACACGTCGGGCACCTTCAACGGCTCACCGATCGGCGACACCATCACCTACGCGCTTTCGAACACCGCCGGCAGTACCACAGCGACGCTCGCAGACGTGCAGCTCAGCTATAACGGCACGACGCTGACTTTCCACTGAACGTCAGCGGCCGCCGCCGCAACCGGGATATCTCATCCCGTTCGCTCGATCAGCGCCACGGTCGAGGTCTCCTCCACGCGATCGAAGAGGATTTCGCTTTTGTCGGCGGAGAGATCGAAGTCGCGAACGTCGAAGTCGGACGTGAGCTGCGTCAGGGGCCGCTCAGCCCCCGTCTTCAGATTGATCAGCCAGAAGTCCTTGTGCGCGAAGTCGCCGCGCAATGCGACGATGGTGTCGCGCTCGGGACCGAACATCACCCGGGCGCCGCGCGGGAGCATGACGGGCGGGAGCGGGTAGGGTCTGCCGTCGGGCTCGGCCGCACGCAGCGGAAACGTCACGCCGACGTCCGCACCCGAATACAGGAGAAACTGGCCGTCCGGCGACCAGACGGGGTTGACAGAGTACTCGTAGACGAGCGGCAACGGCGCACCGCCCGCCGGGGAGAAGCTCATCAGGCGCGGCTCGCCATCGTGAAGGGCCGCAACGATGATCGACTTGCCGTCGGGTGTCCAGGCTGGGTTGCCACGCAGGGCAAAAGAGTCCGCGACCACTGATGGGTGCGCGCCGTCGCTTGGCATCACGTAGAGCGCGGTCCGCTCGCCGTCTGTGGCCGTGAAGGCGATGCGCCCGTCGGGCGCGATCGCGGGCGCACTCAGGGTAGCGGACGCTGACCCGACCCAGAGCGCGTGGCTCGTGCCGTTTGCGAGCCTCCAGATCCCCGGCCGCCCGACTCTTCGGGAGACATACAGCATATAGCCCGGGCCAGTGCGCGGAGACAGGCCGGAGGGGAAATCGGCTGAAAGCCGCGCGGCGGTTGTCGCCACGGCCGTGCCGGCCGGGAGCGGTACATGCCACAGTCCAAAGCTCGGATGCGCCACAGTCACCGCGAGCCGGCTACCGTCCGCGCTGGCGGCGAGTGAGGTGTAGCGCTCGAGACCGAGGCTCAAGCGATGTGGAACGCGCCGCCTCAGGTCGATGCCGTACAGCCACGGCCCCCCGCCCTGTGCGTCAGTTGCAAGATAGAGCAGTGTGTGCTCGTCGAGCACCACCGGATGAGTCACGAGCGAATTGTGGAATGTCAGCCGCTCGAGACCTTCGCCGCTCGGACGAATGCGCCACAGATCCCAGTGAGCCCCGGGCACGCCTTGCGCAAAGTAGATGAACGCGTCATCGGGCGACCAAACCTGGAAATGGCAGTGCACGCCCGCAGGCACGGCGTAGATCCTGCGGCCGGCGCCGCCCGCAGCTTGCGCCACGAACATCGGGTCGCCCGGTCCTGTAGTGTGATATACGACCTGCCGGCCGCTGCTCGACCAGGCAACTTCCCCGACGCCCCGCAGGTAGCTACGCAGCTCCCCACCCGTACTCGGCACCGCCAGTATGTTGATGTCGCCGGAGCGTGCGCCGTCGGATCGACGGGTCCAGATCGTGATGAACGATCCATCCGCCGAGAAACCCAGCGTGCGGATTTCGGGATTGTTGATCAGGCCGTTGATGCCACCGCGGGTCAGATTGCGATAGCCGCTGCTGCCGACCTCGCTGACCCAGACGTCATTCGGTCCGTCGTGGTCAGCGATGAAGGCGACCCTGCGGCCATCGCGCGAGATGGCCGCGGCAGTCTCGCTTGCCGGCCAGTCCGTCAGGCGGGAGAACTGCGCGTTGGCGAGCGGATCGCGCCAGAAGTAACCGCGGTTGGCCGCGAACCAGAGCGCCCCGGCTACCAGCAGAATGCCGCCAGCGAGACCTGTCGACCACCGCCTGAGGCGGTGAGTGCCTGACGGCGTGCCGCCGGGCGGTGCGCGCGCCATCGCAGCGCCCCTGGCGTCGGTCGCCGCTGAAAGTGATCCAGGCGCCGTGCCCGCTGCCGCGGGCTGCTGTTCCGCCGCCAGCAGTCGCGACACGCGCTCAACAAAAGCCGCAGAAGTCTCGCCGCCCGGCAGCCGGGTCCACTGCGCCAATGAGAAAGACTCGGGGACCTCCGCATGCTTCTCGACTGTATCGTCGATGCACACGGGCAGAAGGAACGGTCGGCTTCTCGCCATGAGCTGGGTGCGTTGGTCGGCGAGGTGCCACTCCAGACGGAAGTATCCTTCGGTACGCGCCTGCGTATTGGCGGAGATCAACGGAATAAAGAGCGTGCAATCGCGGATCTGGCGCCGGATCTTTTGATCCCACGCATCGCCGCTTCTCAGCTCCCCCTTGTCGAGCCAGACCTCGATGCCGGCCCCGTGCAGACTCGCAGCGATGCGCCCAGCCGCCTCCGTGTCCTCCGAGGCGTAGCTGATGAAGACCGCTCGCGGGTTGGCATGACTCATGCCGCTGGACTCGAGGTCCGATCCCGGATGGTTCGTCATCAGCAGACCCCCTGGCCGCTTCGGTCACGCGAGTCGGACGAGCGATGTAAAATCGTGACCGGCGGGCCCCAAAGGCTATTAACCTTGTCACTGCCTTCAGTGCGGTGCAAGATCCCAGGGCGGCGAGTACCCGCGGAAGACCGCCCTACGATCGACGAATACAACAAATGCCGCACGACGTCTTCCTGAGTTACGCCGCCGCAGACAAGGCCACTGCGTTCGAGGTCGTGAAGGGGCTCGAGGACCACGGCATCCGCTGCTGGGTGGCTCCGCGCGACATACCGGCCGGCTCCGAATACGGCGAGCAGATCATCGATGCGGTCAAGGGCTGCCGGATGTTCGTGGTCATCTTCTCAGCCGGCGCCAATGCCTCCCCGCACGTGCGACGGGAGGTCGAACGGGCGGTCTCAGCCGAAAAGACCATCGTCCCCTTCCGGATCGAGAAGATCGAACCTACAGGCGCCATGGAGTACGCGCTCGGCAACACTCACTGGCTCGATGCTCTCAGTCGTCCGTTGGGCACCCATATCGCCACCCTGGTCGCAACGGCGCAGCGCATGCTCGGGGGCGCGCGGGAAACGGTTGCGGGTCCGCAGGCGGCGGGTGTCGCACGACCCTCGATCGTCGTGCTGCCGTTCAACAACATGAGCGGCGACCCCGAGCAGGAGTACTTCAGCGACGGCATCACCGAAGACATCATCACCGATCTCTCCAAGGTGTCGGGTCTTTTCGTGATCGCGCGCAATACCGCCTTCACCTACAAGGGCAAGAAGCTCAAGGTGCAGGAGATCAGTCAGGAGCTCGACGTCAGCTTCGTACTGGAAGGAAGCGTGCGAAAAGCCGGTTCCCGGGTGCGGGTGACGGGGCAGCTCATCAATGGCAAGGACGGCGGCCACATCTGGGCCGACCGCTACGACCGCGACCTCACGGACATCTTTGCCATCCAGGACGACATTACCCACGCCATCGTCGAGCAGCTGAAGGTCAAACTTCTGCCGCAGGAGAAGAAGTCGATCGCGCAGGCTCAGACCGGCAACGTCGAGGCATACACCTATTATCTGCGCGGCCGGCAGTTCTTTCATCGCCACTCGAAGCCGTACTACGAAATGGCCCGGCGCATGTTCGCCAAGGCTGTCGAGCTCGACCCACTGTACGGCCGCGCCTACGCCGGTATCGCCGACTGCGATTCGTTCCTGTTCGTGGGGTATCACGCCGACGTTTCACTCGACGGCATCCTTGCGATGAGCGCGCGCGCACTCGAGCTCGAGGCCGGGCTCGCCGAAGCGCACGCCTCGCGCGCGCTTGCCTTGTCGCTGGTGAAGCGGGATGAGGAGTCGACGGCCGAATTCGAGCGGGCTATCCAGCTCGATCGAAATTCGTTCGAAGCGCACTACTTCTATGCCCGCGCCTGCTTCACGCAAAACAAGCTGGAGCGCGCGGCAGAGTTGCTCGAGCGCGCGGCCGATATCAAGCCTGACGACTACCAGTCACTCGCAATCGCCACCGCTGTCTACCGGACGCTCGGCCGGCAGCCGGAAGTCAAAGCAAGCGCGCGCCGAGCCCTGGAGCGGGCGGAGAACGAGCTGAAGCTCCATCCGGAGAATGCACGCCCCGCCTATCTCGGTGCCGGTTGCCTGATCGCGCTCGGCGAGCGCGAGCGCGCCCGCGAATGGCTGTCCACGGCGATAGCCATCGACCCGGATGACGAGATGACGCAGTACAACGTCGCCTGCGCCTACTCCCAGCTGGGGGATCTCGAGGCCGCCTTCGACCTGCTGGAGAGAGTGCTGCCGAAGGCGACTGACTGGCTCAAGTCCTGGATCAACTACGACTCGGATTTCGACCCGCTTCGGAAGCTGCCGCGCTACGCGAAGATACAGCAGCTCATCCAGCATGCATGACCGGGCTTCGTGCCGTTAGAGGCTCCAGGACCTACATCAGCTTTCTCGTAGCCTCCTTGCCGCCTGCGGGGGCGGGGAGTCGCGGAACATTCGCGGGTGAGCGCCGCATCACGTTCGCGCTCGTCGACACAAAACTGGCGTCTTCAGAGAAGAGCGGGAGTTCTCACTAGGCTCCCGGCGGTCGCTGAGGCGCCAAACACCGCAGGACATCGTGGGTGCTGTGGGATTGCTGACGTCTCGCTACGCAGGCCGATGGCTAAGTCGCACATAGAGCTGATTTGATGGTGCGACGCACGATGGCAGTCGCGATGTGGCAAGGGTAAAAGTCCGCGTCACGGCAGTGCGATGGCAACAGCTGGGCACCCCCTCAGACTGGGCGTCGCGGCGCAATTTTCTCTCAGGAGACCTGTATGAAAACGAGAACGATGTTGTTTCCCGTTGTTGCATTGTGTATGTACTCTGTAGCGTGGGCCGACAGTCCCTTCGACGGCACGTGGCAGCTCAACACGGCCAAGAGCAACCTAACCGGCGATACCATGAGCTTCGAGGATGCCGGAAGCGGACAGCTGAAGTACACCGATTCCAGCCAGAGCTACTCGTTCAAGCCGGACGGCAGCTCGTTCACCACACCCTTGGGCGTTGAGCGAACATTCAAAAAGACCGGCGACAGCACCTACTCGACCACCAATACGGTAAACGGACGGTTAGACGACACCAACACATGGAAGCTCTCGGCGGATGGAAAAACTCTTGTGATCGAATCGAAGGGCACGAAGCCGAATGGTGACACTTTCGACGACGTAACCACCTACGTTCGCACATCCTCAGGGACGGGCCTCATCGGTGGGTGGAAAAACAGCAAGGTCAAACTGAGTTCACCCAATACACTCACATTTCAAATTAACGGCAACGATTTCACGCTGGCTATCTCCGACATCAAAGGGAGTTGTCGTGCGAAGTTGGACGGCAAGGACTATCCGTGTGCGGGTCCGACGGTTCCCGATGGGATCACGGTGGCGATTACAAAAACCGGCGCGAACAGTCTCAAACTGGTCGAGAAGTCAAAGAGTAAAGTCCTGGCTATCATCCATTATCAGGTGGCCGCCGATGGTAAGACCATGAACATCAAGGGTAGCAACGGCGAGGGCAAGGAGCCTTGGACCGAGGTCAGGGAAAAGCAATCCTAAGGTGTGTCCGACACCAATCGAATGAGGACCTCGGGCCGTTTGTTCTGTGGCCGAGGGTGAAGCTGATGTTGAGACGTTTCATAGATTTGAGGTGCTGTCCGATCTATTAATTAACAGCTCAACGCTTTCGCGAGCGTCCGAGCGCCCGCGGCGCGAGAACATCATCCAGCCGAGCGGGCGTGGATGGGTCCCGTTCGAGGTGCGGATAGCGCAGACCCCCGCTGTAGTCGAGGTGCGTCACTCGGTACTTGTTGCTGTCCTTCACGATAAGCTCGATGGGACCTTTGCTGATCGCAGCGGCCCTGATTGCATCGAGCAGCACTTCGTCATCGTAAGGTACACCGTTGATGGCGAGCACCTGCGTAGATTCGATCAGGTTGGCGCTGAAGGCGGGACTGCCCCAAATGCAGTAGCGTACCGATCCGTCCTTACTGCTGAGAACCGCCCCTATCGAGTGAGTCAGGTCGATCTCCTTGGCGGTCTTATCCCGGGTCTTTTGCCACTCGCTGGGCTTCTCGGCGTAAACGAGCCGATAGCCGCCGCGCTTGAGCCCTGCGAGGGGCGCCCCCGCGCCCACGCTGTCGAGGCGCTCGCGCAGGAAGGCGTTCCAGTCGTAAGGCTGAACGGCATTTAGCGTACGCACAACGTCGTCGAAGGTGTACGTGACCGGTGTCGTGCTGCCGTTGCCGATGCCAAAAAATGCTCGCGCAAAATCATCGAGTGATCGTCGGCCGCGCGATCGCTCACGGATCAGGGTGTCGACATCGAGCCAGATCAGCAAGCCCTCATCGTAGTAGTCCTTGTTGCGCTGCCAATCGCGCCATGGCGCGGGACGGTGATGATTCAGGATCGGGTCGTTGGTCGTGTCCTGAAGCGAGCGCCACTCACGGCCGGGTTGCAGCTCGTAATACGCGGCGATGAGCGCCAGGTCATCGAGCGCTTGCTGTCGCGTGCCAAGCCCCGAGCGCGCCGCCAACACCTTGCCCCAGTACTCCGTCTGCCCTTCGTAAACCCACAGCAGGCTGTCGCGCATCGGCACGTTGTAGTTTGGCGTCCACAGATCCGCGGGCCGGCGAAACTTGCCGTTCCATGAGTGCGTAAACTCGTGCGGAAGCAGGTCTCGATCCGCGACCGCGTCGTCCCATTCACTGAAGGTCGTTGCAGCGCTGGTGTCCTCGCTTGACTGGTGATGCTCTAAGCCCTTTTCCGCCAGCTCGTCAGTCAGCGCATACAGGAAGTCGTAGTGCGCGAAGTGCTGCGAGCCAAACAGGCGATAGGTTTCCTGCACCAAGGCGCGATAACTCGCGAGATGCTCAGCCTTAAGGACAAGCAGCTCGGGACGATCGGCGAATACGTTCATCGTGACGCGTATCTTCGCTTCCGGGTCCAAGTCATAGCGCTGCGCGTAGCGACCGGCATACACCGGACTGTCAGCCAGCGTCTCAACAGAAGTTTGTTTGAACAGCGTCCGCGCGCCTTCGGCTCGCTCGGTTTCGAGCGCAGTCGCCATCTGCCATCCGCTCGGGATGGTGAGGCTCGCGACGACAGGGATCCGGCGCGTGAAGTAACCCGCCGGATAGAGCATCGTCTCGATCCAGTCGATGAGCTCAACATCGGGACCCACCTCCAGCGGGTCGACCTTCGCGCTGGTCGGCGAGAGATAATCGAACACGACATCGATCGCGGGAATGTCGCTCGGCATCTCGACGTGAAACGCATACATGTCAACGCTGTCGCGTCGCCACGGGAGCGCGCGGCCGCCGGCCGAGATTTTGAGGCCGGCAACGCGTTGGATCGGCCCGGTGGTCGAATGATTGCCGGGCAACCAGCGCGGATACAACAGCACAGCGGCCCCGGCGAGCCCACTGATGTGTTCCCGAACATGCAGTACCCGATGCTGTACGTCAGAGGCATCGACGAATAGCTGCAGCTCGCCCGGGAAGGCGCGATCCTCCGGCGCGGCGATCGCGGCAGGTTCGGGAGCCGGTGTTGGCAATTGCCCGTGCACCCGATCCGCGGGACTCAGCGCGGCTCCCACCATCGCGAAGCCCGCAACCACGGCTCGCAGTTTTTTCATCGATGCGCAACTCACGCGACCCCCCATGATGGTTGATCTGCCGTATCACCGCTCACTGCGGGAACGTCAGCGCCCGCTCGATCGCCTGAAAGCGCAGCTCCTTGCGCAGGGAATCGAACGGCAGGTTGTATGTGATGTTCACTGCTCAGGCAGGCTCATCTTCCGCAGGAAAGCCTTGAAGCGCGGGTCGGTCGCTTCCCAGCACGCTCGCACGCTACGAGGTGGACACGCAACCTTCATTGTCATCATAAGCAGTTGGTTTTTGGTGGGTGCTGACGGTCTCGAACCGCCGAGAGGACCACTCAAAGCCGACCTGAAGAAATAGCCGTTGTTGTAGCGAAAAGGCACAGCGAGACATCACGGCCACAGCCGCGACCGCAAAGTCGACGGCCACGCGGCAATAGTGAATCCGTGGATGCGGAACAGGGCCATAACAATTCGTTCGAGGCCGAATCCGACGCACGCCGAGTTGGCAAGCTTGCCATCGTGCGAACGAATATCAAAGGCCATGCCAAAGTATGCTTGATGCAAATTGAAGGAACACAGCGCAGTTGGGTGCTCCGGTGAAAGGATTGGTACCGACAGTTCCAGTTTCAGGCAGCGGGTCTTCTGGGTGGCTATTAGGCTTTCGTGCCCGGAACCAAAGAATGGATCGGACACGGCATCCACCGCGGCAGGCAGTCGAAGTGAGTCCATGAGCGCCGTTGCGCGTTGCAACCACATCTTGCGCCAATCGCTAACTTGATCGGCGATTCCAAGGGCCACAAACTCGCGCACGCGAAACGACTGCATGCGTGTGGGCTCCGGCGACGGTTCGTGCCGGAACACCCAGTTCAGCATGGTCACGTACCGCCCGCCTGCAGGAAGAGTTCCGGTCAGTGTGGGATAGAGCGGGTAGCAGGCGGCCGGGTTCAGGGCGACGTCGGTCATGCCGAGCAGGTCGTCCCACTTTGTGCCCGCCGCGATCCGGTTCGACATCTCCCGAGCTTGGGCTTCCCCGCTAAGAAAGCTGTAGACAGAACCGCACAAATGCGGAAACGAATTGAAATAGTGGACTTTTTCCAGCACCTTCCGATTGATTATCGGTGGAAAGGTATACGCGTCGGCGCCGTCGTCCTTGGCGAGCATTTCCAAAAGTGAATCCACCCGTTGCAGGACGTTTTCGAATAATGCGGTGCGGGCGAACGCACCGTGAACCCCGACCGGCACGATGAGCTGATGGCGTACTAGATCGTCGTAGAATTCGTTGATGTGAAATCCGATCCCTAATGTCCCGCGCGCCATAGGTCGTAGCCGCTTGTCACTGCACGCATCCACGAGTCGTTGTACGGTGAAACGGGGAATACTCTATAGACAGGGAGTTGGAAGCCGGCGACAAAAGCCTGCAGGAGGCCGGACTCCAGCACGCGTGCAGTGCTGATCACAGAACTCTCCGGCGCGGGAACGATCCACAGCAGCGTATTCTTTCCAGGGTCGTTCATCACCTTGACGAGCCTGCGGATATCTTCAAGACTGGACTCTCCAGCGTCGTGATACGCGAACAGTCGATTGGATTCGCGTAGATCCTCCATGAGATTCCGGCTGAGGTATTGGAGGCGAATGTATTCATTGTGCAGAACACGCTCGGCAGTGCCGTCCTGAGATTGATGCACGAATGAGTGATATTGAAAGCCGTAGATCGTGTCGCGAACTATGAACTCGGAATTTGCGTCGACGTGAACCTGCAACGAACCCGGTGACCCCAGACCCTCAAGGCCCCTCTCCAGAGCGTGGATAAGTTTTTGCAGCGGCGTAAATGTCCAACGAAAAAGTCCGAGCGGCTCGGCCCCTACCTGCCTTTGCAGGAAGCCTAGTTCGCAATTGATGCCCAATGACGGGATGTTTCGCAGCGCCTCGCGCCGCGCCGACGCCACATCTGCGTCCACGTTGAGTGACGTCGCAGAAGGATTCGATACGGGCGCAAAGATGATCCGGGCTACGCGGAGCGCCAGGAATCTCTCGTCATCGTTGATACCGAAATCGCAAGGACGGCACGCGTTGGGCAACTCGAACGCAATTCGGACCGGGCGATCTGCTTGTATCAGATCTCTTGGAACAAAAAACTCGTAATGCTGACGGCCTCTGCAGATCACTTCCCCGATGTGGATATTGTTGACGGCGGTGCTAACGCGCTGGACCTGGAATCCAACGGGACCCGCCACATCTGCAATCTCCAAGCGCAAAGAGTAGTCTGTGTCCGGCGCTGTGGGTGGAAACTCCAGCGTCGCTCTCGCTCCGATCGTCCAATTATCTTGCAGATTTGGCGACCACCCTTCCCTTAGGAATTGAAGGCCAACGCGCGTAGAACAGTCAACCTCTATTCTTGTCATCGGCGCAAACGCTCTGTATCGTCAACGCGCTCCAAATCCTGACCGGCGAACAGAGGTTAATTTTTGCACAATCCGGACATGGACGGGTATGACCGAACAGGAGATATATCTCGCTTTGACCGGAGTTTTCCGGAATATCTTCGAGGATGAGACACTGACGCTAACGCAGTGGACTACTGCCGATCAGATCCGCGGTTGGGATTCGCTGGCGACAGTCAATATTGTTGTGGCTGCAGAGGCTCTGTTCGCCGTGAAGTTCCGCTCCGGAGAGGTAGACACTCTGAGGAACGTTGGGGATTTCGTGGGAATGATTAGAAAAAAGATGGCAGCGCCCTCGATGCGGTCTTGAGATACCGAGACCGTCATCACTGGACGAAGCCTAGTGGCAGCGGCATCGACGTGTCTGGCTGATAGGTACCGACCGTGGCTGTTGTGGCGGCGCACAAGATGGCAGTCCTAGCGGTCGCCGAGGCGCCAACCACTACATCGTGGGTGCTACAGGGCTCGAACCTGTGACCTTCGCCTTGTAAGGGCGACGCTCTACCAGCTGAGCTAAGCACCCGCAGGACGCCGGCGAGACTCTAGCACGGTTGAAAATCCGGGCCTGTGGGCGACCCGCAGGCACGCCTGCGCGCGCAGGTGGCTCTGAGCAGCTCAGTGCGCCGGTGCCGGAACGGGCTTCGTCCGCCGCCGAGCGCGCTTGTCGTCGCCCTCGGCCGCGGTCGCGGGGACCGTGGTCTCCGCCGGCGGCGCGTCTGCGTGGGCCTGCTGCGGCACGGGCTGCTGCGTGAGCGCGACCCCGAGCACCTCGTCGATCCACTTGACCGGCTTGATCTCCAGATTACCCTTGATGTTGTCCGGGATCTCGACCAGGTCCTTCTCGTTTTCGTCAGGGATCAGCACGGTCTTGATGCCGCCCCGATGCGCCGCGAGCAGCTTCTCCTTGAGTCCGCCGATCGGCAGCACCTCGCCACGCAGCGTGATCTCGCCGGTCATCGCCACGTCCGAGCGCACCGGGATCTTGGTCAGCGCCGAGACCAGCGCCGTACACATGCCGATACCGGCACTGGGGCCGTCCTTGGGCGTCGCCCCTTCCGGGATGTGCAGGTGCACGTCGTGCTTCTGGTAGAACTCGGGCTCGAGCCCGAGCACCTGCGCGCGGCTGCGCACCACGGTCATCGCCGCCTGGATGGACTCCTGCATCACCTCGCCCAGCTGCCCGGTGTGCTGCAGCTTGCCCTTGCCCGGCACCACCGCCGCTTCGATGGTGAGCAGCTCTCCGCCCACCTCCGTCCAGGCGAGTCCCGTCACCTGTCCGACGCGGTTCATATCCTCGGCCTTGCCATAGCGGAAGCGGCGCACGCCGAGGTACTTGTCGAGGTTGCGCGAGGTGACCACGACCGCCTTCTGGTCCTTCTTGTGCAGCAGCATCTGCTTGACCGCTTTGCGGGCGATCTTGGCGATCTCGCGCTCGAGGTTACGCACGCCCGCCTCGCGTGTGTAGTAGCGCACGATGTCGAGCAGTGTGCTGTCCGAGAGCTTCAGCTCATTCGGCTTGAGGCCGTTGTTCTTCATCTGCTTCGGCACCAGGTACCGCCGCCCGATGTTCATCTTCTCGTCCTCGGTGTACCCGGGCAGACGGATCACCTCCATGCGATCGAGGAGCGGCGGCGGAATATTCAGGCTGTTCGCCGTGCACACGAACATCACCTCGGAGAGGTCGAGATCAACCTCGAGGTAGTGATCGTTGAAGGTCGAGTTCTGCTCGGGGTCGAGGACTTCGAGCAGAGCCGACGACGGATCGCCGCGGAAGTCCATCGACATCTTGTCGACCTCATCGAGCAGGAACAGAGGATTGTGCACGGCCGCCTTGGCCATGTTCTGCACGATCTTGCCCGGCATCGAGCCGATGTAGGTGCGGCGATGGCCGCGGATCTCGGCCTCATCGCGCACGCCGCCGAGTGACATGCGCACGAACTTGCGATTGGTCGTACGGGCGATGCTCTGACCGAGCGAGGTCTTGCCGACGCCCGGCGGTCCCACCAGGCACAGAATCGGGCCCTTGAGCTTGTCGACCCGCTGCTGCACCGCGAGATATTCGACGATGCGCTCCTTCACCTTCTCCAGCCCGTAGTGGTCCTCATCGAGGATCTTCTCGGCGCGGGCGATGTCCTTGATGATCTTGGTACGCTTCTTCCACGGCACCTTCACCAGCCAATCGATGTAGTTGCGCACCACCGTCGCCTCGGCCGACATCGGCGACATCATCTTCAGCTTGTTGAGCTCGGCCGCAGCCTTGTCGCGCGCCTCCTTGGGCATACCGGCCTTGGTGATCTTCTGCTCGAGCTCCTGGATCTCGTTGCCGCCCTCGTCCATCTCGCCAAGCTCTTTCTGAATGGCCTTCATCTGCTCATTCAGGTAGTACTCGCGCTGGCTCTTCTCCATCTGCGCCTTGACACGGCCGCGGATGCGCTTTTCGATCTGCAGCACGTCCATCTCGCTCTCGATCGCGACCAGGATGTGCTCGAGCCTCTTCTTCACGTCGAGGATTTCGAGCACCTTCTGCTTCTCGGCAAGCTTGAGCGACATGTGTGCCGCGACCGTATCGGCCAGGCGCCCGGCCTGCTCGATGCCGGCGAGCGCCGTCAGCACCTCGGGCGGCACCTTTTTGTTGAGCTTCACGTACTGCTCGAATTGCGAGATCGCCGAGCGCGCCAGCACGTCCATTTCCTTCTCGTCGTAGCTCTCGGCGTCCGGCAGCAGCGTCGCATCGCAGGAGTAGTACTCGCCGGCGTGCAGCTTCTCGATGCGCGCGCGATCGACACCCTCGACCAGCACCTTGACGGTGCCGTCAGGCAGCTTCAGCAGCTGCAGGATGGTGGCGACGGTGGCGACTCGGTACAGGTCATCGGCCTTCGGGTCATCGACGTCGGCCTGCTTTTGCGCGACCAGCATGATGCGCTTGTCCGTGCGCATGGCCACATCGAGCGCCTGGATCGACTTCTCGCGGCCGACGAACAGCGGAATCACCATGTGCGGGTAGACCACCAC
>Ga0187783_10002576_pt1 | contig 13435 bp, 11 predicted proteins | sample 1015_SJ02_MP02_2_FD_132471 | JGI IMG/M metagenome (GOLD analysis project Ga0187783, IMG submission 132471) | Tropical peat soil microbial communities from peatlands in Department of Meta, Colombia - 1015_SJ02_MP02_20_MG | ecosystem: Environmental > Terrestrial > Soil > Wetlands > Peat | place...
AACCGTATCGCCGTCGAGCGGATGGCGGCGTTACCGATCCCGCCGTCACCCCTTGATTGGGGCGACGCGATTCGCGCGCCCGACGGCTTGTACGAAGCCCAATTCGATCTGCGCGACCAGCGTCCGCCGATCTTCTGGTGGGTTCCGGATTCTCCCTCCGATCCGTTCATCGCGCGCGCCCTGCGCCTTCCGAGCGTGCAGCTTTACTGGCAGTTTGCTCGGTTTCCTTCCATTCACAGTTTCGGGCGAAACGGTCTGCACATGGTTGATCTCGGCGAGAATCGCTTTTCCGACGGTCGTCGCCGCAGCCCTCAGCCGTTCACGTGGGAAGTTGTCTTCGATGATTCCGGCAATGTTCTGGACCAAGGCTGGCTCGTCAACGGCCTGCTACAAGAGCGCATGAGGCACTTGATCCCACAACAGCCCGTGCCCGCACTGCCGTCGGGGCCAAAATCGTGAGAGTCCTCATTTTCAGCGACATTCACGGCGATCTCCGCGCACTCAACCGCATCCTCCAACAACCCGCCGATCTCTACATCGCGGCGGGTGATCTGGCCACGTTTGGCAAAGGACTCGACCGCTGTGGCGAGGTTCTCCGCCCGCTCGGCTCCAGGCTTTGGGTGCTGCCCGGAAATCACGAGACGTACGAAGACACCCGCGCCTTGTGTGCGCGCTTCGGCTTCATCGATTTCCACCGTCAGATGCGCAGTGTCGAAGGTGCGGCCGGCCGCGTCGAGTGGGCAGGACTCGGCTACAGCAACATCACCCCGTTCCAGACACCTGGCGAGTACTCGGAAGAAGAAATTGCGGAAGCGCTGGCCGCGTTCGACAAGATCCCGGGATTGTACGTCGTCGCGCATTGTCCGCCTCGGAACACGACGCTCGACGAGTTTGCTCCCGGCCAACACGGCGGCAGCTCTTCTTTGCGCGCCTGGATGGAACGAGCCCAGCCCTGCTACTTGTTCTGCGGACACATCCATGAGGCAGCCGGCCTGCGCGAGCGCATCGGCGTGACCGAGTGCATCAACGTCGGCAAGCAGGGCTATCGCATTGAAATCTAACGGCGCTGGTTTTTCAGGCTGGCGTCGTCACTTCTGCCACCGGTGGGATAGATGACCAGCTGACGGCGGTCCCCTAAGCCTTCACTCACCGTGCGGACGCCTTGCGCTCCATTGAGCTCCAAGTGAATGATGCGCCGCTCGCGCGATGACATCGGATTGAAGCGATGGGGCTGTCCGGTCTCACGGACGCGCTGCGCTGCCACGCGTGCTGACAGCTTCAATTCCGCCAGGCGCGTTGCGCGATATTCGCCGCAGTCCAAGCGCACGCGATCGTGCAGGCGCGGGTCAAGACGCAGCCAGCGGTGCGCGACGTGTTCGAGCGCGAGCAGCAGCTCCGCATTCCGCTCGAGCAGCAGTTCGCCATCGGCGCCCCGAAATGTGACCACAATTTCGACCTCTTCTGAATTCGCGGCTCCGGGCGTCGGGGCGGAGACATCCCACTCCACCGCCAAATGCATTTCGTCAACGGCGAGAGCAAGAAACCGCTTCAACTCCGCGAGAGTACGCTCGCGATCCAAGCGCGGCTCTGGACTGCGCTCTCGCGCCCCACGGCCCTGGTTGGAACTCCGTTTCCTGCTGGCCCCCTGTTCGTCGCTCATGGTTTTTTCTTTTTGAACTTGCTGCGCGTGGGCAGCGGCTGCGTCCGGTTCAAATACAGTTGCTGGCCAACACTGACGAGATTGCTCGTGAAATAATACAGGTTCAGCCCGCTCGATAACTGGAAGAAAATGAATGCCAGCATCAGGGGCATCAAGGCCATCATCCTCTGTTGGGCCGGATCGACGGTGGTAGCCGTCGGCATCATTTTCGTCGATAGATAGGTAGTCACGGCCATGGCGATGGGCAGGACATAGTAGGGGTCCTTCGCAGACAAATCGTGGATCCAAAGAATCCACGGGGCGTGCCGCAATTCGATCGCCCCTGCCAGCATTCTGTAGAAAGCCCAAAGAAAAGGTATCTGCAAAAGCATCGGCAGGCATCCGCCCACCTGCGACCAGGGGCTGAGTCCGTGCTTGGCGTACATGGCCATGATTTCTTCATTCATTTTGCTGCGGCGCGGATCGGTCATCGAATACTTTCGATAGCGATCCTGAATCGCCTTCATTTCCGGAGCGACCACCTGCATTTTTCGCATGGAATGGAAGGTCCAGATGCGAATCGGAAGCAGCGCCATCGTGAGCCCCAGCGTCAAAACCACAATGGCCCAGCCATAATTGGGGATGACACGGTGGAGCCATTGCAGAATAAACAGCATGGGCTTGGCGATCACACCCGTCCAGCCGAATTGCACCAGCCCTTCAAGCGACGGCTGCACCTTGCCGAGAAGCGCCAGATCCTTCGGGCCCACGAAGGCACGGACTTTCACTGGCCCCGGAGCGGCCGAACCCACCGCCATCTCCGCCATCGGCTCGGCCGTCTGCTGGCCATTGGCAACGAAGTGGTGCCACTGCGTCCAGTGCGAAAGATACAGGTCGGTTCCGTCGGGAATAAACGCCGCTGCGAAGAATTGATCTTCGATCCCGGCGAATTCCATCGCACCAGGCTGCTCAAAGGGCTGGGTCGAATTTCCGGAAGCGCCGAGCTTCTTGTATTGAATCGTACTCAGGCTTCCGCCCTGCTGATAGAAAACGCTGACGAGCTGCGATGCTCGGTAGACGGCACGGTCGCCGAATCCGCCGCGCCAGGCAGTCCCGCAAGCGAGCGGCTTGCCATCGAGCGCGGCTGAGACTTCCAGAGACATCTGATAATCCGGACGAAAGCTCAGTGTTTTGGTGACGTCCAGGTGCCCATTGCTCCAGTGGAAACTGACACGGACAGGCGCTTCGAACGCACCGGTGCCTGCCGGAACCACCGGGGTCTTGCCTGCTTCGCTGCTTCCATACGTGGTCTGGACTTCGTAGAGACCGGTGTTCGCATCCGATTCCAATTCGCTGTCGGAAAGCTGGAGCGAAAAGGGCCAGCCCAGCTCCTCGGCGGCATTTTCATTGACCAGATCGAGCGGGCGCGGCGGCTTTTGATCATCCAGGTATTTCTTGAGCGTCCAGCTTCGCAGCACGGCGCCGCGGTTGGAAAGCTCCACATGATAAAGCGGGCTTTCAACCGTGATGATCTTCTCAGCCGATGCTTCTACCCGAGGCGTGCTAACGCGCTCGGGCGTGGCGCTCAGCGCGGCTTCGGTTCTGGGCTGCGCTCGGCTCGTGCCGGGCACAGTTTGCGAAATGGTTTGGGCGGGCTTTTCGGGCGCCACAGGAGCCTTGTAGAAATGCAACCAAACAAAGGTAATGAGCACGACCAGCACCACGAAGAGAATCGCGCGGACCTGGTCCGACATCTCGCTCACCGAAGCGGCTCCCGTCTCCTGTGACGTCTGTCCGGTTGGGGAACCGGATCAGATCCGCCCACTGTAAAGGGCCGACAGCGCAGCAGCCTCTTCATCGCCAGCACGAAGCCTCGCCCCGCGCCGTGAAGCAGGATCGCTTCATAGGCGTAGTTCGAGCAGGACGGCTGGAACTTGCAGGCACCGCCGAAAAGCGGTGAAAAAAAAACCATGTAGCAACGCAGCAAAAACAACATCGTGTGCGCGCCCAAGGATTTCGCTACAGGCGGGGCTTCTCGGGTTGGGGCGGGAGGATTGTGCGTGGAAGAAGACCGAGGAGCTCGTTGGTCAGCGGCAGAAAACCCGCTGTGGCTACTGAGCTGCGTGGATGAATGACGATATCCCATCCCGGGGCAATCTCCTGTCGGTTGAGCCTCACAATCTCGCGAAGCCGGCGCCGGATACGATTGCGCCGGACTGCGCTGCCCAGCGCCTTCTTGATGCTCCAACCGAAGCGGCTGTGAGCGAGACCATTCGGGCGAAGAAAGACGGTGAATTCGCGGCCTGCTCGCCTCCGACCGTCCCGGTACACCGCATGGTATTCGGCGCGGTGCACCAGACGGCTGGCACGAGGAAGATCGAGCACATCAGACCCGCGTGAGGCTGTGGCGTCCTTTTTTCCGGCGTTGGGCAAGAACCTTCCGTCCGCCCGCGCTCTTCATGCGTGCGCGGAAGCCGTGCTTTTTGTGACGGCTGCGCACATGGGGTTGAAACGTGCGTTTCGGCAACGATCTTTCTCCTCTTGATGTGTAGTACGCGCGCCGCCAGCCGCAATTTCAATTGTGGGCATCGGGCGGCGGCTTCTCGTCCTGCGCCTGCCGCATCGGGCGAGGATCGGTCCATCGAGCGGCGCAGGCGCGAACCTCCCGGCGCACACCGCGGACCCCAGCGAATTGGTTAGTGTATGCGAGCGGCGCACCACGGTCAAGGAAGCCCTCAGACCTTCTCCCGTGGCGTGGGGGAAAGATCGGGTAGACTCAACCTACTTGCTGGGACCCAGAATCTCCCCGGCGCGCTGCCTATCCTCGTCGCGCACCAGAAGTTTGACGCCGCCCATCCAAAGCCCCGGCTCTTCCCCGCCCGCATCGTCGGCCTGAACGATCGCATCGACACCCTGCGCCTCGAGCGCGCCCTGGGCCAGCTCGGCTTCGGCCTTGTTCAGAAAATCCCGAAAAACCACCAACTTGGTCTCTTTGGCCATTTTGCTGTGTCCCAAATCCGATAAGAACCTGCCCGACCCTCGCTACAGGTCGGTCCCACCAAAAGCTTGCTTCACGTCCGGCTTCAATAAGTAGACGACGATCCAAACATCGATCGCGGTGACCACGGCTTGCATGAAGAAGAAAACCACATGCAAATGCAGAACCGAGCGCAGCAAGCCGAACGCATTGAAAATCAGCCCCAGGCCCACCAAGATTATGGTAACGATGCGGGCCCAGTTCTGCAGCTTCCAAAGCCCGATGCCCAGGACCAGATAAACCGCCGCGACGCCCAGAAACACGATCCCCACGATCGCGCCGCCCATTCCAGCCATCGTTCCAAGTCCGGGACGATTCGCCAGGCTCGACAACATGGCGCCGCCCAGAAACATTCCGAATGCCGCAAAACCCAAACAAAACGCGCCGATAAAGGCCAGCACCGCAATAACGGTCACACCCTGGGGGCGCTCCATCTGTCCTCCTTCGTCGGACTCAATTGAGCGCGACCGTACGCCAACCTCCAGGCAGGGTCAAGCAGAAAGAAAAATGATCTCGAAGTCCAGGTTCGATGTAAACTCGCCCCACCTCAGCAGAGAGCTCATCCGACCGGTGCTTTTGGGGTTTCGTCGGGAGTCCGGGATGATCGCGCCACCAGCGACCCACCTTCGCGCCGTAGCAGCGCTGCTCATTGGCTCGGCATGGGTGCTGTCGGCGCTGGCACAGTCGTCGCCCAACAGCACCGGGGCTGCGGCAACGGAGTCCGCTCCTGCGCCAAACTCCCCGGGCCCGTCGGATCCCCCCGAGATGGCAACGCACGAGGCCCCGCTGCCTTTGCGAGCCACCAGCGAGCTGGTTCCCGTCCGCGTGGTCGTGCGCGACGGGACTGGGAAAGCCGTTGCCAATCTCGACAAGGACGATTTCCAGCTGTTTGAAGACGGCAAGCCACAGCAGATCACCAACTTTGTCGTCGAGACAGTCGGGGCCGTCTCCCACGAGACGGTTCGGAACGATCAAAGCCTCGGCGAGGCTAAGCCGGGAGAAACTCAGCCGGCCGCGTTCGTGCGGCCTACTCGATTTGTCGCGTTGCTGTTCGACGATGCGCACTTAGAGCTGCCGGACTTCCTCGCGGCGCGCAGAGCCGCTGAGAAATATCTGGACAGCGCCTTGGCTCCGACCGATCGCACGGCCGTGTATACCGTTTCGGGTCTAGGACAGTTGGACTTTACCGACGACCTCGCCAAGCTGCACCAGACTGTGGCCCAATTGCAGCCTCACCGTTCCATAGCAGAGGCGGCGCGCAGTCGCAACGATTGCCCGCCGATGGACTACTTCGAAGCGAACAAGATCCAAAATCAAAACGATCCACAGGCCCTCAGCGTCGCCATGAGCGAAGTGGTCCATTGTGATTCCTCCCTGGCGCTGGATGCCTCGATGAACCACGGACAGTTGCCCCCGTCGGACGTCGAGCGGGCCCGCGGGATGATCCAGACGGCAGCCCTCCGCGTCGACCAACAGGGCTCGCTTTTGGCACAGAGCGTTTCCCGTTCGCTTCTAGCCATTGTGCGGCGCCTCGCGGCGATGCCGGGACAGCGCTACCTTGTGTTGATCTCGCCCGGGTTCCTCTACGCGAACGAGGAGTGGGGATTCTCTCAAGTTGTCGACCAGGCGATTCGTTCCGGCGTGTTCGTCAACACTCTCGATGCGCGAGGACTGTACACGCCCGATTTGGGCGATATTGCGCAGCCGAACCCGGAACCGGACCCGGCCGCGGCAGCCATCCGCAGCTCATGGCGAGTTGCTTCCCAAGCAGCCCAAAGGGACCTTCTGGACTACCTCGCAAACGACACCGGTGGGTATGCCTTTCAGAACAGCAACGACCTGGAGGGGGGACTCAAGAAGGTTGCCTCGGCGCCCGAGGCTTACTACTACCTCGCGTTCGCCCCGCACAATTTGAAGTTCGACGGGAAGTTTCACTCGATCAAGGTGACGCTCCGCAACAAAGGAGGATTCACGGTCGAGGCACGGCGGGGATACTACGCCCCGCGCGCGAGTACGCCGGCCGATACGGCGAAACAGGATATCGAGGACGCAGTTTTTTCCCAGGAGGAGCAGCACGGACTTCCCGTGGCGCTCGAAACTCAGTTCTACAAAACCGACGCGAGCGACGCGAAACTCACCGTGCTGGCCCGCGTCGACCTGACGCATATCCGCTTTGAGAAGGCGGATGGCCGGAATCAGAATGATCTGACCGTGGTCGCCGCGCTGTTTGATCGCAATGGCAACTTCATCGCAGGTACGCAAAGGATCCTAACGATGAAGCTGCGGGACGATACGCTTGCCCGACTTTCGCGCACGGGGGTGACGGTGCGGACCAACTTCGACGTGAAACCGGGAGATTACGTGGTGCGTCTGGTGGTCCGAGACTCCCAGGCTGCGCAGCTTTCGGCAGAAAACGGGATTGTTCAAATTCCGTACTAAGGGAGGGCCATCATCATGCAAAGACGGGCACGGGCAATCTCCCTGGCCGGGCTCCTGTTTCTCCTAGGAGGCGGGTCTAGACGTCAAGCGGCTGAGGCACAGCAGTCCCCGCCGGCAACTACCGCTTCCGAAGCCCAGGCACCGACTTCCTCCCCTCCGGTGCTGAAGGCCGAAACAAAACTGGTGCGCGTCGATGTCATCGTCACGGATAGGAAAGGCAACTACCTCCACGATTTGACGGCCAAAGATTTTCACGTTTTCGACAACGGTAAAGAGCAACCCATCGTCAACTTCTCACTCGGCACGTCGTCCGCTCCGAGCGCAAGTCGCGACCGGCATTACATGGTGCTGTTTTTCGATGACTCCACGATGGCGATGAGCGACCAACCGCGTGCACGTCAGGCCGCTCTTAAATTTATTGACGCCAACGCCGGCTCGGACCGTGTGATGGCTGTCGTCGATTTCACAGGAGTGCTTCGCATCAGCCAGAATTTCACGGCCGACGCGGACAAGCTCAAAAAAGCCGCTGCGAACTACAAGCCCTCGGCCGTCTCGCCAAATGCAACGCCCGACACAGGGCCCGCTGACTCACCGAGCTCAGCGGGTCCCGCCCTTTCTGACAGCGCAAACGACTTCGGCGTGCACACGCTCCTGCTGGCGATTCGGAGCTTGGCAATAAGTCTCGCAGCTGTGCCAGGAAGGAAGAGCCTGATTCTGTTTACCGACGGCTTCCCGACGACTCCGGAGGAACAAGGGGAACTGTCGGCCACGATCTCGGCTTGCAACCAGGCAAACGTCGCCATCTACCCCCTCGACGTGCGCGGATTGATCGCCAGCGCGGACCGCTTCGATTGGATATACGGGAGTCGCTCGCTTGAGAAACGCGCCGGCGATTCGGGCACCACGCATCCACGACTGATTGTGGCGTCCTACTCGAACCCGGCGGAGCCTGCCGAGCCGCCACAAAAAGGCGGGGGTGGAGGCGGCGGGGGTGGCGGAGGCGGCGGTGGCCGAGGAGGGGGAGGCACAGGTCCCGGAGGTGGCACAGGTGGAGGTGGCACGAGAGGACCAGTAGGCGGAGCTCCGGGCGGCGGCATGGGCACCAATGGCATGACGACGCCTGCGTCCGTGTACGGGCAGACTACACCCCAGATGATCGTTCCGACGCTTCCTGAGACGGGTGCAGCAAATCAAGGCGTGCTGTACCAACTCGCCGAAGGGACCGGAGGTTTCCCCATTTACAACACGAACGATTTGCTCGGCGGACTCACAAAGATTGCGCAGGAACAGGAGGAATACTATCTGATCGGCTACGCGCCACCGGATTCCTCTGCTCCGACCTGTCACGCGCTGAAGGTGAAGATCGATCGCGGCGGTGCCACGGTGCGCTCGCGCACGGGCTACTGCAACGCCAAGCCGAAAGACCTGCTGGCCGGAAAACCCATCGAAAAGGATTTAGAAGCGCGCGCCCGTCAAGCGGCTTCGTCTCCTCCGGGCGGGTCACTCGAGGCGGCGTTCGTCTATACGTCGCCGAACACCGCGCGCGTGAATGTCGCGCTGCAGGTTCCGGCATCAGTCGTCGATTTTTCAAAAGACAAAGGAAAATATCACGCAGACGTCAATGTTCTCGGAATCGCCTATCGTCCGGATGGTTCGGTGGGCGCTCGGTTCAGCGACGAAATCCAGTTGGAATTTGAAAAGGACGATTGGAAAAAGTTTCTCGACAAACCCATGTTCTACGACAATCAGTTTCAGATTGCTTCAGGGCAATACCATCTCTCCGTTATTTTTTTTGGGGGCGGCCAGAACTTCGGGAAATTTGAAACACCACTCACGGTCGACCCCTATGACGGCAAGAGCTTTACAATCAGCGCCATCACGCTCAGCGACAACCTGCAGCCAGCCGCCGGACTGGGCGGAGCGCTTGAGGCGGATCTGCTTTCCGACCGCACGCCGCTGATCTTCCGGGATATGGAAGTCGTGCCCTCCGCCAGCAACCGTTTCAAGCGCACCGAGACCGTCGCGCTCTATGCCCAGATCTACGATCCGGGCCTGGAGAGCCAAAATCCTCAGTCGGTGCGATTGGATTACTCTATCGTTGATCTGAAAACCGGCGAAGGGGTCCTCGGGGGGCGGGGCATCGACCTCACATCCTTCATAAACAAGGGAAGTCCGGTAGTGCCGATCGGCCTTCGATTGCCTGTGGACCACTTAGAACCGGGCTCCTATCGTCTGGACATCGAAGCTTCGAACGACGCAGGTGATCACACGAAGATTCGCTCGGTGAAATTCGATGCGGAATAGAAATCCAACTCGCATCGAACCACCCGAACGCCTTCGCTGAAAACTCCCGCCCGAGCGGGGAAGCCCTGCACGGCGGAGTGGGAGAAATCGCGTGAAAATGAGAAATCGAGCTATCACTCTGGTTCTGACCTTATCGAGCGTGGCCCTCCCAGGAGTTCTATGGGGCGAAACAAAGGATCTGAAGACCGGCGCGTTTCAGGTCCAGCAAGAGCTCGTGTTGCCGGCGAGCCCGGAAGTCGTTTACGACGCCGTGACCGGCGACATCAGTGGCTGGTGGGATCATTCCTTCTCCAAGCATCCGAAAAGGATCTACATAGAACCCAAGCCCGGCGGAGGCTTCTGGGAAATCTTCAACGATTCCGGAGACGGCGCACTGCACGCGACCGTGATCGTCGCCGAGCGTGGGAAGATACTTCGTTTCACAGGTCCGCTCGGTCTGTCGGGGGAGGCGGTCGACATGGTCACGACCTACGAGTTTCTACCCGATCCGGCCGGGACCAAGCTTCGCCTGACCTGCAACGTGGCGGGCCAGTTGGAGGAGGGCGAAGACAAGACCGTCGACGCCGTTTGGCACCATTTCCTCGCCGAGCGCCTCAAGCCATACATCGAGTCCGGAGCTTACAAGAAGAAAACCCCCTGATGACTGCCTTTCTGCTGCCGCTATTTTCAAGGCTTTGGTAGGATGTCTGCCCAAGAATCGGCAACCAAACAGAGATGAGGTAACGGAGCGGTGGCGAAATCGCGCCTGTCCAAAAACAAGGGAACGTCCGCGAAAACGACCGCCGCCAAGAATCCCGCGAGGGCCAGCAGAAAGCTGAAGGTTGGACTGATCGGCTTCGGCACCGTTGGGCGCTCGGTCGCGAAGATTCTCTGCCAAGATGATCGAGGGCCGCTCCTTCTCACGCACATCTGCAATCGCAATATCGAACGAAAAAAGATCGAGGGCCTCCCCGGGCACATTCGCTGGACATCGAAGGTGAACGAAGTGCTTTCCTCCGATGTCGACGTCGTGCTGGAACTGATCGGCGGCCTTGAGCCTGCCGGCGGATGGGTTCGCAAGGCACTGCGCGCGGGCAAGTCCGTGGTGACCGCCAACAAACTTCTGATTTCCGAGCACGGTCCGGAGCTCGCCGACCTCGCGCGAAAAATGGGCCGCCGCCTGGAGTTCGGCGCCTCTGTTGCGGGCGGTATTCCTGCCATTATCGGGATTCAGGAGGGGCTGGCGGGCGATCGCCTCTATCGCATTGCCGGAATTTTGAACGGCACTTGCAACTTTATCCTTACGGAAATGGAAGCGAGCGGCGCAACCTTCGAGGTGGCTCTTCGGCAGGCGCAGGAGCGCGGTTACGCCGAGGCCGATCCGAGTGCCGACATAGATGGCATCGATGCCCGCGCGAAACTCGTCATTCTCACCCAGGCCGGTTTGCGGCTACGCGTGCGCAGCGAACAGATCTCCTGTCGTTCGATTTCGCTGGTGCAGGCCGTGGACTTTATGTACGCAAGCGAACTGAAGTGCGCGATTCGTCAAATCTCGCTGGCGCAAAAGGAGACAGCGGACGGCGTGCGCCTGGCCGCGGCTGTGCAGCCGGCCTTGGTGCCCGCCGCGTCGCTGATCGCCCACGCCCGGGGCAGCCAGAACATCGTGATGGCTACCGGCGAGCATGCCGGGCGCATGATTTTCGCCGGCTACGGAGCTGGCGGCGATCCCACCGCGGTCGCCGTGATTTCCGATCTCTACGCCATCGCGCGCACTGCAGGCGCTCCGCCCGAAACGCTTCCGGGCGCCGCGGAGGTCCCTGATTCGGTCACGGGAGATTTCACCGTGCCTCACTATCTTCGCTTCGTGGTGCGAGACCGCCCGGGCATCGTGGCGGCCCTGGCAACGATCTTCGCGAAATACGGCATCAGTATCGACGCGCTACTGCAGAAGCCCGGCTTCCCGCACTCTGCGCTTTCCTTTGTGATGACGCTCGAGGCGTGTGACAGTGCCGAGTTGAATCGCGCCCTCGCGGAGATCGAGCCGCTCGATTTTCATGTCGAGCCGCCTCTCTGCCTGCCGATCTTTGTCGACTGATCCCTCAGGCAGTCGCCGGCTTGCCCCTGAACTGCGGGACAAACACCTCTTTCACAAACTGCTCGTACGAAGTCGGCGTGGTGTTTTCTTTCGACCGCGTCTCCAGCGCCACCATGTGACCCGTGTTGAGCGCGTGGGCCATTTCCAGAATCAGCGCCGCGACATCTGAGGACAGCCCGGATTGAATGAGTGCCTCACGTACCTGGTCGTCCGGCAGCTGTTTATAGGAAAGTTGTGGCCGACCGATGGCTGCGCCGATGATGGATGCGACTTCGGCCATGCTGATGTTCCGCGCGCCCTGAAGCTCACGCGTTTGGTGGCCGACAAAATCGAGTCTGAGGAGCGCAGCCGCGGCAAATTCTCCGATGTCGCGCGTGGCGATCATGGGAAGTTCCAGTTCCGCCCGCAAAGGACCCGCGACAACGCCCATCGCTTTGATGATGCCGATCTGTTGGAGCGTGTTTTCCATGAAATATCCGGCCCGCAGGTGCAACGTGTGAAGTCCAGGAATCTGATTGAGGGCCTGTTCGAGGTAATGCAGTCCCACGACGGGACCGGTGCCGGCCGGTTTATCCGCGCCGAAGCTGCTGAGCGAGACCACATGCTTTACTCCGTTCTCGCGAATCGCCGCGGCGAGCGCATCGGAAGTGCGGTCTTGGAGGGCGCGATAGTCCTCCGCTCCAAAATCCGGAGGAAGCAACACATAGGCCGCTTCCGCTCCCTGAAAGGCATTGGCGAGGCTTCGCTCGTCGGTGAGATCCGCGATAGATGCCTCGGCTCCTTGACGGGTAAGCGGCTCTAACCGCTCAGCGCTTCTCCCGATCAGGCGCACCCTTTTTTGTCTCGCCAGTAGTCGCTCCGCGACCACCCGGCCGGTGTGTCCGCTCGCTCCCGTTACAACGTACATGGCTCTCTCCTTTTTCCTCTCTTGGTATCTTGGATTGGTGCGGTTCCGGTGCTGGTGCGGCCCTGTTGTCGGAAACTGTAATCGGTTAACCGATGAACGATATGCCAGCGTGGCCTGGAGTGCTGCTGGGCTGCGCTCCCTGTCAGGCGTGGGAGCTGGCCAGGGCCCGACGAGAACACGCGAAGCCCGCCTCATTCTGTCTCTCGGCGTAGGCGGAGTCAAGCGGCGCGCCTTCTCCCCCAAACCGCTGGGCTGCACCAAATCAGCGCTTAGCGAGGGACCGCGTGATGACCGACCGGTGCGGCTCGGAATTGCTTGCTGAGCGCCAGCCCCTGCTGTTGATAGGACGACCCGATGGCCTGCCCGTAGAGCTTGTCCGGAACGCTCGCCATCTTGTGGTACATCAGCCGCCCCACGACTTGGCTATCCTCCAAAAGGATAGGAACCTCATGGGCGCGGACTTCGAGTACGGCTTTTGTGCCTCTGATCTCGCCGCCGGCGCCGAAACCAAATCCCGGATCAAAAAAGCCGGCGTAGTGAACGCTGAACTCGCCGATCGACGGATCGAATTGCGTCATTTCCGCGGCCCAGTTCGGTGGAACGCTGATTCTTTCCTTCGAAGCCAGGATATAGAAATCGCCGGGGTCCAGGACGAGCCGCCGCGAGCTCGGAGTGGAAATGGCGTCCCAAAACTGCGCTGCGTCGTACGCGCCGACCTTGCTTAAATCAACCGGCGGGCAATTCCGCTTTCCCTTGTAGGCCACGAAGCTGGACCCTTCGCTGCCCTGGAGGTCAATCGACATCCGCACGCCCTGATCAAGAACAGCCTTGGCGGGCGCATCGCCGTTTTCGTAGTAGACGAGCCCTTCCTGCTGCTCGAATCGCTCCAGCACGCCGTCGGTGGCGGCCGGAGGTCTGCCACGCACAAACCGAAGCTGCGTGAGCTTGGCGCCCGCAGCCAGAATGATCGGAAAGGTTCGTGAGACCACTTCGACATACAGATCGCCGGCATATCCCTTGGGCACCTGTTCGAAT
>Ga0187783_10002577_pt1 | contig 13433 bp, 15 predicted proteins | sample 1015_SJ02_MP02_2_FD_132471 | JGI IMG/M metagenome (GOLD analysis project Ga0187783, IMG submission 132471) | Tropical peat soil microbial communities from peatlands in Department of Meta, Colombia - 1015_SJ02_MP02_20_MG | ecosystem: Environmental > Terrestrial > Soil > Wetlands > Peat | place...
AGTATAGTGTCCGAGAATCCAAGTATCGTAAAGGATGGGGCTCGTAGAGGTAAACAGGAGGACCTCGATCCAAGCGTAAGAGATTGCCTCAATTATAGCTATGATTGTTAGCCCGATCAGCAGCTTGAATTCTTGCGTGTTCACATTCGTGCCAAGAATGTGATTCCTTTTCGAGTCGAGCACGTACTTAGCTTTTGACATTGCCGAATTTTGAATCCTGTAACAATTAAACAGGACAATCTTCCTAACTAAAAAAAATTGGGTATTGAAGATCCCTTAGCTCTGGGTTTCACATACTTTGCAACGCTCTGGCGCCCTGGTTGCTAGCGCCATTCTGCTACTTTGTATAATTACTGCTACGGCAATTGCGGCTCACCTGTCCACTCCCGTTCGCGGTCAGCCTTCGGCCACCACAATATCTGCCACGTCCGTAGCGACGGTTCCGATAACAAATAATTCTACCCAGCTCATCGTGAACCTTTCATTCCCGAACAGAACAAAATTTACGAATGGAACCCTCGTTTCAGGAAAGCTAAATGCCAATCTGACGTCCGCCGGATTTGTTTTTACAGGCCTGACTCCAGGGAATTATGCACTGAATCTTACTACCACGATCAAGGTCTTCCTTCCGCCTGTTTCCGCTAGTGTATCGAGCGGCTCGAATGCCTTGAACCTGACAGTTTACCAGCTGTCTACATTTGGCATTATTGTAAACGCTACTCTTGCATTTAATGGAACTCAGCCAGGCCCGCCTATCACCGTGAAAAATGGTACTGCGGTCAGACTCATGATTCAGAACAACACCACACAGGTATTCAATATCGCTGTGGTCCGTAATCTATTCAATACAAGTTCCGACAATGTTCAGTTCAACTCTCTTTCGAGTACGATCAGTGCCGGTGGTTCTGTAAACGATACCTTCATCGTCTCCGTCGTGGGTGCGTTCTATTACCAGAGCATGATCGAGAATCAAGCAAAACAGGGAGAATATGGAAATTTTACCGTGGCCTTCTAGTCTATAAAAAATTTAAGAAAAAGTCAAAAAGTTCTAGAATAAGCGACTAACCCCCTTAAAGAGTATCATCCCGAGCTAGCTCTCTGACCGAGGGTGCAAAACAATTGCATTCACGAGAAATTCCCTACTGGTCGGCAATTCAGGTCGGGTCGTTTCTAGGGTTCTACCTTGTTGTGGAATACCTATTCTGGAGCCGTCTGCCCACATTCCACTTGAGCTCCGTTGAACTCTTTGTACTCTTGCTAATAACATTCTTGAACCTGATTCCTGCGGGAATCTTTTCTTTCATGATTACCTCACTTTTACCGGCGAGATTAACTTCTCCCTACAACGAGAAAAACATTCTGAACCTGCCCATCAAAAATACGAGGAAACGAATAGCTTCCCTGTATACCACTTACAATGATTTCATGGCAGACCACGCTGATTACAATTTACGCGAGGCACGCGTGGGCGGTTTTTCCTTTTTCATCCTTGACGACAGCACTGATCCGTCAGTAAGACGACAGGTGGATCTTTTCGCGGAGGCAAATCGTTGCAAAGTGTGCCGGCGAGGAACACGCCAGGGGTACAAGGCAGGGGCAATTAACAGCTGGATGAAAATATATGGATCCGATTACGACTATTTTTTCATACTCGACTCAGATTCCCGTGCCAGTGCCGATGTAATCTGGCACTGCGCGGACATTGCCCGGCGCGACCTCGACATTGCAGTGATTCAGACAAAGACCCTCACGATGACTTCGGCACCTACCCGACTGACCAGATCGTCAGTCACAGTACAACACGCGTACATGGAGATTGTTCAGAAAGCGATGAAAAACCTTGGAACCAGTCCGTATTACGGGCATAACGCGCTGATCAAGGTCTCTGCCCTGTATTCCGTGGGAGGATTTGTGGAGGAATCAAACGAGGACTATAAGACACTTGCCAGGATGTACCAGAAGGGATACCGCTCCGTCTACGCAGAAAGTGCAGTGACCTGGGAGGAGGTTCCACCTGACTATCTCAGTGCCAGAAAGCGGGCACTGAGGTGGTCGAGAGATTCCGTAACACAGATGGGTTTGTTAAAGTACGGAGGGCCTGAACCCGTGGGCTTTTTCCTCTTTTACGGGTGGACCACGCACATGTCGAACTTGGCCCTGCTGCTTTTACTGCCTACTCTGACCATTGCAAGTCTACCGCAGCTCTTCAGCAACGGTACGGCTACTATCGCAGGCGCAATGACCATTTCGGTGATCGTCCTGTGGCCGATGCTTGCAGTCCGAATCAAGGATCCCGAACTTGCGCTGCGAAAGATGGGGAGTTCTCTCTTCTGGGGTAGTGTTTACAATATTCCAATGATGGCACCGGTGACATGGCAGATAGTCAAGACTTCTTCATCGAAGCTTGCAGCGGGCCTCGAGTACATTTTCATTGGAAAGATGAGGACTCTCAAAGAGGAATTTGTTGTTACACCTAAGACCAGACGGGTCGAGAGGAGCATGCTATCGGTGATCTCGAAGCTGAAAGCCGAGCTTGCCGTAGGGTTGGGAATCATTTGCATTGCCGCCATATCTGATCACGTGATTTCATTGGTCTTCGCAGCGCCTCAGGTGCTGTCCGCAATGTCTCTTCCGATCCTCATCTATTTGGAGTCCAGGACGTCAAGGGGTTATCACAAGAATAAAGCAACTCACATAGGGCATACACCGTACTACATTCCGTATCTGAGCTACGAGAATCTGCCTAGCCCTGCCATCCAGAGAATGATCCGGTGAGATCCGATCTTTTCCCTCTAATTTGGAGGGACCTTACAAACAGAGAAATGTACTAGCCGAAAGCTGCATTACAAATAAAATGTGTTTCCCAGCTTTCTTCGAACACTGCTTGGGGTACATTTTTTGACCTATCATGTTCGATTTGATAACGAAACAGGGTTGTACCATGCCCAATCCAGAGCCTATCCTCTCGCTTACGGCAAGGGCAAATCTCTCTACGCTGCGATTGATGCTCTTGAGAGAACTATAGAGCAAGAAGATCGAGCCAACAAGATAAATGTTAATCTAATTTTTGAAGAAAAAGCTCGTGATAAAATCGAAATGACTGCCAAGCTTTCAATCGTAGTCTGAAATTTGTCGCGAATTTGATTATCCCAGCTCATGTCTATTAGTATAGACGAATCTTCTAGCAAATGTTTCAGTGGTCTTTATTACCACTTTTATAGTAGCCCCTTGGCCGCAATGCAGGTCCAAAGAGAAATTGAAATCCGTTCGAAATGTGAAGCAATCTTGAGTGCCGATGAGAGTATTCTTTACTCGAGTATCTTGGATTCCACAGGTTCAGTAGAAGGCGAGGCGATGAAGAAACTGATTTCGGCGTACGATAGGCTCACAGTAATGGTGCTGCCGATCAATAATTGCAGCAATCGTTCAGTGGTCATCGCGACAACATTAGGGACGGATCTGACGGCGATCGTCCAGAAAACCAAGTGGCTTATGGCGACTTAGTATCGAATAGTTCTCATAAGCAATTGCTTTACTAAAACCTACCCGCATGTAGGAATTGATCTTTGCTTGTTTTATGAGGATGCCAAACGAGAAAAAATGTTCTTCTTTAATTGGAAATAACATAAATAATCCTCTAGTACATGGTTAGGTAACATTTCACCAGTCACTGGTGAGGCAAGTCCTAGACAAAAATGAAGATTGCCGTTGTTGAGGATGATCCTGAAATCCGTTCTGCGCTTTCGACCATGCTTACCCAGAGACTTGGCTATCCGAAACCTTCCGTTTTTGGTGACGGAACGTCTCTGGTCAAGGCGATAGCAAGTGACCATCTGTCATTCGACTTGATCATAATGGACTATCGGATGCCTGAGATGAACGGGATAGAAGCTGCAAGAATCATTCTGCGCCATCGCAATGGAATCAAAGTCGTTCTAATCACCGGCTATGACGTAAAGGAGGAGGCGGAATCGGCCGGCATGATCTACCTGCAAAAGCCCTTTTCAATCGAAGCTTTGACTACGATCATACAGCAAGTGAACCTTGCTATGCATTCCTAACCAAGTTTAGAGAAGATTCTTTCCGAACTTATAGAAAGATCTATCCGCTCAGTATTGTCATGGTTTCGACAGTTCGAGTGTCTTCTCTTGATAGCAGTCTGCATAATGCGATAGATCTGCTCCAGGCAATGGTCTTGGATATCGAATTACTAAAACAAAAACCGGAGGTAACCGGGACCGAACTGGAGAAAGTCTTCCATACACTCATGCAGCGCGCTTTTGAATGCTCCAACTTATTGCATGAGGCGCGTCAAGATGTGCGAGATATCGACTCAAAAGTCCCCAAATCAACGTTTGAATCCTTGTACTCTCCAGAATTCTTCAAACAACGATCCCGGTAGGAAAAAGGGTTTGCCAGCGGCAAATCCACAGCTATTCGTTTAACACTAGTAGCGGATCTCCGGCGCGTATCACTTGCATGGTATTAGGGCCGAGGTTGGCAAGCATGTCGACTATTGATAGGTTCGGAAAGAAGCTCTTCGCAAGGTGCTGCTCATAGGGAACCGGAACCCAGTTTTGATATTCTACTTTAATTTGCTTCGTCCTGAACAGTGATTCGTCCATGTAGCCTTTGGATCCGCTTCCAGCCACGTAAGTATCGGCCCCAACTGCCCTGCATACGTCGACCAATCTTTCTGTCGATTTGGAAGTCAGGTGAAGATCTGACTCAATGAGGATTTTTGTTCTCAGTCCGAGCCAAGAAATTACCTGCTTCAATGTTTCGAAATCCAAGTCGAACAACATCTTCCATTCCTTCTTGTAAAGCTGCTCAAAGTATCCCTTGTAGAGATTGAAGAATCTTGATTTGCCATAAGAAAGTTGCAACCTCTTCCAGTGAAGCTCTCGCCATTCAATACCGTTGTTGATCTCAACTTCATAGTTAGGAGAAAATTTTTGTTTTTTGTTTATCGGGACGGATATCCAGATCGGTCCGTTGGGAGAAATTATCCGGTTCCGGTTCGTGAATCTTTTGTCGTACTGCGCGTCGTCCATTATAACGTAAAGATCTGATAGACTAATCTTCTGAAAGAAGCCGCCATAAGGAAAGTACTGCGGTTGGTGAATCGCGACCTTCATCGAAATAGCAGCTAAGCTGTTAGCTCATTTTCATATCTCAACTTGCTTTTACATAATAAAAATGTAAAATTCATCTGGAAAAATTTTACAGACGGAAGCGTTATCCTATTGCTGTCGCTTTTCTTGCGTGAGGCCGACTCTGTCAATTATGCGACTTGATAGTTCGTTCAGGGAGACCGGCTTCCGAATGAAATTCTTCACATCAAGATTCGGGAACATTTTCTTGAACTCTTCGTAGTAGACTTCGAACGCAGTTAGAAACCAGACCTCAGAATCGTCATCGACCTTCCTGATTTCTCGAACCAGCTCAAAGCCATTCATCTTTGGCATTCGAATATCTATCAGAAGTAGGTCATAAGCATGCGGTTTGTACTTTGCCAACGCTTGCGTCGGATCCGTAAAAGTGTCTACTTGGAAACCTTTCCTCTCAAGTCCGGCCTTTAGCGATTTTGCAATGTCCTCTTCGTCTTCGACAAGGAGGATCTTCGTCATAGTTTGACACACTGAAAGCTAGTTATGACCTTAAATGCGTTATCCTGTTTCTCAAGGATGCAGAAGTGGGACATCTTCCTGAGCGGGTTTTTTGTTTACCTGCTCCTTCCGATTTTCAGGGAAATACGAAATTTATCCGCAAAAAGTTACAGAAAATCGTTCAGAATTCTGACTACCATCCAACTATTATATACTTTCAAACTCCCCTAATTTATTGCATGTCCCGGGATCGAAAGGGATCATCTGCCGTCGATCTGCGGAGGCTTCCGAATGAATTAGAGCAGTTCTTGGCCCGCGATGTTTACTCTATGGTCATCAAGGGTGAAGCTGGCACCGGAAAGACCGCCCTTGCGCTTACGATTCTTTCGGGATCATTGCAGATGCAGAACTGTCTCTACATTTCGAGTAGGCTCGCTGTCTCCGAACTTTTCGAGTATTACCCCTGGGTTCAATCCTTTGTACCAGCTACCAAAGATGGAAACGGAAAATCTGGGGAAGAGACGACTGATATTGCTCCCTTCGTAGACGCTAGACTTGACGAACCCCAGTCCCTTTTTGAGAGAATTACAAATCAACTCATGGACGCGAGTTCACCTCTGATCGTGATTGACACGTGGGATGCAGTAGGAGATTTCATGGACAAGGAGGCTCTAATGACGAATGCAAAGATATTGCAAATCTGGAGGCAGCGCGCAAGGGCTAAGCTGATCTTCGTTCTTGAAAACGTCCATGAGATGATTTTTGACAATCTCGTTGATGGCGTAGTCGATCTGGAACAGGAGTATGTTAATTCACGCAGAACTAGGCGAATCCATCTTTCGAAACTCCGCGGTGTAAAGATTGAAAGACCCCACAGTTTTTTCACTTTGGATCATGGTGTCTTTCACAGCTTCAATCAGTATAATCAGTTGATGTGGGCGGATTCAAAACTGGCTCCTGCCCCCGTCCCTTCTCAGCCCGAGAACTTGACGTTCGCGAATGAAAGTGAGTCCTCACCTGATTCGGTCGAGGATATTTTGAATGGAAGGATACCGAAACACTCAGTGGTCAATATAGAGCTCGATCCGACCATAAGTTCGAAATCTGTCCTGCCGTTTATCTCACGCATGATCGCGGGGTACTCCAGAAAGACTAACGCGAAGGTTGCGTTCCTGCCGCCAATCGGGGTCGCATCGGAGAATATAGATCTATTATTGAATGCATTTATTCCGAATTCCAGGCAGCGCAAGCGAGTTGAAGTCTTGCCCCAGCCAAATCTTTCGGGAGAAACCGGAAACGGCGATTTTTCAGAGAAACTGAAAACAATCATCGCCAGGAATAGGAGAAATGAAAAGAACTTAGAATTCTTGGGGGTCTTGAGCGTTGAACCTGTTTTCGACAGGACCGCGAGTGCTGGTTTCGAAGGACTCGCTGAGAGCGTAATCTCGGGCTTTGATAGCTCAATAATTGTTACGCGGTCCAGAGGCGAGAAATCTGAAAGGTTCGTCGAGATTTCTGACGTTAGAATGAAAGTAGTTGAGCTTGATGGGAATCTATTCGTACAACCCGAGAACCCGTGGGATAGCTTGTATGCCATCCAAAATGAGGCAGATGGGAGACTGATCTCCGTTCGGCCGATGGTCTGAAAATTCAGGCACGAATTCAGTTTTCCAATATCTGCTGAGGATTTTCAATTCCCGAGTGCGAGATTGCGACTTCCAATACTTCTTGAAGCTGCTCGTATTTGCGAATAAAGTTCATTCCGAGCTCGGTTGTATAGTAGTTCGTGGTTAGGTGGCCTTCTTCCCTTCTACCTTCCAGAAATTTGCATTCTAGGAGAAATGGCAAGTATTGCTGTATCTGTTTTGAATTCAGATTGCAACGGTACATTATTCTCGTCTTGACCGAGCCGTCGGTACATTGCGATAGTATGAGCCAGATAATTTCAATCCATCCGCGCTTCCTCTTGCTCGATTGCTGGCTCTCAGCTAGCAACTTTGCCGGTGAGGATGTATTCTGTCTCCTAGAAGAGGAAGAAGAATGCGATGGAGAGACTTGCATGTTCAGAATCAAGTTCCTAGAATTATTTGTTCCAAGGTAGTAATGGTTCCTTGTTCAGGAGCTCTGGGGATCCGCTCTATTGGGACCTGCGCTAGCGCCAGATCTTTTGTCAGACAGAGCTTGAGCACCTCGAATGCTTCGACATGAATTGCAGCAGTATTCAGACGACTCTGAAGCGCGCGATACTCAGCTAGACCCTTTATGGCATTGGCCTTGAGGTAAAGCTTTGTGTGTTGTGACCAAAATATTTCAATCAGTCTGACTTTTTTGTCGATGACATCGGAGACATCGAAGTACACCTGTGGAGAAAAATTCTTTGTGAGTGGAATTTCGTAAGCGAGTATGTTGGAATAGTACCTGCCAGCCTCGACAGTTGCGAGTGCGATAGCACGATGGTCATGATGCGAATCACCGTCAGAGTGAGTAAAGATGAGGTCTGGTCGGGACTTGTTTATGATGTGCTCGATGTGGTTTATCAGCTCGTCATTCACGGTCAGTTTGGTATCCTCGAAATTGTCAATCCAGAGATTTGTTGCCCCGATGAACTTCGCCGACTCCTGTAATTCCCTTGTACGCTCTTGAGGGTCTCCAGACGCGGCTCCCCTGGTTAGTGCGTACATGTTTACGCTATGACCTTGGTTAGCGCACTTTATCAAAAGTCCGCCGCATCCCAGTTCAATATCGTCGGGATGTGCACCTATAGCAAGAATGTTCACAAATCTATTGTTTGGATTGAATTAACATATAGATACAGGAATAATGTTTAGGATAACATTTCCGGATATTCTTCTCGATTTCATGGTCGGAGCTTCGATGAAATCTCACTTGGGTTGAAGCTGCCCAGAAGGCCTTTCTTGCCTAGCCAATAAAATGGTACCGATAGTGCCTAACGAAAAAATACCGATGATCAAGTTGAGCACCAGAATTGGAGCAAGCATAAAGGTCGGTTGAACCTGTGGGCTATTGGTGTTTAAAGAGCTCGAAAGCAAACCAGCTGCACTCGAATTTGTCGCCGTCGTAGAAGTTGATGGAGTACTGTTTGTCGTCGTGATAGTAGCAGTATTACTGTCGATCGTTGTTGTTACTGAGGAGGTTGTGGTCTTACTAGTTGAGTGAGATTTGTCCTTCGTTGTAGAGGACGTCGTTGGGCTTGTTGTTGAGGAAGAGACGCTGGTTGATGATGAGGAGCTACTAGTAGAAAACGTTGTGATCGTAGACGTAGTGGAAGTTGTCTGAGTTGTGGTAGTTTCTGATGTCGAAGTATCAGAGCTCGTTATAGAAGTTACAGTTGTAATGGAAGATGAGCTAATAGAGGATGACGGAGATGAGGAGGATGACGATGTAGAAGAAGATGTTGTAGACATACTTGAAGATGTTATTGATGTGGACGACGAGGCTGTGATGGACGAGGAGGAACCCGTGGACGATGAGCTCTGCGTGGAGCTTTGCATTGAGCTAGAGGCACTTGTCAAAAGCGATAGCCCCGTTACACTAGTGTTTGAGGTCGAAGCGCTCTTATTTGACGGGGAATCGACTGTAACATTTCCAGAAGGTGAACCTGGTCCGGTGGGAAGCTGAGGCTGGGTGAGCTGCACTTTATCTGCCAGACCTCGCGCATAAAAAACACCAACGATTGAGACCACTACTATGAGAGAGGCTATGAGAACTGTGATAGCGATCAGGAGACGATTCTCCCAATCTGTGGCTTTCTTGCGCGGTTGTTGCCCCACTTGGACTCAGTAATCAGGACATACTCGAGATAGTGTTTATCAGCGCCGGAGCTTTCTTCCTTAGGATGGTCTCCATGAGCCATAGCCATTGGGCAGAAGTTAGGCTAGAACTATCTTACACTACGCTTTTATTAGAGTTGGTCACACTCGATTTTTATGAAATACCGAAGTAGTACAGAGATTATTGACACCATCCTGCGCTCTCTGGACTCTGGAGCGACTAGGACACGAATAATGTACAAAGCTTATCTGTCCTACTCTCAGTTGAAGGAATACTTGTCACTTCTCCAGGATAGGCAACTCTTGAAGTATGAAGAGGGGTCTCAGATTTACACGATTACGGAAAAAGGCCTTAGATTCATGAATGCTTACGATGATATCCGGGAACTGGTATCCGGAAACAATGATGAAAGCTTTGACAAGACTGAAAGCGTGGCGGAAAAACCAGAGAGAACAGTCAAGAAGACTGAACTGCCGAGCTGGTAGTAGTCTCTTTTCACGTTTTTCTGAAAAATTTATTCTTTATCATCACATTCTGAGCCCGGCCGGTTCGAGTTTCTTTTCTGCCGAAGAATAGAGTACATGCGGCGGAATAAATGAGTGCGGCGGCATGTATCGTCCAGGCAGTATCACAACCGCTGCTCCGATGGTGCAGTGATGACCTATAACTGCGCCAAAGTGGAACAAGCCCGTTTTAACTAGCTCGCCATCAATTTTGTACATTACTTCTTTGTTGTTGAGCATGACATTCGTTATCGCAACATATCCTCCCATCCACGTATGTTCGCCTACTACACTGTCCAATATAGCGTCGTAATGCGGAAAAGTATCATGTCCCGCCACGTATGAGCGAGCGACCTCGCAACTGAAGCCTATCGTGCAGGCGGGCCCAAGCATGCTGTTTCTTACCAGACTGCCTGTTCCAACCTTGCAATCTGTCCCAATGTACACAGGACCCTTTATTTTGCAAAAATTGTCGATAGACACTCCCGCCTCTATCAAGCACGGTCCATCCACAACCGATCCCGATTCGATTGAAGCGTCTTTCGATATGGTAGAAGTTCTCACCTCGGTCTCCAGAACGTATTCCATAGCCTTCAAAATGTCCCAAGGATAAACGAGATGGCTCGTCACACATTCGCCATTGGGAGATTTGATCACGAGAGAATCCAGTGGAATGTTTAGAGCATTTTCTCTAAGCTTATCCTTAGATGAATCGGTATATTCGTCGATCTGAACTTCAGGAAAATTTTCAGCAATCTCATTGGCCAGTTTGGACACACCAGCTGGCAAAAAAATTCGATTAATTTTCCCAAATATTTGGGATAGTTTCTCAATGTTGTATATCACGAGCGGTCTGCCGAGAATCGTAATGGAGGAGTATGAATTACCCGCAAGGTCATCTGAGAGTAGACCCCGGAGGTTTCGACCGCTCTCTTCAAAGAAGATAGCCGTATTTTTTCCCGTCCCCCAATGGTTATGAGCAAAGCCGGCTGACCGCTGCATGACCGTAGATGATCCCACAGCTTTTCTCACAATATATTTGAGTCGTCAGAAACAAAGTTCTGGTACAGTCTCGAAGTCTCTACGTGGGCGGTTCGATCAGCGGGGGAGTTGCCCACTAGGTCGAATAGTAGGCAATTACCGTAGTGTCGTGCGTGATTGTCACTGTACGGCAAGGGTTCGTACTTCCATTTCCCCAGTGTTCGAATGTGTCGTTGCCATAATTTGAGACGCATGCAGTATAGGTCTGTCCATTAGCTGCCTCGGAATATGTCAGGGGCGAAAACCCCTCGTCCACGGTCTGGCCAGATGAATTTGTTATAGTAGTGTAGAGACCCGTGATAGTAACGCCGGAAATAGATTCTGTCTTTACAATTAGCGAAAACGGGCCACTTGTTATACCACTGGTAGAGTAGACATCGCCGCCATAGAGCGAGACAGCTCCTGGCGTGGATGCGACAACATTTCCGCTCGACGTCAGCACCTCAATCTCTGCACTGATTGGGAAGATGAACTCTCCAAGCTCGATCTGGGCAGAAGTCCCGCTTTTTGATGCGCTTGCTATCACTTCGCTGTTGCTGGGATTAATCAGTTCCACTTTGGCGGCATTGGAGGGCAGTCCCATCACTGTCAAGTACTCACCACTCGTCAGGAAATAGTTCAGAAATGACGCGTAGAGCTCTCCTCCAGTGTAAGTGGTCTCGGGTTCAAGGTAAATATTGAACGGCTCTGGAATTTTAAGATCTAAGGAGGAGCTCGAATACACGAGCGATCCATCCAGGTACAGTTTCAGGTAATTGTTGCCGTTGGTGATTATTGTGCAATTTTCGGTGAGAGGCATGCCTGTCCCGGAACTCCAAAGAGTCGTGAAGCTCGTTGCTCCACTTGCATCCCCCGTGGCCCACACGAGTTCCCATAAAGTTCCCGACGAAGTCGTGGAGGATGTGCAGGTAACATAGTTGACCTCGTCGCTCGAGGTCTGCAAGTATACTCCGCTTTCAAATATTCCCTGTGAAATCGTAGAGTCTGGAGTGGTTACCGTCACATGCGCGAGGACAAAGTTCGAGTTTGGCGACACGGCATAGAAACCAGCATAGGTCGAGGCACTGACGGCCTCTACACCTATGTGAAGGCCGTTGGAATTTTCGTAGAAATTGTACGGAGCCCCTTCTGAGGCAGCGTCTCCACCGAATTTCCAGTAACTACTCGATTCGAGCTGCTGCATGGTGAGATCTTTATTCAGCGGGTCCGAGGCCACGAGGCCCGAAGACACCTTTGTTAAGGTAGCTGCTGCCGATGCCCCAGTGGAAGTGAAGGTTATTCCACTCGAGGAATAGATCGACGCGAACAGAGCTAAAGCTACGATGAGAAAGAACATTCTTAACATTCTGCCCAAAGCTTGATCTGTTCTTCAAACTCACAAGTTTGTTATATGTCGTAGCTGGTGGATAATCCTCGAAATGTATCCCTTATCATGATTAGCTAAGACAATACTTCTAGGTGCTAAATCGGGATCGAAACCCGGCGTAAATAAATGCCGGGCGAATTTTGCAGTTCCAGCCTGAGATAATGCTATTTCAGGATGATAACATCGAGGCCTCGCTTGCTAGGTAAGACGGCAGACCATCGTAGGGGTTTGATCCGCCAAGGTTCGTTATGTATAGGTACCCAACGTAATTTGTTGTTCCCTCGATTGTAGATTTGCTCGGGATGTTGCTCACACCGTATGCAATGTAGGAGAATCCCGCCCTTCCATAGGACGTGTAGCCATTGATGTCACTCGTTGTCGGCATTCCGGGATTTTCGTAAATGCATATGTTTGAGAACACCCCAACGAGATTTGTGCTTATAGTCGTACCCGGATTCCCAACTGTCACTGCCAATCCGGCAGATTTCACAAAAGCAGCGAGGATTTTGTAATAGCTCAAAGAACTGCCAGAGCTGCTCATTTCATCAAAAAAGATGCCGTTTACGCCGTACCAATTTTTGTAGTCTGAGATCTGGTCCTCAATTGTTTTGGCGCTTCGAGAGCCATAGTTTGTGTAAACGTAGCCCAAGACTTCAATTCCTCCAGCCTGAAGCTGCTTAACGCCTGAAACATAATTAGAATCCTTAGAGCTTCCAACGCCGTTGTTGGGATTAATTATTGCTATTATGGGAACCGATGGGTAGCTTTCCTTTATTTTTACAAGTGATGACCAGCTGCTATCAGTGGGGTATGTGTAGAGTGGTACGATGATACCCGTAGAGCTTGTTGTTGATTTTGAACTGGCTGCTGACACTGACAACTGAAACATTCCGCTGCTGAGCAGCAACGCAAAGCTGACACAAAGTAAGATTGTTGTTCTATTTACCAATTTGCATCGTGAACGCATGCTGTAGAAGAATGTTATATGAGCATTGTCTAGAAGGAATCTATAGAATTAATAGAAACATTCCAAAGCCAAAGTTAGTTTTTCTAATGGAGATAGCTCGTCCATTTGAAATCTCGACGATTTAGGGCATAGGAGATCCCCGTGAACAACAGCTA
>Ga0187783_10002578_pt1 | contig 13433 bp, 12 predicted proteins | sample 1015_SJ02_MP02_2_FD_132471 | JGI IMG/M metagenome (GOLD analysis project Ga0187783, IMG submission 132471) | Tropical peat soil microbial communities from peatlands in Department of Meta, Colombia - 1015_SJ02_MP02_20_MG | ecosystem: Environmental > Terrestrial > Soil > Wetlands > Peat | place...
ACCAAGGTGCGCGTGCCCGCGAATCACGCCGGGATGCTCTACAAACGTGCGTTTGATGCGCTCCTCAAACTCACGAATTCGGCACATCTGCTTGTACATCCACGCGAGCCGCTCCTTGCTCAGCGACTCCTTCGAGGGCGTCCCGTGCGCGTTCGCCGCACCCACTCCTGGCGTCTGAGTCACTCCCATTTTCACCTCCCGGCTCCAGACTGAGACCGAAACCTGCTAACTCTAAGGCAGCGCGTCGCCCGGCTGCCCGATGTACCCGAGCAGGCCGCCTACATCCACCTCGGCCGGCTCACGTTCGAGAATCTTCAGCAGTATCCCTTCGATGGGGGAATCGAGTTCGTAGCTTACCTTCTCCGTCTCGAGCTCCACGACGGGCTCGCCCTGTTTCAGTTTGTCTCCCTCGTTCTTGAGCCAGCGGACGACATTGACCTTTGTTGTATTCATTCCGCCGGTCTTGGGCACCACCAGATTGGTTACGATGGCGAATCCTTCCTGCTTAGGTGAGATCGACCGCGGCTCTTCTTCGCCTGATAACTTTGTCGCTGTGGCCGGGAAGCAGCTGAAGCCTTACGGTAACTGCGGCACTTAGGCCAAGCGATTTATTAACCCATTCTCTGCGACGTTGTCAACCAAAGCGACCGCATGTCGGATTTTGCCTGTGCTACAGTACGCCCAGTGCCTCGGTGATTTCGGGGCGCAGGCCGAGCTTCTCCGCGGAGTAAGGAGAATCATGAGTCCGATTGTGTACAGGACGTTCTTATGCGCCTTTGTGGCTGTTGCACTATCGGCCTTCTCTGTTAGGTCCTCCGGTGGCGCGCATCAGGATGATCAGGCCGCCTCGACGCGCCAGACAAACGTTTCCATTGACACCCTTCAATTGGTTGCGCCTGACCAGATCACAAATCGCTGCTCGCCAGATCTCAAGCCAGCCTCCAAGCAAGGGGCATGGTCCGGTTGGAGCCCCGATCCGGCAAACACGCGCTTTCAGCCGGCTGCACAGGCCGGTTTCTCCGGCGCTGACGTCCCGCGGCTCAAATTGAAATGGGCTTTTGGCATACCCAACGCCCGAATCGTCCGATCGCAGCCAGCCGTTTTCGAAGGACGCGTCTACATCGGCGGCAACGACGGCACACTTTACGCGCTCGACGCCTCTACCGGCTGTACCTTCTGGGCGGCCACAGCCTCGAAAGCGATTCGCTCGGGCGTCGCCATCGGCAAAGCCGGTCTGGTCGACGCCGTCTTCTTTGGGGACGCTGGTGGCGACGTATACGCGCTTGACACCTCCACAGGTCGCCTCATTTGGGGCGTGCCTGCCGACCCCCATCCGGCTGCCACAATTACGGGTACCCCGACTTACTACGACCAGCGCCTTTACGTCCCAGTTTCGTCAGGAGAGGAACAATCCCGGCGCCGGCCCGGCTATGACTGCTGCACGTTTCGTGGCAGCGTCGTCGCTCTCGACGCCTCCAGCGGCAAAACCATCTGGAAGACGTATATGGCCCCGGAGACCCCCTCACCGCAAGGCAAAGCCCCGGACGGGCACACAGTTTTCGGCCCTTCGGGCATGGCCATCTGGTCCTCGCCCACCATTGACGTCGCAAAAAAGCGGATTTATGTCGGGACCGGCGACAACTATTCGGAGCCGGACACACCAACCGCCGACTCAGCCGTCGCGCTCGATCTCAATACGGGCGCGCCCCTCTGGTCTGTCCAATTCACGAAAGAGAAGATCTACAAGATCGAATGCGGCGATCCCCCCGCCGCCGGCTGCTCGCCGCCCACTGTGCCAGAATTCGATCTCGGCGCATCGTCAGTCCTGGTTTCGCTGTCCTCGAAGAGGCGCGTCCTGATCCTCGGCCAAAAGAGCGGAATGGTGTACGGTGTCGATCCTGACGCGAATGGAAAACTCCTTTGGCATGATCGTGCCGGTGCTGGCGGCTTGCTCGGCGGCGTGCAGTGGGGAATGGCCAGTGACGGCCGCGTGGTCTACGTCGCTGTTTCCGACTTAGCATTTCAAGGCCGCGGCCCGGACCCAACGAAAGGCGGCGGCATCTCCGCCTATCAATCGTCAGATGGCAAACTGCTCTGGAAAACGCCCCCTCCCGGCTGTGGCGACCGCCGCCCCTGCAGCCCAGCCCAATCGCAAGCAGTCACGGCGATACCGGGCGCCGTTTTTTCCGGATCGATCGACGGCCACCTCCGCGCCTACGATACTCGCACCGGAAAAATCATTTGGGACTTCGACACCGCCCGCCCGTTTGACACCATCAACGGAGTTTCCGCCAAAGGTGGCTCCCTTGATGTTGGCGGCCCGGTCGTCGCAGGCGGCATGATGTTTGTGATGTCCGGGTACCCGGGATTTGGTGCCATGCCCGGGAACGTACTGCTCGCATTTTCACCCCAATAACGAACTCGCCACACCGACGGCGGAAAGCAACGTCACACGGCGATCGCTGTGGCAAGCTCATTGGCCTTCATGTAAAATGTTGTTGCTTTTGGAGATGACTTTGACACTAACGAACATCCAGGGCACAAATAATGGTGCCAAGACGCTGGTCAGGGTTCGTCCCCGAGGGTTCTGTGCTGGTGTAGTACGCGCTGTCGACATCGTCGAACTGGCGCTCGAGGCCTTCGGCAACCCCGTTTACGTCCATCACGAAATCGTGCATAACCGTTATGTCGTCGACCAGTTGCGCCGGCGTGGCGCCATTTTCGTCGAATCGATCGGCGAAGTGCCTGTTGGCTCAGTCTTGGTCTTCAGTGCCCACGGCGTGCCGCCGCGCGTGCGCGCCGAAGCCAAAGAGCGCCAACTGCGCGTCATCGATGCCACATGCCCTCTCGTCACCAAAGTTCACCTTGAGGCTCTGAAGTTCGCCCGCGAGGGCCGCACGCTCATCTTGATTGGTCATCGCGATCACCAAGAGATTGTTGGTACATCCGGCGAAGCCCCCGACCGAACTTTGGTGGTTGGCAGCGTCGAAGAAGTCGATAGTCTCCAAGTTCCCGATCCATCGCGCCTGGCGTTCCTTACACAAACGACTCTATCGCTGTACGATACGCAGGAAATTGTGGCTCGTTTGCGAGAGCGTTTTCCTTCGATTGTCGGTCCATCCTCCGACGATATTTGCTACGCCACTCAGAATCGTCAGGAAGCAGTCGAGGCCCTAACGCGCGAAGTGGAACTGATTCTAGTCGTCGGTTCGGCGAATAGCTCGAATTCAAACCGGCTGGTAGAAGTGGCGCAGCGTGCGGGTGTTCCGGCGCGCTTGATCGAAGACGCGAACGATGTTGATGAATCGTGCGTTCAAGGCGTGAAAACGCTGGGACTCACGGCGGGTGCGTCCGCTCCTGAGGTCTTGGTCGAACAGGTAAGTCAGCGCCTTTCGAATTTCGGATTTACGAACCACCGCGATCTTGAGTTGATTCGAGAGGACGTCCGCTTTACCATCCCGGCGGAACTTGCGGCAGCTCAGCACGGACGCTCGGCCAACTGAGCTGTTTCTCTCGGCGGCGCCTCACGAATTTCAAGGAGCGTGTGAGTGGCGGTCAAAATCGTCCGCCAGCCAAATAAAATCGCCGTATTGGGCGCGCCCACCAGTGCGGCTGCGACCTCGCCTGGATCGGAGAAAGCGCCCTCTGCCTTGCGTTCTGCCGGCTTAATCTCCCAACTTCAATCCATCGGCTACGAAGTCGCTGACCTCGGTGACGATCCCGTTCAGCTTTACAGTTCAGACGACGAAAACCCTCGCGCCCGCAACGTGGTGCGCGTTCTTGCTGCGATCAACGCCCTAAAACCTCGCGTCGAGCAAGCCGTCAAATCGGGCGCGCTACCGCTCATTCTTAGCGGTGACGCTTCGGTCGCGCTTGCCACTGTCGCGGGACTTCGCCGCTATTTTCGCCATGTAAGTTTGATCTATGTGGATCGTGATGCCGGCCTGCACACGCCGGCGACAACGCACACAGGCAGCGTGGACGGTATGGTCGCATCTCATGCGGCCGGGCGCGGCGCCGCCGAACTCGTTCGTTTCTGGGGCGAGCCGCCGCTTGTGCGTGAGCCGGACCTCGCCATTTTCGGCACGGAGAGAATCGATCCTGCGGAGGAAGAATGGCTCCGCCGCTCTCCGATTCACCGTTATTTCGCGACCGACGTCCGTCGAATGGGCCCGGCTGTGGCCGCTCAAGTGGCAGTCGATCAGATTCATGGCCGCGGCAGTGAATACGTGCTCCATTTCGACATGGATGTCGTTGCCGATTTTGCCGCGGCCAATTCCCCAGGCTCATCTGGATTGACTCTGGACGAAGTGCGGGAGGCGCTCGCGACGTTCATATCCCAGCCGCATCTCGCGGCCGTCGAGATCGTCGGCCTCGATCCCGACAAGGATCCCGACGGCTCCTGTGCTGCCCTCATCGTTAACTTGCTAGTAGATGTTTTCGCGAAACGGCTTTCTTCGATGAGAGCTGGCGAACCGGCTGGGCCTGTCGCTGTCACCGCCGAAGCATCACACCCGGTCGAGGTGGCTCAGACCTCTGCCACGACTGAAGCAGCACTCGAAGAGAAAGCAGACGGGGATCCGGACGCATCGTCGGTCAGGCCCGGGGAAGCATGGTCTTCGGAGGGCGTGGTCAGCGTAACCACCGAAGACTCAGAAGTTGCCCCTGACCGAGATGAGCCATCGAAGTCCTCAGGGGAGTCCCCCGATTCGCATTCGTAAGAAGTCGCTTCATTCTCGCCGATCAGCGCCCTCAAAACGCAACCCGGCCCAGCGAAAGCAGCCGCGCAATTCGCTAAAGTCTCATCCCGAACTGATTATCTTCGATATCGACGGCGTCTTAGTGGACGTCCATGGTTCGTTTCACCGCACGGTAATCGACACTGTCAGATTTTTCACCGGCAAGCGCGTTACTCGGCACGAACTGTATCACTGGAAGAATCGCTCCGGCTTCAACGATGACTGGACATTGTCGACCGCTTGGGTTCAATCGCTCGGCGGTAAGGCCGAATATCCTGAAGTGAAGGCCAAATTCGAAGAGCTGTATTGGGGCACAAACGGGCGGGGAAATGTGGCCCGGGAGAAATGGCTGCTTTCCCGAGGAGTTCTCACGCGCCTCGCCAAGCGTTCCCAACTCGCGCTCTTCACCGGTCGCGTCCGCAAGGAAACCACCCACACACTCGACCGCTGCGGGGTCGGCGCCTATTTTGTCGAGGTTGTTACAGTCGAGGACGTTGAACATCCCAAACCGCACGCAGAAGGCTTGTTCAAGATCCTCAAGGGCCGGGATCCAAGCACAGCTGTCTACATAGGAGACAACGTCGATGACGCTCGGGCGGCGCGGTCAGCCGGAGTCCCTTTTGTCGCCGTAATGTCTCTTTCTCGCAATAGCGCCGCGGGCCGCGCTCGCGCGGCTGCGTTCAAAGAGCTCGGGGCCATCGCCATCCTTCGCGATATCCGCGAACTGGAGTCCTGGCTTAAGCGAGCCACGTCCGGGCCTACGCGATCACCCCGTCGCCCGCTGGTGGGTCAGCAGGCGTAGGCATGCGGCTGGGTCATTCCCAGTTCATAGGCGCGTCCGGAAGCTGCCGACAGCTCCTGTCGGTCACTCAACCCGAGGGTCAAAAAGCTCCCCGGCCTCTCATCAGCATGTTGATAGCGATCAGAAATGCTCAACTCGGCGCTCTCGACTGGCTCCAGCACGAAAAAAGAACTGAACCGTCGCCCCAAAATTGTCGCGTATAGGCGTGTAGGCCCAACAAGGCTCCCCGGCAGAGTCGAATTCGTTTCTTTGATTCTTATGCGCCGCATGCTCCGAAACCCGTACCTCGCACAGAGAAAGTCCAGGGTTCGTGGACCGAGGAAATGAAAGCCTTCCGGCATGCCTCGATGAACCTGATTCCATCCGATGCCAATTCGTCTTAGCTCGTTTGTGCACAGAATCGCTTTTCCCCCGGGCGCCAGCACGTTTCGCAACGAGCGAAACGCCGCGTCGATCGACCGAAGTTGTGGAAATACATTGATCATTGTCACGACCTCAAAGCGCCGACTGCTTCGGAGTTTCTCGAATGGTGTTTCTATGATCTGGCAGCCTGCGACGCAACGCGCGAATCTTGCCGCTAACGCATCGGGTTCAACGCCCAGGCAAGACAGGTCCGTGCGGTGCGAAAACCTTTCGAGCAGGTGGCCCATTCCGCAGCCCACATCTAAGAGCGAGGTTGCACGTCCGCACTCCTGCGCGATACGGGCAAAATTCGTACGGTAATACCGAACCTCACTGCGGTATCGCTCGTGCGACTCAAGCAGTGCTGTCTCGGGCTTGCTCAGCGCGAGCACTTCGTGGCTGCGGTGGTTATGCGAGCGCGGATAAACAAGAAATAGGTCGCAGCGATTGCATACCCGCCATTCGTAGCCGTTACTTGCGAACGCACGGATGGTCGCCGTGCTCGCGCACAATGAGCAGTTAGGTGACGATCCAGCCGGTGCCGGCTCACCAATATTAGCTGGCGCAGTATGTGTCTGCGCGACTTCCCGAGTGGCCAATCCAAGGACGCTATGCATTTAGCAAACTCCGCACTTTCGTCTTGTTTTCTGAGTCAGGCGGACAAGCCCCGACCGATTCCGCCTCAGCCCAAGTGTGATTTGCGACTGCCGCGATCAAATGCGGCCTTGTCCTGCGGATGGACGAGGACTTGGCCACTCGGTTTCGTCTATAGGGTGTGCGGCGTTTTGCGTCTGCCGCCGCGCAAAATGAATCCCTGTTACGGGTGTTTGAACAAGACCCGGACCAATCGGAAAACTCCTCCAATTGGTTTCGCCCGTGGCTCACTCACCGCTCGAACGATCTTGTGCTGTGCTCCACGGCGGTTCCCGCTTTCGGGCAGACGCACATCCTTCAATTCTGATGTATCCATTGGCGCTAATTTGGTCGTCGTCTTCGGCGCCATGGTAGGGGATGCAGTTGTCGCCGAAAGGCCCGATGGCTCGACGCTAGGCGTTACGCCGAGTGGCTGGGAATGTGCAACGGTCTCTCGGGGAGCGCCGAAGACGACGCCGGGGAACAACACCGATATGATCCCCAGCACCAATTTCAGTCTGTTCATAGGACAACTCTCTCGTGCCGAACTGCGAACCCGCTGCAACGGCCCCGACCGTCCGCCGTGTCAACCTTCAACACTTGCCCCTCAACTCCAACGCGCTGCACGGAACACGTGCCGGACCGCACCGGCAGGAAAATGTTCATGCTGACGGACGCCCCTCGCGGTGGACACTGCGACGCAATCACGTACGTGCCTTTCGGGCCGAGGTCACGGGTGCAGCCGTACGCTTCTAGACGTGCCCCGCGTTCGTCGATCCAACTGAAGCTGACTGGTGCATGTAAAGAGTACCGGACTGTGCTGCGATGCTCGTTGGCCGTCGTCGCACTGCTTTTCCGACTTTGCGTTGCAGCCTCGGGTAAGGTCACCACGTTTTGGATCGCTGACATGGGCGGCTAAGCTACGTCTGCGCTGGAAATCGTACAAGTGTCCGAGCGTACCCAAGGTCGGGGGCGGTTTGTTTCGCTCCGATAACTGAATGAATGTTCCTGCTTCATTCAGACAGGCGACTCCAGTCGATAGTGGATAGAAGTGTCTTCGGGGGATTCAATTTTAGGTACGAACGTTTCTACAGTGTCGCCCGCACAATTTATTTACTTTTCAATACAGGGAATCGATTTTTTACTTGTGCTCGCCGCAGCGGCCTGCCTAGAATCGCGCCAACCCTTTCCAGACTCCCAAGCTGCCGAGGTCGACGATGCAAGATCTGCAGCAGTCGCGGAGTTCTGCCGTCACAGTTTTTATTGCCGAAGCAAATTCTCTTAATTGTCAGTTGGTCGCGAGCGCCTTTCGTTCACGCAGCGCGCGAGTGAGCGTCATCGGCTCGGCTGTCGCGTCTGCCGTCACTCTCGCTCTTTTGCGGGAGCAACATCCAGACATCGCCATAATCAGCGCCCAATTGCAGGATGGCACGCTCGAGGGCTATCGCGTTCTGCGCGAGCTGCGCTCGGCGCAATCGAGTACGCGCGCGATAATGTTGCTCGATTCGCGCGCTCGCGAGCTTGTCGTTGACGCTTTCCGGTATGGCGCCCGCGGAGTCTTCTTTCGTGACGAGCCGCTCGAGACTCTTGGAAAATGTGTGCACGCGGTTCATCAAGGACAGGTTTGGGCAAATAGCGTCCAACTCGTCTATCTTCTCGATGCCTTCGGCCAGGCCAAGCCTCTCCGCTTGCGAGATGCTCGCGGCGTGGATCTCTTATCGAAGCGTCAGGAGGATGTGGTGCGGCTTGTATCGGAGGGAATGACCAACCGCGAAATTTCGTTGCAACTCGGCTTAAGTGAGCACACCGTCCGCAACTACCTCTTTCGCGTGTTCGACAAACTCGGCATCTCGACTCGTGTAGAGCTGGTCCTCTATTGCCTGCAACAGAGAACCGGGGACGAACCCGCTCCACCCGATGCTGCAACGCCAGAATCGTCTGTGCCGCGACATCCGAGCCCGCCGCAAATCAGCGCACCGGCGCACCTCGGCGCTGCAGCGCACCGCACCCGTGTTGCAGTTACGGGTTCGAAACGCTAATCTGAGCCGGCTGCCCGGGTGGCGGAATGGCATACGCGGGGGACTTAAAATCCTCTGACCCTAACCGGTCGTGCCGGTTCAAGTCCGGCCCCGGGCACTAAGCCCGAGCAAATCTCAATGGCTTTCTTCGAATTCCGCGAAGCGGCGCTCGAGTTCCCGCTCCTGCTGTGCCTTTTCGCTCGATTTCAAGAACGCCGCGCACGCGCCTGAAGCTTGCGACGCCGCGTTAGCCACCGGGCCCGAGCACGCTGCCACCGGATGTGCAAAATCATCCTCCGCGCGCCATAGGCTCGCGCCGGGCAAAAAACTATGCTCGATGCTCGTGCGCACCATTTGCTTCAGGTCCGCATAGCTCAGTTCATACGTCTCCACCGCGCGCACATACTCGTGCGTCAGATCGATTCGCGAGACACCTTCATCGTCCGTCGAGAGCGCCACCGGCACACGGTATTTGCGATAGATCGGCAGCGGGTCCTGCTTGCCGGCGATGCCGAGAATCAGGTCGTTGCTGGTGAGATTGATCTCCACCATCACGTGTTTCTCCACCATTTCCTTCAGTAACTCGTAGGGCCGATCCTCGTGCATAACATCCACTCCGTGGCCGATTCTCTCAGCGTGCGCTTCCTCCACCGCCAGGCGAACGTGACAACACAGCCCCTCCGGCGGCACCAGTCCGGGCGCAAGCTCGCCCGCATGCAACGTGATGTGCACCTTCGGATAAACGCCGTGCATATAGTTCACGATCTGCATGTGCAGTCCGTAATCCGACATCGAAATGTAAGCATCTTCCGGCTGCACGTAGTTGATTCCAACGAATCGCGGATCAGCCGAAGCCGCTTCAAATCCCAGCAGGGTTTGCGCGAACACCTGCTCCCGAGGAAACGCTCGCAGCACCTGATAGAGGTAGCGAATTTCTACTCGACAAGCGTCTGCCTGATTGGATTGCCCGCAGCGTTCTCTTTGCCGCCGGATCGCCTCTGCCTGGTCCAAATAGTCGCGTGCCACCGCGATATCATCTCGCAGTCCCTTCGCGAGAAGTGCCTCACGAGTTTCTGCAAATCCGCGATCCGCCCGCCAGCCAACCTGCTTTGCGATCGCCGCCGTATGATCAAAGGGCGGCGTTACCATGAGTTCGAGATACTGTTCATTCTGCGCCGCCGCCCGTGTCGCCACTTCATCGAGCCATTCGCCCGTGTGCCGCGGATCGACCGTAGCAAACTTCGCAAACGCATCGAAAAAATGATCGTGCCCCGTTACGCCGGGTATCGCCACGAACCCGCGCATTGAAAACGCATCTACCAGTGCGTCGTAAAGATGCTGATCTTGAAATGCCTGCGCTGCGGGAACAGCTCCTTTTTCGCAGCTTGCGTTCTCGCGATTTGGTTCTGCTGTCGTCGCCGGCCGCGCGAAGGCCAGCGACTCAAGCTCCACGCACAGCTTGTCCTCAGCTCCATTGCGAATAAAAGTCTCTGCGTAGACAGCCCCGCTTAAGTGTGAGTGCAAGTCCGCGCCTTTTGGCATTTTTACCAGGAAGGCACGCAACTCGAGCCCATTCGCTCTCGCAGCCTCGAACGCTCTCTCGGTGCGCTGCTCGGCTGTTATCGCCGAAGATCGCGATATAGCTTTTTCAGATTTGGTTGGACTCTGTGCGCCCGCAGCACTTACAGCGATTATCGCGAATAAGAGCGCGGCATTGCGCATGGCGTCGTGCTTCACCGCCTTAAATCCCCGCATACCGCTGTCTCTTGATGAACTCGCCGGAGCCTGCTCGCCCTACAAACAGGCCATTCTCGATGATCGCTTTTCCCCGCGACAGCACCGTTTTCGGCATTCCCTTCACTCGAATCCCCTCGAACATCGAATAATCGACACGCATGTGATGTGTGTTCGCGCTGATCACTTCCTCCTTGTCTGGATCGAACACAACTACATCCGCATCTGACCCGATCGCAATCGTCCCTTTCCGTGGAAAAAGCCCGAACAATTTGGCGGGCGCCGTCGACACAAGTTGCACGAACCGGTTCGGCGAAAATCGCCCGCCGTGGACCCCGCCCGTATAGATCAAGCTCAGGCGGTGCTCGATCCCCGGCCCGCCGTTCGGAATCTTCGTGAAATCTTCTTTCCCGAGTTCCTTCTGCTCCTTGTAGCAAAACGGGCAATGATCCGTCGAAACCACCTGCAGCGTGTCGCGCGCCAGACCCTGCCACAGTTTTTCCTGGTGCCACTTCTCGCGCAGGGGCGGCGTGAACACATACTTCGCCGCCTCGAATCCCGGCGCCTCCATATGCTCGAGCGACAAATACAAATATTGCGGACACGTCTCCGCGTACGCCGGTACGCCGCGATCGCGCGCCTCGCGCACCTTCTCGAGCGCGTCGTTGCACGAAAGATGCACGATGTACACTGGCGACCCCGCCATTTCGGCAAGCGCAATGGCGCGTCCCGTTGCTTCGGCTTCAGCCGTCGTCGGACGCGTCAGAGCGTGATATTTCGGCGCGCGCCTTCCCTCAGCCAGTGCTTTCTGCACGATCACATCGATCGCCCCGCCGTTTTCTGCATGCATGCAAATGAGCCCGCCGTATTTCGCCGCCTGCGTCATCGCGCGAAAAATCGTCGCATCGTCCACCATCAGCGCGCCCGGATACGCCATGAACAGCTTGAAACTCGAGACGCCTTCATGAATCAGCGTCCCCATTTCCTCCAATTGCGCGTCACCAAGATCAGTGATGATGCAATGAAACGCGTAATCGATCGCGGCCTTTCGCTCCGCCTTCTTCATCCATGTTTCGAATGCCTGTCGGAGACTTTGTCCCTTCGTCTGCACCGCGAAATCGATCAGCGTCGTCGTCCCACCAAACGCGGCCGCAATCGTCCCCGACTCGAAGTCATCTGCGCTTGTCGTCCCGCCAAACGGCATATCCAAGTGCGTGTGCACGTCGATTCCGCCGGGCATCACCAGCATCCCAGTCGCATCGATCACTTTGCCCGCGTTCTCCACGGGCAGCGACTCCGCCAGCGCCGTGATCTTGCCGCCCGCGATTCCGACATCGCTAGCGTGGGTATCCGTCGCAGTGACCACTGTGCCGCCCTTGATCACGCTCTCAAAACGCATCATTCCTCCGGAATTCGCGTCCAAGCATCTTAGGGCATCCGCAAAATGTCACGCAAGGCAGCAAGCTGCGTTTCAGTGTCCCGCATGAATGCATTTGGGCTTGCCAGCAGGGAAGGGAAGTCCGACTCGCATGCCAATGTAATTGCGGTTAGCCGCGGCTCTCGCGAAATAGCGCTGCAGATGGCGAACTCATCTTGACCGCCGCCGGCTTGTGGCGGCTGCTTGTCATTTTGAAAACTGCAGAGTGATCCAAGAAGTTCGTCTCCGTTTTACTAGACTGTTGCCCGCGCACGATCACGCAGTCACGATCTCCTTCACCATTGTCATCGCCTGGCTCCCCGCCTTCGCAAATTCCATGACTGTCTTTGGATCGGTTTCTTCTTTCGAGTACCAGTTGTGAATCAGCGCGAAGTAGACCCAACGATCGCCAAACAGCATTCCTCCCGGCGCGCACAGCGCATGAAATCCGGCCACGTCGATACTGCCGCCCTTGCAAAAGGCCGTGCCTCCCAGCGGCAGTGGCAGCAGCCATATCGCATCGCCAAGCGACAAAATTCGCCGAAATTCCGCGAGCGTTTCCTTGTTCTTGAAAAACTCTCCATGCAACGCTCGCGAATAATAGGAGATAAGATCGTCCGCTGACGATGCCAACGTCTCGACATTGTTCAGCGGCCGGTTCACCATGTTCCCGGTCGCTGCCGCCAGTTCATCCCACGTGAACGTCTTGTAATCCTTCGCGCCCATCAAGTACCCGAAAAAAATGCGCGTGCTATCCGGCGCTTCTGTGCTCTTCAGTCCCGCAGAGGCGATGAAATTCCGTACATTATCCGGCCCCACATGTTTCAGCGACATGTCCGTTCCCGTATTGTCGCTGTGCAGGATCATTGCCTCGAGGGCCGTCCGCAGGGATACCGACCCGATCAGGTTTGGAGGATTGAACGTTGCGCTGTCGGCGGACCACACGCTCGCATCGAGTGTCAGTTTCTGAGTCGTTAGTGTCCTTACCACATTCGGACTATCTGCTTGACGCAACGCCTCTGCCAGAATGAACGTCTTGATCGCGCTGCCGACGAACATCTGCTTCGCTGTGTTCATCTCCACCTTGAATTCGGGCTTGCCTCCAGCTGCGGGCGCAACAATTTTCACCGCCTTGTCGCCCGGCAAGGCATCGAACAGCGCCAGAATCTTTTCCGCGTTTGCTGGCTCACTTTGCGATTTCGCGCTGATGGTGGCGGCAGCCGTAGATTCCTCGGCGCGTAGCTCCGAAGCTGCAGCTGCGCGCGCGATTAGCGGCGCCGTCCCCGCCGTGGCTGCCAATTTCATGAATTTGCGCCTGGTTTGCGACATGCTGCCCTCCGGTTTCGCCAGAAACCTGTTACATTGATGTGAAATTGCGATGAGAATCTAATGCGACCGCACAGACGTTGTCGCTGCGCGTAGTTAAAAGTGAGTTCAGGATTTTTGGCGGAGCAGGTATACATCGCGAGCGCACCGCCCGCAAGTCAATATTCAATGCCAACGCGGAGCGTGCTTTGGCCTGAGGAGCGAGAGATCGATCACCGCTCAGCGGAAAGGCTTGACGCCTGCCGCGTCGGATAACGCCCCACAATCCAGTTCCAGCGGATGTAGAGCAGGTCGGCGAACATCAACAAGCTGTCGCGAAGCACATGTACCTTTGTCGCTGGATCGTGAGCCCAGCGCACAGG
>Ga0187783_10002579_pt1 | contig 13432 bp, 8 predicted proteins | sample 1015_SJ02_MP02_2_FD_132471 | JGI IMG/M metagenome (GOLD analysis project Ga0187783, IMG submission 132471) | Tropical peat soil microbial communities from peatlands in Department of Meta, Colombia - 1015_SJ02_MP02_20_MG | ecosystem: Environmental > Terrestrial > Soil > Wetlands > Peat | place...
CCGCCTCATAGAGCTGCGTCGGATGGAGCGAAACGTTGAGCGGTGTTCCGGCGATGCGCGCCGCGACGGGGCTTGTGAACGTGACGCCCCACGGCAGCGACGTCGGCTTGCCGTAGCAGCATCCGGCCACAAAGCATCCGACACGCCCGATCGAGTGCCCCAACGCCAGCGGAGCTGAGGCGAGATCCAAAACCGCCAGCAGCGGCGCCTTCTGGAAGCGCGAGTACACGATCACCCAAGCCATGGCACCGAGAAGACCGCCATAGAACGTTCCCGCCGATTGGAAGGTCTGGATGCTGAAGATTTGCCCGGGACGGGTCGCGTAGTAGTCCCATTCGCTCAGAACGAGCCACAACTTCGACGAAATCAGCCCGATCAGGATGGCGTAAATCCCGAGATTCCAAATGAACTGGGGACTCAGGCCTACTTTCGGAGCCTGCCGCGTTCCATACCACAGACCGAGCAAGAAACCGGTGGCGACGAGTACACCGTATGTGTAGATCGGCAGTGATCCAAGGTGGAAGAGAATGGGATGCATCGCTAGGCCCGCTCGTGAGTGGGATGCCGCCAGTCGCGCAGCAGCTCGAGGATGACCAAGCCCGCTCCGACGACGATCGCCGAATCGGCGACATTGAACGTGTACCAGTGATGAGTGCCAATATGGAAGTCGATGAAGTCCGTGACACTGCGCTGCGAGATCCGGTCCAGCAGGTTCCCGGCAGCACCTCCCAGTATCAAAACCAGCCCGTACCGCCCGAGCCAGCCGCCGGCACGGTCCGTAGCCACCAACCAGCCGATCAGGCACATGATCGCGAGCGAAAAAACGATGAGCACCGGAGCCCGCCAAGGCGTCTGCGTGTCGGAAAAAATTCCGAACGCGACGCCGGGATTGTTGGTGTGCACCAGATTCAGCAAGCCTGGAATCAATACGCGCAACGAACCGTTGGCCGTGAACTTCTCGATTCCATATTTCGTCAGCTGATCGGCAGCGAGCACACAGACCGCCAGAAAAGCAAACGGCCCCAGCGTACGTGACCCCAGCGTCATTCCGAACCTGCACTCTCCGCCGCCCTGGCGCCCTCCCGTTCAATCTCGGCAACAGCGCGAAGGCACCGCTCGCACAGTGTGGGGAAATCGCCGCTCTCGCCGACATGTGTCGAGAAAGTTCGGCAGCGCTCGCACTTAAAGCCTTGCGCTTTCTCCGCTCCGATCTGCGCCAGGTCGCGGGCTGGTTGAAGAGCCGAATCCAGAGTTTCGATCTCAACCTGGGACACGATGAAAAATTCGGGAAGAAAGGCAGTGTACTTTTGGAGCAGGCGGGCCATCTCTCCGCCCGCCCGGAGCGTGACGCGGGCCTCCAGGTTGGCGGAAATCTTCTTTTCCGAGCGCAGAGACTCGAGCACCTTCAGAACCTCTTGCCGCACGGCGAGCAAGCGGTCCCACTCGTTGGAACGGGCCTCGTCCAGCGCATTTTCGAAAGGTTCAGCCGCCGGGAAGTTGGCCATGTGAATGCTTTCCGAACGAGAAGAGGAGCCTGGCAGGTGCTTCCATATTTCCTCCGACGTAAACACCAAGATCGGAGCAACCAGACGCACCAGAGCGCCGGCGATGTGATAGACAGCGGTTTGCGCCGAGCGCCGGCCGCGATGATTTGCCGCAAACGTGTACAAGCGGTCCTTCAGAACATCGAAATAAAATGCGCTCAGGTCCACGACGCAAAAGTCGTGCAGCGCGTGATAGACGCGGTGGAACTCGAAATCGCCATACCCGGTGAGGCATTGACGCACCAGTGCGCCCGTGCGGCGCAGCATCCAACGGTCCATCTCCCACATGTCGGCGTCATGGATCACGTCGCGCGTCGGATCGAAATCGAACAGATTCGATAGCGCGAAGCGGAACGTGTTGCGAATCTTGCGGTAGGCCTCGGCCAGCTGGGTCATCATCGCGGGCGAATTACGCATCTCCGAGGTATAGTCCTGGGACACGGCCCAGATGCGCAACAAATCGGCTCCCCACTTGTCCACAATTTCATTCGGATAGAGCGCGTTGCCGAGTGACTTCGACATCGGCTTGCCTGCGTCGTCAAGCGTCCAGCCGTGGGTAACCACTTGCTCGAAGGGCGCATGACCGCGCGTGCCGATGCCGACCAGCAGCGAACTCTGGAACCATCCCCGGAACTGATCCGGGCCTTCCAAATAGACCTGCGCGGGCCAAGCCAGGCCGTTGCGCTCGGTGAGAACGGAAAGGTGCGTCGAGCCGGATTCAAACCAAACGTCCAGAATGTCATTCTCCTTGCGCCAGTTCGCCGCGCCGCACGAACACTTCATCGCGAGCGGGAGCAATTGCTCGGCGGAATGGGTGTACCAGGCGTCGGAACCTTCGCGCTCGAAAAACGGCAGCACGTGCCGCAGGGCGTGGAAATCCATGAGCCGCTTTCCACATCCATCGCAGCAAAACCCGATCAGCGGCACGCCCCAGAAACGTTGGCGGGAGATGCACCAGTCCGGCCTCTCGGCGATCATGCCGTGCATGCGCTCGTGTCCCCAAGAGGGCAGCCATTTTACTTTGTCGATTTCGGCCAGGGCTCGCTGGCGAAGCGGCGGCTCGTTGGCCACGTCGGCGCCGGAGCTGGCTCGATCCATCTGGATAAACCATTGCTCGGTGGCGCGGAAAATCACGGGATTGTGACAACGCCAGCAGTGCGGGTAACTGTGCGCAAGCTTTCTTTCCGCCACCAACATCCCGCGCCGCTTGAGCAGCTCGATGACGGTTGGATTGGCCTCAAAAACGGTCTGTCCCTGGTATTCGGCAAGGCCTTCCACGAAGCGGCCGTCGTCATCGAGTGGGGCATAGACCTCGAGGCCATAGGTCTGTCCCGTGCGGAAGTCGTCGGCGCCATGGCCCGGCGCGGTGTGGACGATCCCGGTGCCATGATCGAGCGTGACGTAATCGGCCAGGACCGCCGGCACGCGAAGGTCGAGAAAGGGGTGCTGAAATTCGATTCCTTCGATGTCTCGTCCCTTCCAGCTTCCGTCGATGGCGCTTGCTTCGAGCTTGATTTCGTCAGCAAGCGCCTTGAGGCGTTCCCTTGCAAGGAGCAGTTTTCCGGATGGCGTCTCGGCAACCACATACTCAAAATCCGGATGGAACGCGAGAGCCCGGTTCGCCGGCAGCGTCCAAGGAGTTGTCGTCCAGATGAGCGCGCTCACGTTGCCGCCGAGCGCCTTCGCTTTCGCTCCTGCCATGATGGGGAACTTGACCCAGATGGATGGGCTGGTGTGTTCCTCGTACTCGACTTCGGCTTCCGCGAGCGCGGTCCGGTCGTGGATGCACCAATAGACAGGCTTCAGCCCTCGATAGACATAGCCTTTTTCGAGAAAATCGAGAAACGCGCCGGCGATGGAAGCTTCCATGACCGGGTCCATCGTCAGATAGGGGCGGTCCCAGTCACCGAAGATGCCCAGCCGGCGAAATTCACGCTTGTGGATTTCGACGTAGCGGGCCGCAAAGGCGCGGCACATCTTGCGGAATTCAGCAGGCGCAACCTTACTGGTTTTTCCGCCCAGCTCCTTTTCCACCTGGGTCTCGATCGGCAGCCCGTGGCAATCCCATCCCGGAATGTACGGCGAGCGGAAACCCGCCATGGTCTTTGACTTCACGATCATGTCTTTCAGGATTTTGTTCAGGCCGGTGCCCAGATGAATTTCACCGGTGGGATAGGGCGGGCCGTCATGCAGAATAAACAGAGGCTTGGCTGCGCGGGACTCCAAGATGCGGCGGTACACATCCATCTGCTCCCAAGCGGTGAGTTGCTGGGGCTCGCGCTCGGGCAATTGCGCTTTCATCGGGAAGTCGGTCCTCGGAAGATTCAGCGTGCTTTTCAAGTCCAGGAGTTTCGGCATCTTACGAGCTAGAGAGGTCCTTTCGTGAAAGACGGGCGCACGCCCGGGTGAGTCTGGTTGTAAGGGATGGCGCCGTGGAAACTGAAATTTCCCGTCAAAACTCTATGTTACAATGAAACACAAGGCGTGTCAGCCGCACCAGGAGGCGGACATCCTTTTTCGTAGACAAGCGTCTAAGCAGTTGGTATGTCTACGGCAGGCAACCGGGTATCGGACATGTCGGATTTGGGCGCTAGATTGAGGGAGCAGGCTCGCTCGGAAGGACCCGAGCCCACCATCGGCCATTATGGCTTGGTTTCGAACGAATCAAGCCTCCGGAGTCTGCTGTCAAACCTGAGGGACTTTCTCATCGAACGCCCCGCGAAGATCCGCGCGGGCACGCCGACCGCTTTCGATATGCCCAAGTTTGGCGACGGCGTCGGCGCGAACATGAAGGAGCTGTTCCGCGCGGCCCCGCGCGGTCAGGTGGACTCCGGCCTGCTCGTCAACTGGAAGGAGGAGCCGGGGCTGTGGCGCAATCTGGTCGATTGGATTCGGCCTCCCAAGCTGCCGCCACTGCAAACGACGAGCCAGCCGGTGGACGTGCCGGAGATCTGGTCGAAGAACACGCAGTTCAGCCGCGTGCAGGTCGCATCGATTACGGTGCATGTGGTCGCGATCGCGCTCGTCGTCCTCGTCCCCTTACTTCTTCCCAACTGGATCTCACCTCCCGTAACGAAGGCGTTCAACCCGGATTCCTCTGTCGACGTGTCGCCGTTTCTACCCCACCTTGCTCCTGCGGCCGCTCGAGCAGGCGGTGGAGGTGGTCAGCACAACGATCAACCCGCCACCAAGGGTAAGCTACCCAAATTCTCCTGGACGCAATTCGCCGCGCCGATGGCGAAGCCGGTCGAGCACCCGCAGATCGCCATGACGCCCACCGTCGTGGGCAACCCCGAAATCAAAATGCCCAACATCGAGGCTCCCAAATGGGGAGACCCGTTCGGCAAGGCTTCGAATGATTCGATGGGTCAGGGCAACGGCAGCGGAGTCGGCAACGGCAACGGCGCGGGCGTGGGTCCTGGCCAAGGCTGGAACACGGGCGGCGGAGCACCCAATGCAGGATCAGGCGGTTACGGGGAGCCGGCATGTTACTACATGCCCAAGGCCGAGTTCACGGACGAAGCCGTGAAGGTAAAGATTCAGGGCAGCGTTGAACTGACGGCGATTGTCACGGCGGACGGGCGCGTCGCCGATCCTCACGTGGCCAAGGGTCTGGGATTTGGTCTGGACGAAAAAGCGATCGAGGCGGTGCGCACCTGGCGCTGCACGCCGGCGCGCGGCCCAGACGGCAAGCCCGCAGCCGTGCGCGTCGTGATCGAGCAAACCTTCTCGCTGTACTAGGCCCCTCCGCGCGGTGGTCCCGAGCAGTTGCAGCGTTTACCAACTCGCTGCACGCCCGTCTCAGCCGACCGCAATCTGCTACGATGAGCGGCATGAAAACCGGTTTGGGCATCGCGATGTTGCTAATTCTGGCTCTTGCTTCGCGCGTCGCTGCGCAGTCGGGTTCGATCGAGTTCGTGGCGCGGGCCACGCCTTCCGGTGGGTTAGAAGAGCCCGTGCGAGGATTTCCCTTCTACCTGCTGAGCAAGAGCTTCGACGATATCGAGAAGGAAGTCGATCGGGCCAGCCCTAAGCCGGAAATGAATGCGTTCATCGACCAGCTCGATTCGAGGTACTCTCCCGAGCTAAAGGCGTGGATGAAAAAGAACCAGTGGGTGTCGCTTTCCGGACAGGATTTCACCCGCAAGTTGACCGCGACGGATATTCTGGGTGTGCCAGAGTTCCGCAAAGCCTACATGGAGCAGAACGCCGGCGATCAGTCGGCGGATTTTCCGAAGCCGAAAGTCAAGCCCGGGGAGCAAGCCAAGAATCCTGAGAAATTCGCGAAACTCTCGGCCGAATATGAAGAGACCATCCGCCGCTATATCGAGCAGCACCCTTCGAGCGCCGACTTAATCGATTTGAATTTCACCGACATCGACCCGGGACGAAAATGGAATGCGCTGGTGGGAAAACGCCGACCGGAGATTCGTCGTCGCACTCTGGAGTTGGCGCAGTCGAAGTACCTGGTGGCGCGCGCCGAGACCAATTTGCAGGGTCAGGGCTACGTGGCCAGCGTGTCGCCGGGCACGTATTGGATCAGCACGCTCGATGTGCCCGCCGTGGTGGGTGACATGCGCTCGATGTGGGATGTGCCCGTGACGGTTCGCCCGGGCGAGACCGAGTACGTCGGTCTTTCCAACGCCAACGCTGTCCGGCCTCGCCTGGAATCGGAATAGACTCTGCCGGACCACGATGGCCCAGGCCGACGACATCGCGCTCTGGATCAGGCAACTCGCCGATCCCGATCCGGCGAAACGAGTGGCAGCGGCTCAGGCGGTGCGTGCGGCGGCCTTCACCGAGTGCTTCTCGGAATCGAACGACTGGATTCGCGATCCAGAGTTTCAAAAGTTCACCGATCCCTTGGCCGCCGGCGACGCGACAGGCCTCGCCTACGTGGTCGGAATCGCCGTTCACCGCGAGAATTTTGAGCATATCCGCTTAGCCAACGGTTCGCCGCGGCTGGCCGAGGTACCGGCCAACCAGGACGCGATCGAATTCGAGCTGCACTTCGGTGAGGAAGGCGACCTCGACATCCTGACCACCCGCGATTCCCGAGGGCCGGGCGCAATCGCCCGCTACCTTGAAAAATTCGGTGAGGGCATTCAACAGGTGGAAGTCAAGGTGAGCGATGTCGATCGCGCCACGTCGCTGCTTTCCACGCGATTTGGCCTTCGACCGGTGTATCCCTCCACGCAATCAGGCGCCGATCAAACGCGCGTGAACTTCTTCCTCCTGCCGGCTCGAGGGGGTCGGAAATGCCTGATCGAACTGGTGGAGCCCGCTGCATTCAAATAGCCGTGGTGCAGGCGGCCGGCTGTGACCTAGCAGAGACCTCGGTTATTCGCCGCTCTGCTCGAGAAGTTTGGCGACGAGCGCCGTCCAGCCGGTTTGGTGGCTCGCGCCAAGGCCCGCCCCCGTCTCGCCGTGAAAATACTCATAGAACAGGATCAGATCGCGCCAGTTCGGATCGTTCTGGAAAACGGACTTGTCGCCGTAGATGGGGCGGCGGCCATTGTGGCGCAGGAAAATGTGCGACAAGCCGCGCGAAATGTGGCTGGCTACGTCCCAGAGCGTTGCCCATTGTCCCGAGCCGGTGGGGCACTCCACTTTGAAACCGTCGCCATAGTAGTGATGAATCCGCTGCATGGATTCGATGAGCAGAAAGTTCATCGGAAACCAGACGGGCCCGCGCCAGTTGGAATTCCCACCGAATAAATCGGTTGTGGACTCCCCGGGCTCGTAGCTTACCGAGTGGTTTTGTCCGTCGATGGAGAGAGTGAAGGGATGGTCCTCGTGATATTTCGAAAGCGCGCGAACACCAAACGGGGAAAGAAACTCCTTTTCGTCCAAGACGTAACGGTAGATTCGTTCGAGTTTGACGCGGTTGGCAATCGTGAGCAGCAGGTAGGGACCTTTCGGGGTGCGACGACTCATTTCCACGTGTTCAGCCACGACGGCATGGTGATCGAGAAACCATTGCATACGACGCACGAACGAAGGCATGCGTGCCAAGTCATCCGGGTGAAACGATTCCACCGCAAACAGCGGAATCAGCCCGACCATCGAGCGTATCTTCATGGGGATGTGCGTCGAGCCATCCTCCTTGTGCAGGACGTCATAGTAGAAGCCGTCCTTCGGGTCCCACAATCCAATGCCCTCGCCGCCCATGTCGTTCATGGCCTGCGCGATATGGATGAAATGCTCGAAAAACTTGCTGGCCACATCCTCGTAGGCGGGGTCCTCGCGAGCCAGCTCCATGGCCATGGACAGCATGTCGAGGCAGAACATCGCCATCCAGCTCGTGCTGTCGGATTGCTCGACGAAACTGCCCTGACCGAGAGGTCGTGAGCGGTCAAACACGCCGATGTTATCAAGACCGAGGAAGCCGCCCTCGAAGACGTTCTTTCCCTGCGGGTCCTTGCGGTTCACCCACCAGGTGAAGTTCAGCAGCAGCTTGTGAAACACCTTCTCCAAGAATGCACGATCCGTTTTTTTTTGAATGCGAGCAGCGATCTTGTACACGCGCCTGGCGGCCCAGGCGTGCACGGGCGGGTTCACGTCGGAGAAATTCCACTCGTAGGCCGGCAGCTGGCCGTTGGGATGCATGTACCATTCGCGCAAAAAAAGCACCAGCTGGTCTTTTGCGAAATCGGGATCGATCAGCGCCATGGCCACGCAATGAAAGGCCAGGTCCCAGGCGGCGTACCAGGGGTACTCCCATTTGTCGGGCATTGAAATCACGTCCGAATTGTAGAGGTAGATCCATTCGTGGTTGCGGCCCTCGAGGCGCCGAGGGTCCGGCGCGGGCTGTGTCCGGTCCCCGTCGAGCCAGCGGCGGACGTCGTAGTGATAGCTCTGCTTGCCCCAGAGCAGACCGGCAAAGGCTTGGCGCTGCACCAAGCGCGGATCGTCGGTCATTCCAGCGTGGACTCGCTGTTTGTAAAACTCGTCCGCTTCCTTCTGACGCTCGTCGAAAACGGCTTCAAACGCAGCGCCGAACAACTCCTCGGCGGTCTTGCCGCTGGTCGCCGGGTTCGTGTCCAGTAGACGCATCTGAATCTCCCAGCTCGCACCCGGCGCGACTTCCCTCGAGTAGTGCGCGGCGGCTTTGGTGCCCTTCTGCGAAGGATTCACAGCCTCTTTCTCGTTTTGGATCAGATAACGATGGAAAGCGTCCTTGACGTACGGGGTGCGGCTCTTGGTATGAAACAGACGCTCCATATTCGTTTCATTCTCGGTAAACAGGAGTTCCGGCGATCCCGCCAGCAGCAGCCAACGTTTGCCGTAGTGGAACTCCGTCAGCTCGATCAGCTCGGTCCCTCCCGGGCCGTTGATCCGAGAAGCTTCCGGGGAATCATCGAAGTCACCCCAAGACCAGCGGTTGCGAAACCAGATGGTCGGGAGAAGATGCAATCGCGCGGGATCCGGACCGCGGTTCCAGGCGGTCAGCCGAATGAGCACATCCTCGGAGGTGGATTTGGCATATTCGGCGAACACATCGAAGTAGCGGTTGTCCTGAAAAACTCCCGTATCGATGAGTTCGTATTCAGGATCGTGCCGCGTGCGCTTCCCGTTTTCAGCGACGAGTTGGTCGTAGGGGAAAGCCGCTTGCGGATATTTGTAAAGGAACTTCAGATACGAGCTGGTCGGGGTGGCGTCCAGATAGTAGTAATACTCTTTGACGTCTTCGCCATGATTTCCTTCGCGATTGGTCAGGCCAAAGAGCCGCTCTTTTAAAATCGGATCCTTTTCGTTCCACAAGGCGATGGCGAAGCAGATGTGCTGGCGGCGGTCGCAAATCCCTCCCAGACCGTCCTCGCCCCAACGATAGGCGCGAGAACGGGCATGGTCATGCGGCAGATATTCCCAAGCGTCGCCGTCCGAACTGTAATCTTCACGGACCGTGCCCCACTGGCGTTCGGAAAGGTAGGGGCCCCAGCGCTTCCAGTGGATTTCGCGTTTCTCCGCCGCGTACAGCCTCTGTTCTTCACTCGTCATCACAAGACCTGGCATCGCAAAGGCTCCAGATTAGGCGCAGCGAACCCCCGGTACGTGGCGGGCCACACGTCACTCTAGCGGCTCCGCTGGCGCGTGGCAAGGCAGCGCTCAAAGACATTCTGATATCGCCACTGGCTGGTTGCGAATCGTTGTATCCTCCACCTAGCAGGCAAACGACGGAGCCGTCTGTCTGACGCCTACCACTCTAGAACCGCACCACGCAAAGCCAGCCCGGTCGCAATTGTTGTGGCGCTCCGCACTCCTTTCGGTCTGTTTGGCTAGCACGGCCGTTGTCCTACCGATGCTGTTCAGCGGGAATATTTCCGGTCACGATTTCCGCTTTCATGTCGGGTCGTGGATGGACGTCCGGGGGCAATGGCGCGAGGGGATCCTCTTCCCCCGTTGGGCGGAGTGGGCAAACTGGGGGTTTGGCGAGCCGCGCTTCATTTTCTATCCGCCCCTGTCATGGCTGATCGGCGCGGCTGTGGGTTCGCTGGTGCCGTGGAAGATGGCTCCCGGAATCTTCATCTGGCTGGCACTGACGGTGGCCGGCATCGCCATGTGGTGGCTTGCGCGCCAAGCGCTCCCAAGCCCCTATGCCCATCTGGCGGCGGTCCTCTACGCCGCCAATCCGTACCATCTGGTCATGGTCTACTCCCGCAGCGCATTCGGCGAACTTCTTGCCGCTGCGCTTCTACCCCTGCTGCTGTGGGCGGCAGGGGGTGTCATCGGAGGAAAGTGGCGGCAAGTTCCGACACTCGCGGTGGCGCTGGCCGCGATCTGGCTTTCCAACCTGCCCGGCGCCGTGATCGCCACCTATGGCTTGGCCGTAGCGATTGCGATTGGCTGCCTTTTCAAGCGAAGTCCCCGGCCGCTTGTTCCCGCCCTGAGCGCCGGCGTCGGTGGTCTTGCTCTTGCCTGCTTTTATGTCTTGCCGGCTGCCTGGGAACAGCGCTGGGTTCAGATCGCGCAAGTGGTCTCGGACAACCTGCGCCCCTCTGAGAATTTTCTTTTCGCGCGCGCGAACGATCCAGCCTTTCGAGCGTTCAATTGGCAGGTTTCGTGGGTAGCCCTCGGACTGATTCTAACGGCTGGCGTCGCGGCGCTGGTCGCCATGAGGAAACGAGTCGAGCGATCCGAACTCGGGTGGATCCTGCTGGCTCTCGGACTGGTCTCGAGCGCGATGATGCTGTCGCCCAGTCTGTGGCTGTGGCGCGAGTTACCAAAACTGTGGTTTATACAGTTTCCCTGGCGATGGCTGGACATCCTCGACGTTGCCTTCGCCTTCTTTGTGGCAGCCGCCATTGCCAGCTTGCGGAGCCGAACGGCTCAATGGGTAGCGACGCTGGTTGTTTTTATCGCCATCGGCACGGTGGGAGCCTTCTGGCTTGGTAACGCACCATGGGACAGCAGCGACGTTTCCGAAATCGCCAGTTCGATTCTCTCCGGGCGAGGATATGAGGGCGCCGACGAGTACGCGCCCATTGGCTGTAATCGGTATCGGTTGCCTGGAAATCCCGATGACTCCGACCGGCCCGCGGACGTTTCCTCCGAGCCGGCGCCGCCCATCGCAAAACTCGATCTGGCGACGGGCGACATCGTTGCCGCCGCGGACGAGGGACTGAGCGTGCAGGTCTGGACGTCCACACGCAGGATTTTCACGGCGGAAAGCAACCAGCCTGTGACGCTGGCCCCCCGCCTGGTCAACTACCCGGCCTGGGACCTCCTGGTTAACGGCCGGCGCGCGCCCTTGGACCGGCAGTCGGAAACCGCGCAGATTCTAGTGCCGCTTCGACCGGGAAGCAGTCGGATCGAAATCCGCTTTCGCCAGACCTGGGATCGCACAGCGGGCGACATCATTTCAGCCGGTGCGGCAGTCGCGCTGGGCGCGCTGGTGTGGGCGTTCAACCGACGAACTGTGGCGCGCACGGGCTAAGGCGCACCCTCTTCATCCAGGGGGCGATGTTTGAAACTCCTTTCCCCCTTGGTGTACTCGGCTACCGTGTGGCCTTGACCGTACAGTTTGTATTTGTAAGTCGTCAAGCCCTCCAGCCCCATGGGCCCTCGCGCGGGGAGCTTGCTGGTGCTGATCCCGACCTCCGCACCGAGCCCGTAGCGGTAGCCATCGGCAAACCGGGTCGAGGCGTTCTGATAGACGCCCGCAGAATCGACCTCATTCATAAATCTCCGGGCGGCTTCCGGATCTTCGGTGACGATGGCGTCTGTATGATGAGACCCGTAGGAATTCACGTGTTCGATCGCCTCCTCCAAATCGCCAACCACCTTGATCGACAAGATCAGATCCCCGTATTCTGTAACCCAATCCTTCTCGGTAGCAGGAACGATCGCCTCGTCCGGCAAAAGGGCGCGCGTCTTGGTATCCCCGCGAATTTCGACCCCGCATGCCTTCAGCTTCGCCACCATCTTGGGCAGGAATTCGGGCGCGATGGCCTGGTGAACGAGCAGCGTCTCAGCGGCGTTGCAGACGGCGGGGTAGTCGACCTTCGAATCATAGGTCACGTCGATGGCCCGCTTCATGTCGGCCGCCCGGTCGACGTAAACATGGCAGATGCCTTCGCCATGGCCGAGCACCGGTATGCGGCTGTGGCGCATGATGAAATGGACCAGGTCGTAGGATCCGCGGGGAATAATCAAGTCGACGTCGCGGTTTTGCCGGAGCAGGTCCATTACGTCCGCGCGGGACTGCAGCAGGTTAATGGAATCGGCGGGGACGGCCGGAAATTTCGCCAGCGACTCACGCCAGATCGAAACGAGGGTTTCGCTCGTGCGCGCAGCCTCAGAGCCACCCTTGAGGATCGCCGCGTTTCCGGACTTGAGAGCCAGGGAAGCCAGTTGCGGCACGACATCCGGCCGCGACTCGAAAATCACGCCGATCACGCCCAGCGGGCACGATTCCCGGCAAAGGATCAGCCCATCGTCCAATTCGGTCGCGGAAAGTCTGCGCCCCAGCGGATCGGCCAGGCGGGCGACGTCTTGGACCTGCGCGGCCATCTGAGCGACGCCCTTTTCGGTTACGCGCAGGCGCTTCCACAGGGCCGACGACATCTTCCCGGCGGCAACATCCGGCTCGGCCGCCTCACAATCGCGCGTGTTCGCCTCCAGAATTCGATTCGCGCCGTCTTCGATCGCCTTCGCCGCGGCCAGAAGAACTTCGTTGCGCGCCGGCAGTGACATCTTGGCCAGCGCGTGCGAGGCGATCCTGGCGCGGCGCGCGAGGAAGAGGACCGACGCGTCGTTTCGCTCGAACGGTACTGCGGTTGGCTGGCTCATGCGTTTTGCAATAATACAATATTGTCGCGAGTCACAAGCACCGGCGATGACGCAGCAGCCTCACCTCTGCGGCCACGCCTGGCTGAAAATCGCTCCGCCTCCTCGCTCGCACAATTGGCAATGCCGCGTGCGAACTCGCGTCCTTGGGAATCGACGATGCTGACCACATCCATGGACGCGAAATGATTCTCGACTCGGACGACCCCAGAGGCCAACAAGCTCGCTTTGCCTTCGGTAATGGCGCGGTGAGCCCCGGCATCCACCACCACTCGGCCGCGGACGTCGGCTGCGTAGGCGATCCAGCGCCGCTTGCCGCGCATGCGTCTTGCCGGCAGGAAGGTGGTGCCGATATTTTCCCCGGCGAAAAGGCGGCTGATCGTGTCGGGACGGCTGCCGTTGGCAATCACGGCGGCCCCTCCGCAGCTCATGGCGATCTCTGCGGCTTCCAGCTTCGTGCGCATCCCGCCGCGTCCACTGGCGGAGGGTCCCGCGGCTATGGTCTTCAACGCTGGGGTGATCTCGGAGACCAGCGGTATGACCTCCCCCGCCTCGCTCGGACTCTCCGCCGCGAACGGTCGTCGCAGCAGCCCATCCAC
>Ga0187783_10002580_pt1 | contig 13431 bp, 4 predicted proteins | sample 1015_SJ02_MP02_2_FD_132471 | JGI IMG/M metagenome (GOLD analysis project Ga0187783, IMG submission 132471) | Tropical peat soil microbial communities from peatlands in Department of Meta, Colombia - 1015_SJ02_MP02_20_MG | ecosystem: Environmental > Terrestrial > Soil > Wetlands > Peat | place...
AACTGCTGCTCTATCCATCTGAGCTACAGCCCCCCCGTTCGTAACTCATTTTATCACGGTAGGTTGCGAGGGCTCAGTTGATGAGCCCTCTGCCTTTCGTTGCAAGGTCGTTGCAAATTTCCTTGTCGAGTCTCGCGCTGAGCGCGTCCATTGCTATGACCTGGGACTGTCGCAAGCGCAAGCCCCGAGGGTTTGTGGGAGTTTCAAAATAAGCTGCGGCTTGCGTTTGTGTCAATAATCAGACGCTCTCTGTCAACGAACAGGGCGAGCGCAGGATAGAGGTTCTTCCTACGTACAAATGGAGGAACTACAAATTTGTGGAGCCAGAACTCTACAGGTACGCACTAACACCAATGTAAACAACAGCATAATTTTTGGCACGGAACTTGCACGCGCCTGCGTCATCGGTTGCTTCGTCCTAAAGGTTCCGTCTGAAGAGAAGAAGAGTTTCGAGACATGGGGGTGTCTCTGATACGTGCGTTGCTTAGCACCACGTTTGTCATGCATCGTTGGCCCATGCCTTCAAAAATTACTTCGATCTTGGGGACGCTTTACCTCTCGTTAGTGAGAGTTTCAGTGTGGCGACCGTCATGGGAGGGTCAAATGGATTCACGGAGGTTCTGTATTTTCGTTCTGGCCACTTTAACGCTAGCCTTTTCCGCTAACGCTCAGGTAAATACGGGCGCGATTACTGGTGCGGTTCATGATGCCTCGGGCGCTATGATTCCGAACGCAACTGTAACGGCTAAAAGTGTGGAGACGGGGGCAACAAGAACTGTCCAGACGGGCAACATCGGGCAATTCGTTATCCAAGCCCTCACGCCGGGCAACTACAAGGTCGACATATCCAGCCCGAACTTCAAGACGTTCGAGACTACCGTGGAAGTCACAGTAGGCGGCAACGCCACCCTTGATGCCGCATTGGAAGTCGGCTCAAGCAGTGTGGTGGTGGAGGTCATCGGCGGTGGGGGCACTGAGGTAAACACCGAGACGCAAGAGCTTTCGCAGTTGGTCGATTCGAGCCAGTTGGGACAGCTACCTAGCTTGAACCGCAACCCTTACGACTTCGTCGTGCTTTCCGGCAATGTAAGCAATGGCGACAACACTACCGCAAGTATGAACAGCTCGCAAACTCTGTCGTCTCGCGGTGTGGGTTACGCGATTAACGGTCAGCGTATGGCGGGTACTGAAATTCTTCTAGACGGTGTGGAAAACGTTGCCGTCTTCGGAGTAGCCCCCGGCCAACTGATCCCACAGGATTCAGTTCAAGAGTTCAGCATCCTCACGAACAACTTTGGAGCCGAGTATGGCAGGGCGTCAGGTGGCGTCGTGAATGTGGATACCAAGCCTGGAACCAACGGGATTCATGGATCGCTGTTCGAATATAACCGCCTGGCGGCGTACACAGCGAACACCTTCGCTAACGTTATAACCGACACTCCGAAAGGCCAATACACACGAAATCAGTTCGGCTGGAACATTGGGGCGCCAATCGTCAAAGATAAGCTCTTTGTCTCGTTCTCCGAAGAGCTGATTCGCGTGCGAAGCGCGGCCGTGGAAACCGAGGACGTGTTCGATCCAGCGTTTATCAGCTTGTTACCATCCAACATGCAGAGTTATTGGTCGAAGTATGCAACTGGTGTGCTGCCCTCCAAGGTGGCGGCCACAGCAGGTCAGTTAGTATCGTCCGGTCTGTTCGTCAGCCCGAGTAACCCAACGGGCGCTTTCCCCTTGATCAATGGCACCGGGGTTGTTCCGGCGTCCACGCCGGTTTTCGACACTGTCACTTTCAATGCGCCGTTTGACGCAGGCGGCGGCGTTCCTGAAAATACTAATAACATCGTGGGCCGGCTTGATTACACCTTGAATACGCGGACCCAAATGTTCTTCCGCTATGGATGGTACCGTGAAACCGATTTGCCGGGTTCCTCGGGTTACAGCCCGTACCCGCAATACGACGTGGGTGACTACAACGATGACGACAGCGCCCTGTTCTCCGTCAATCACTCATTTGCCAGCAACGTGCTGAGCAGCTCCAAGGTCAGTTTTACGCGCTTTAATGTCGCGAACAGTTTCAATACGAGTCTAACGGGGACCCCAAATCTTTTTCTCAACACGACTGAAGCCCAGTCGACAGACCCAGTTACCGGTAATATTATTCAACTCCCTGGATTGCAAAATTCGACAACAGGCACGGGCGGACTGCCCTTCGGTGGACCGCAGAATACCCTGCAGGTAGGGGAGGATCTCGCCTGGACAAAGGGCCGACACAACATGCGTTTTGGCGGCGATTTCACCTATATCCAGCTAAACGTGGCCTACGGCGCATACGCACAGGCCGTGGAGGCTCTTGGTCCGTTGCTCCCAGCTTCTTTTAACAGTCTAGTTAATACTGGTGGAGTTCAACAGAATGGGGTCTTTGCCACTCCGCTCGTGCAATTCACAGGTAGGGTCTCTGCCGAAGGGGCTCTCCCGTGCGACACCAATATCTACGGCGAACCTATTGTGACGCCGAGTTGCACGGTAACTCCACCTTTGCCGGCAGCCTCTTATGCGCGCAGCTATCGGTATAAGGACTGGGACCTGTTCGCGATGGACAGTTTCCGCATAACTCGCAGGCTCACGATTAATTACGGCCTGCGTTACGAGCACTATGGGGTCCAGCACAACAACAAGCAAGACCTGGACTCTAACTTCTATCCGGGTGCCGGAGACTTTGCTGAGAGTATACGGACCGGCCAAGTCATGATGACTCAAAAGAGTCCCATCGGCCAGTTCTGGCAGAACCGCTGGGGAACTGCCGCGCCTCGTGTGGGCTTCGCCTATGATGTCACCGGCGACGGCAAGACGGCCCTGCGCGGCGGCTTCGGCATCAGTTACGAGCGTAACTTCGGGAACGTGACTTACAACGCCAGTTTCAATCCCCCGGCTAGCGCCGTGATCAACGACAATTGCAACGTAAATTCTGCCGGCATAATAGGGACATCGTGCTCGGTGTTTGTAGGGAACAGCAGTCTTGGTCCGCTCGGCGAGCCTGGCCCTCCTGCAGCCCTCAGCCCCGTCGAATTGCGGGATAATCAGTATAATATTAACGTCGCACAAACCCAGTTCTGGGGCATGGTGGCAGAGCGTCAAATCGTGCCGAACACGTTAGTGTCTATATCTTACAGCGGAGCGCACGGCGTGCACCTCTATGATATCGCTAATATTAACCTTGCCGGTTCTGGGCAGTTCTACCTTAACGACCCGCTGGTGACAGGCGTCAACCCCGTCGATGGCACACCTTGCCCCTGGACGAATCCGGTCACGAACGCACCGACGTGCTACACACGCCTAAACTCTGCATACACAAACATCAATCGTCGAGGTAGTGACGGAGTGAGCAGTTATAACGGGCTCAATGTAAAATTCCAGACACAGAATTTGCACCACACTGGAATCAGCCTCATTGCCAACTACACCTTCTCGCATTCGCTCGACGACCTCAGCGATACGTTCTCCGGCAGTGAGTCGGCTGCCTCTCTCGGCTACACCAGCGTAACGCATCCCCAACTCGATTATGGCAGCTCGGACTTTGACATCCGTCACCGCGTTGTCTTGTCTCCCGTGTGGGAAACTCCGTGGTTCAAGACCGGTAGGGGGTTTCTTACGCAGGCCGCTGGCGGCTGGACTGTCTCTGGAATCTTTACCATACGCACCGGAATTCCCTTCTCAGTCTACGATCTTACTGACCTCATCAACTACTATACGATTCCGCGCTTAACCCCATCGACGACGATTAGCCAGTGGGACGTTGGAAAGGCAGTGCAGTCAGCACCGAACGTAAATCAATTCGTCGCCTTGAATGTTCCCGCAGCTGCTATGATTGGTCCCCTCGACCCGGCCTTGGGCATTTCGGACTTTGGGCCGTACCCGGCCAACATGACGGGACGGAATGCCTTCCGCGGACCTGGTGCTTGGAGCGGCGACATGGCAGTGCAGAAGAACTTCAGACTAACGGAGCGCTTCGGCTTGCAATTTCGCGCCGAAGGTTTCGATCTCTTCAACCATCATAATTATTACGTGAACACTGAAGATAACTATACAGTTCAAGGCGGGGGTCCGGTTCAGATTATCGAGGAGAAGGGTGGCCTCGGAAATGGCGCTACTGGCGGCAACCACGACGAGCGCCGTTTCGGCCAGTTCTCGCTGCGGTTCACTTTCTAGGCCCTCTCCAACCCGGGCGGAGCGTGCGGCAAACTCGAGAGCAACCGACACCGACCCCGCACCTCCGCCCTCTTTGTGTTCGGCTCCTGCCTGAGCAACACACGGCTTGAACATCAAGGGTAATGAGTACTTGCCGTTTATACTGAATTTGTCAGGGGGTGGTCCCTTTTTCGCGGCCATATCCGCATACCCCGCAGTGCAAAAGAGCGTGCCAGAAAGCACGAAAACCGACAAGCAGACCTGCTCGAACGCCAACAAGCAGAGTTCAAAGGAGTCTAGTCCGACCCCCCGTTCATAACTCATTTTATCGCGGGAGAATAACCCACCTTCTGTCGCATTTCTTTTCTCAAGACTGGACATTGCGCCGCTGATCCGTAAAGATGGCTCGCCTTTTCTCGCTTAACTTGAAGGAGCCGCGGATGCGTTTTCGATATGCCGGATTGTGTCTCGTGGTTCTGGGTGGACTGTTGTTTCCGTCATGCCTTCCCGCGGTCGAATCCTACGAGGTGACGATTGAGCGCGATGTCACGGCAAAGATGCGCGACGGCGTGATCTTGCGTGCGGATATTTATCGCCCCAAGTCTGACGGCCATTTTCCCGTGCTCTTGCAGCGCACACCATATGGCAAAACCCGTACGACTGACTTTGGCCTTCTGGCCGCGGCGCGGGGCTACGTCGTAATCATCCAAGATGTTCGTGGCCGCTACATGTCCGATGGCGATTGGTACACCTTCAAAAACGAATCGAACGACGGCTATGACACCGTCGAGTGGGCGGCGGCGCTGCCCTATTCGAATGGCAAGGTCGGTATGTTCGGTGAATCCTACGTGGGCGCCACGCAGTGGCTCACGGCGATCGCTCATCCACCGCACCTCGCGGGCATTTGTCCTGGGTACACCGCGAGCAACTACCACGATGGATGGACCTATCAAGCCGGCGCGTTCGAGCAGTGGTTCAACGAATCCTGGACTTCGATTCTCGCTCAAGACACTCTTCATCGCGCCACTATAAAAAATACCAACGCATTTGCAACGGCCTGGAAATTGCCATTGGCGAATTATCCCCTGTTCAATTTTCCCGGCTCGTCGTCCGTTTCGACCTCTACGGCTTCTTTGGCTCCCTACTTTCTCGATTGGCTCGCACACCCAGCGTATGACGAATATTGGAAGCCAATATCCATTGAGGAGCACTACGGCAACGTTAGCGTTCCCGCTCTCACCGTTGCCGCTTGGTATGACATTTTTCTGGGCGGATCGCTGCGCAATTATCTCGGGGTGAAGGCGCATGGTGGAAGCGAGGCAGCGCGCCGCGGACAACACCTGCTCATTGTGGTTGGCGGCCATGCCGGTGCTGGGCGGAAGATCGGCGATGTGGACTTTGGACCCGCGGCTGCCGAGGATGATCTCGACGCGATCACATTGAAGTGGTACGACTTCTTATTCAAGGGTGTCCAGAACGAATTCGCCGGCAAGCCGGTGAAGATCTTCGTGATGGGCGACAACCAGTGGCGCGCAGAAGAGGATTGGCCACTAGCGCGCGCCCAAGCTACCAAATACTTTCTGCATTCCGTAAAGGGCGCGAACACGCTTCGCGGAGATGGCAGCCTTTCGACGGCGCAGCCCAGCTCGGAAAACCCCGATCATTTCGTTTACGATCCGGCGAATCCCGCGCCCACCATCGGCGGTCCTCTGTGTTGCGACGAGGAGCGTATTTCGCCCGGACCTCACGATCAGCGGCCGGCGGAAACTCGTGACGACGTTTTGATTTATTCCACTCCGCCGTTTGCCCAGGACACGGAAATCACCGGGCCCGTAGCTGTGGAACTTTTCGCGAAGTCCTCGGCTGTGGATTCAGATTTCACGGCGAAGCTTGTCGATGTCGCCCCGGATGGTTATGCGCAAAATCTTACCGAGGGAGTCATTCGCACCCGCTACCGCGACTCCCAAGAGAAGGCGAATTTAATGAATCCCGGCCAGATTTATCAATTCAAGATCGACTTGTGGGCAACCAGCAACGTTTTCCGCAAGGGCCATTTGCTGAGGCTTGAAATTTCCAGCAGCAACTTTCCCCGTTTCGACCGCAACCTTAATACCGGTGAAAATCCCGCCGTTGCCGTGAATTTTGTCTCCGCGACCAACACGATCTACCACGATGCCGAACATCCGTCGGTGCTGATTTTATCGGTGGTCCCGTCACGCTAGCTCGCCTAGCCCCGAACCTCATTCGAACTTAGTGGATCAAAGCGCCGTAAACTAGTTCGCGGATCGAGCGCCGATAATAGCCAGAGTTGGCAAACGGCATCTGCACCATCATCACGGTAAAAAGTTTTTCCTGCGGATCCACCCAGAAAACCGTGCCGTAAATCCCTGCCCAGAAATAGTCGCCAACCGACCCGGCGACCGGATTCGGTCCAAGGTGGGTGCGAACGGCAAAACCGAGCCCGAAGCTCTGTCCCATCTCTTGCGTCGGCGCAAGTTCTCCGATCCCAGTTAGCGGATTGCTCAGCGGAAGGATTCGCGCAATGCCTGTGGGGAGTTGGTCTGAAGTCATGATCGCGACCGTTTTCGGCCCAAGCAGTCGAACGCCATCGAGTTCGCCACCGTTCAACATCATTTGGCAGAAGCGCGCGTAATCGGACGCCGTCGATAATAGGCCGCCTCCACCGGAGAACCATTTCTGTTTTTCCTTTGTCAGGTTCTCCGCGGAGCTGCTCGGCGGCCGCTTGCCGCTCATTGGGTCTACCTGTACTTGTGCCAGCCTGGTAGCTTGCGCCGGCGTCAGGTAAAACCCGGTATCTTTCATGCCCAGCGGTTTGCTGATGCGCTCTTCGACAAATTGGTCGAAGGGCATCCCGGACACGACTTCGACGATGCGCGCCAGCACGTCAGTGGACATGCCATATTCCCAAACCGTGCCGGGCTGGTGCGCTAAGGGCAGCGTCGACAACTTGGTCACGAACTGAGCGAGCGTCTGGCTGTTGTCGAATAAGCTGGCTTTGTTGTAGGCCTGGTGCACGAGCGTGGTGCCAAACGCTCCATAGACCAACCCTGAGGTGTGCCGAAGCAAATCCTGAACCGTCATCGGCCGAATCGGCGGTTCCAACGCGAGGGTAGGATTGTTCGTTGCCGGATCGGTTTTTTCTACGCCAACTTTGACGTCTTTGAACTCTGGAAGATACTGAAACACGGGCGCGAGAAGGTCGATCTTGCCTTCCTCGGCAAGCATCATCACGGCAACACTGGTGATGGGCTTTGTCATCGAGGCGATGCGAAAGATCGCGTCGGTTTTCATGGGTATGTTTTTCTCGCGGTCTTGGGACCCGAGTGCCTGGGAATACACGGTCTTTCCGTTTCTCCCCACCACGACGACTGCGCCTGGAATCGCCTTTTTATCGATTTGCGCTTGAAAGAATTCATTGATGCGAGAAAGTCGTTCCGAAGAAAAGCCGCTGTCCTCCGGGCGGCTTACATTTGGCAAATCCTGCCCCAATACAGTCAGCGCTGCACAGAGCAGCAGCCAACATGCAACTAGGAACGTCTTCCGGTTCATTGGAATCCTCCGCTGAGTTGCGCACAGATTCTAAAGGAAAATTGATGGCTGGGCCGACGAATCTGACAACTCAGGCCTCGGTCCGTACCCGATTCCGTCGATGCCAGTAGCCCAAATGGATGTGCTATGATCCTGCCCGTATAGTCGTTGCGGCGCCCGCCTACGCCAATCCCTCCGGAGGCTCACATGAGTAGTACGCTGAAGTGGATCATCATTGTCGTTGTGGCTTTGATTTTGATCCTTCTGATCCTTCCTTTTCTGATCCCCGTCAATAAGTTTCGCCCGACCATCGAGCAAAGGGCATCGGAAGCCTTGGGCCGCAAAGTTCAGCTCGGGAATTTGAGCCTTTCGATTCTCGGTGGCTCGCTCGGTGTCGACGATCTATCAGTCAGCGATGACCCGAAGTTCAATTCCGGCCCGTTCCTCAAAGCCAAGAGGGTGAAGGTAGGCGTGGAATTGATGCCGCTGATTTTCTCGCAGCAGGTGAACGTCACGGAAATTACAATTGTTGAGCCGCAAGCGACTCTGCTCAAAGATCCCAGCGGAAAATGGAATTTCTCCTCGATTGGCAACAGTTCTGCACCGGCACCGAAGCAGGCCGCTCCCAGCGCCGCCCCGAGCCCTTCCACGAGCGGTGGCACATCCGCGAAATCGGTGTCCGTCGCGAAGCTTTCTGTCGAAGACGGTCAAATCACTTTGGGCAATACAAACTCCAAGAAACGCAGTCAGTACACGCAGGTGAATCTCTCCGCCACTGACGTGGCCATGAACAACAATTTTCCGGTCACCTTCTCGATGGATCTCCCCGGCGGCGGCACGATGAAGATCGACGGAAAGGTCGGGCCCGTGGATCCGAACGACGCTGCCTTCACTCCGCAAGATGTGAAGTTGACGATCACCAGCCTCAACCTTGCGTCCACCGGTTTCCTGGATCCTTCGCTGGGTCTCGCGGGTCTCGTGGACATGAACGCGGGTCTCCAGAGCAAAAACGGCAAAATGGCCACGAAAGGTCAGCTTACGCTTTCCAAGGCGGTTCTCATTGCCGGTGGCTCTCCTTCCGGCGTGCCCGCGGTAATTAATTTCGACACCGTTTATGATTTGGCGTCTAGTTCTGGCGTGCTCAACCCGTCGACTCTCGTCATTGATAAAGCGACATCTCATTTGAGCGGAACGTATAAATCCGAAGGCGATGATTTCGTTGTCGACATGAAGGTCACAGGGGAGGGACTGCCCGCGACAGACTTGGAGGCTTTCCTTCCGGCCTTGGGTGTGAATCTGCCACAAGGCTCCAAACTTACCGCCGGAACCATGAGTGACAACCTGCACATCACTGGTCCGACCAACAAGCTGGTTACGGATGGGAACCTGGGCCTCTTCAATGCGAAGCTATCCGGCTTTAATCTGGGTCAGAAAATGGCCGGGGTAGCGTCTCTCGCTGGAATCAAGACTGGCAACGATCTGGACATTCAAAAGTTCACGACGAACGTGCACATGTCACCGACTGGCATCAAAACGGACGACATGGATCTCGTGGTGCCGTCGCTGGGCACGGTTGTGGGGGGCGGGACCCTCGATTCGAAAAATAACTTAAATTTCAACCTTGTCGCGACGGTGACGGCGGGGGTGTTGGGCTCCAACGGCGGAGTGGGGTCTGCAACCACCCTTCTCACAGGCGGCGGAAACAACTGCAAGGGCGGCGGGTTGAAGGTGCCGCTGCAGGTTCACGGCACCACGTCCAATCCGCAGTTTTCCCCAGATGTGGGGGGGGCCGCTGCCAGCATGCTTAAATCTCAGATGAGCTGCGTTGGCGGCGAGAATCTCGGCAACCTCACAAAAGGATTGGGGGGCGCCACGGGTGGGAACGCCACGGATACAATCAACCAGCTTGGCGGCTTGCTGGGCGGCAAGAAGCCAAAGCAGTGAGGACTGCTGGTCTCCGGCCGGCGCCGGAAGCCCTGTCAAGCTAGTGATTTTGGAGTGCGAAGAGAGCCCCGGCCACTAAGCGCTTTGGCTGGGGTGACGTACCCGTGAAATTCAATTCAAAAAGCTGCGCTTGGCCCCCTAAGCCGCTATACTTACCTCAATAATCCCTTTGTGGATGCGACGGCGAATTGCGCCCCGACGCGACCGACGGGGGCGTTCGAGGACGAATGGAAGATCCTAAGCCCAAAAAGCCTAACCGCGAAAACCTCGGTATTGGAGGGCAAGGAGTTGGCGTGCCCGCGAAGGGAGATAGTTCCGCCAGTAACCCCTCGATCGACCCACTGGAAGGCGCGACAATCTCGGATGCTCCAGTAACCCCGCCCGGACCAACGCCGCCTGCCAAGCCACCAACGACGCGCGTCACGAATCCGGACGCAACTTTGCTCGGCAGCCTGCCAGCCACGCCACCCACTCCCTCTCGCGCCTTCTCCGGAATTTATCTAAAGCAGGAAATCCTGCAGCCGGGCGACGTCATCGGCGGCCGCTACGAAATTCTGCTCCTGCTCGGCGAAGGAGGAATGGGCTCGGTCTATAAAGCGCGCGACAGGGAAGTCGACCGCACCGTGGCTCTGAAATTGATTCGGCCGGAGCTTGCTTCGAATCCCGCGATCCTCGCTCGATTTAAGCAGGAACTGCTCACGGCCCACCAGGTCACGCACAAGAACGTCATCCGCATTTATGACATAGCGGAAGCCGACGGCGTGAAGTTCATCACCATGGAATTCGTCGAAGGTTCGGACTTGCGCCGAATCCTGATCGACAACGGAAAACTTCCTCCGGATAAAGCGATCGAGATCATTCGCCAGGTTTGTCTTGCGCTCGACGCCGCGCACAGCGCCGGAATTATCCACCGCGATTTGAAGCCGCAAAACATCATGCAGGATTCGAAAACAGGTCGAATCCTGGTAATGGATTTTGGCCTGGCGCGGTCGATGGAATCAGACGGACTGACGCAAACGGGCGCGCTGCTCGGAACCATCGAGTACATGTCGCCGGAGCAGTCCATGGGGAAAACGCTGGACCAACGCTCCGATATTTTTGCGGTCGGGTTGATTTTCTACGAACTTCTCACTGGGAATACGCCTTACAAAGCGGACACCGCTATGGCCAGCCTGCTTCGCCGCAATCAGGAACGCGCCGTTCCGGCGGCGGAGTTGGACGCGTCGATTCCAAAAGGCCTAAGCGACATTGTCTCCAAGTGCCTGGAGCGCGATCTCGTCCACCGCTACCAGTCAGTCCAGGAGATCCTTGCGGACCTCGATGCGTTTCAGGGCGCTCGGCCAACGCTAGCCTCGATCTCGCTCCCAACGCACGTCGTCCCGGTGCCCGCGAAGCCTGCCGCTCCCTGGAAATGGGTTGGAATCGGAGCCATGGTGCTTCTGGTTCTTTCGGGCGGCTGGATTTTGAAAGACCGGCTGACCTCCACGAACTCCACGCCCGGGGTCAACGGCGTTTCCACAAAAGCACCAGAAGTTTCACTCGCGATCCTTCCATTTCGAAATGCCTCGGGTGACGCCTCATTGGATTGGCTTGGCCCAACGCTCGCCGATATGCTCACGACCGGCGTCGGCCAATCCGCGCAGATGCGCATAATTTCTCCCGATCACCTGCAACAGGTTCTCTCCGATCTGCGGATAAGCACGGAAACGGCGATGGACCCGAACATGGTGTCCCACATCGCGGATTCCAGCAGCGCCAATACGGTTTTCTGGGGCAAATACCTTCGCATGGGCGAAAAGATTCATATCGAGGGCGTTTTGCAGGATCTGAAGCACGATCAGCGCACTCCCATCACCGTGGATGCGCCAAGCGAGAAGGACATTTCCGCGACGGTCAGTCAGATTGCGGACCAGATTCGCCAGCATCTTTCGGTTTCCTCTAACGTCCTAAAAGACTTAAAGGCCAGTTCCTTCCAGCCGTCGTCGAAATCGGCGGGCGCACTTCGAGATTACACGCAAGGCGTTCAATTCCTGCGCGAGGGGCGAAATCTGGGCGCCATCAAAACCCTGAACTCCGCCGTCGACGGAGATCCCGATTTCGCGCTGGCGTATTCCCGTTTAGCCGAGGCGAACTCGGCGCTCGGCTACGACGGCGACGCGGAGAAAGATTCGCGTCGCGCGGTTGAGCTGAGCCAGTCACTGCCTCAGGGCGAGCGCTATTTCATTGAAGCCATTCACGCCCGCGTCATGAAAGACAACCCAAAGGCCATGACCGCTTACGAGAATCTAGCAAAAATCATGCCGGACAATCCTGACGTGGCCTACGCTCTCGGCAGCCTGTACATGGATCAAGGCGACTACGACAAATCTCGCGCTCAGTTCAACAAAATCCTCACGGCGGACCCGAAGAACATTCGGGCGCTGTGGCAAATGAGTGGCATCGAGACGCTGCAAGGAAACCCACAGGCTTCTCTCGATCCCCTCAACAAGGCGCTGAGCCTGACGATCCAGACCGATAATCAGGAAGAAAAGGCTTTGATTCTTCAAGCCCTGGGCATCTCGTATCGCCAGATGAACAAGCCGCAAGAGGCCATGAAGTACTACCAGGACTCCATGGACATCAGCAGAAAGCTTGGCCTGCAGCGGCTTCTCGCGAACAATTTATCGGAGCTGGCGCAGGTGCAGATCACGCTCGGTAAGCCCGACGCCGCAATGGGCAGTTACGGTCAAGCCCTGCAAATTCTCCGGCAGATCGGCATGAAGCAGGATTACGGCGACATCCTGATCAATCGTGGCGTCCTTTATCAAACGCGTGGGGATTACGACAAGGCTCTACAGGACTTTAAGGACGCTCTCCAGATTCAGCGCGAAGTCGGTAACGAAAACGGTCAATCGGTTTGTCTGAACAATATCGGTAGCACCTATCTCGCCAAAGGCGAGACTGACAACGCCCTCATCTACCTCCAGCAGTCCTTGGAGCTGCGCCGCAAACTGAACGAACCCGCGTATCTCGCGGAGACTTTGAGTGTTTTGGGCGAGGCTTATTCGTCGATTGGGGATTACGACAAATCCCTGTCAAATCTGATGAGCGCTCTTGATGCCGCCCGTAAAGCGAATGATACGAGTGCATCCGCCGGTGTTTCGCAGTTGATTGGTGGAGTGCTCCTTTCTCAGGGCCGCCTAGGGGCGGCGGTCAGCGCCATGCAAGACTCCGTCAAGGGTTACCGCGCTGTCAACAACAGCAGCCTCGAAATGGTTTCAGCGCTGAATTCGTTGGCGGACACCCTGGCGCATGCCGGGCGGAGTGCTGAGGCTACCAAGCCTCTCGATGAAGCGCAGGGACTTGCTCGCGATCTCAAAAATGAAGACATCAACTGCAAGCTCTTGAATACGCGTGGGGACATCGCCTTCTACCAAGGTGATTTGGGGTCCGCGAAGGCGGCTTATCAGCAGGCTGCGGCAGCAGCGATCAAAGCCAAGCAGCATGACAGCGCCTTGATCGCCAAAACGAATCTAGCTCGCATCGCTATCGCGGAAGGGCGTTCCTCCTCCGCCATCGCCGATTTGCGCGCCGCCATCGAGCAGGCGGAAAGCTTGCACTTGAAGTACTACTCGGTCCGCAGTTCTGCAGATTTGGCCCAGGCGCTGATCAACACGAAGGACTATGAGCGTGCTCGCGCGCAATTGGACTCCGCGCTCGGGCAAAGCGAAAATCTGGGCCTTCGCCTCCAGACAGCCAGGATCCATTTCTTAC
>Ga0187783_10002581_pt1 | contig 13427 bp, 9 predicted proteins | sample 1015_SJ02_MP02_2_FD_132471 | JGI IMG/M metagenome (GOLD analysis project Ga0187783, IMG submission 132471) | Tropical peat soil microbial communities from peatlands in Department of Meta, Colombia - 1015_SJ02_MP02_20_MG | ecosystem: Environmental > Terrestrial > Soil > Wetlands > Peat | place...
CTCGTACAGCCGCAGCGTGTCCGCCCCATACCGCTGGTACATCTCATCCGGGCTGATGCCGTTCTTCAGGCTCTTGCCCATCTTCCCGGACCGCCTGGTTACCGGCCGGCCGCGGTAGCTGGCCGAGCCGTCGGCCGCCCGGGTGACCTCAGCCGCCTGGACATAGCTGCCGCGGTCGTCCGTGAACGCGTCCGCGGTGATCATGCCCTGGTTCACCAGCCGAGCGAACGGCTCGCGGGTGGACACCAGCCCCAGGTCGTGCAGCACCTTGTGCCAGAACCGGGCATACAGCAGGTGCAGCACCGCGTGCTCGGCGCCGCCGATATACAGATCGACGCCGGCTGGCGTCATCCAGTACCGCTCCACGTCGGGGTCGGCGAACGAGTCCTCGTTGTCCGGGTCGGTGTAGCGCAGGTAGTACCAGCAGGAACCGGCCCACTGCGGCATGGTGTTCAGCTCGCGCCGATAGGTGCGCAGCCCGTGACCCAGGTCCAGTTCTACCGTCGCCCAGTTCGCCGCTCGCGCGAGCGGCGGCACCGGCTCGCTGTCATCGTCCTGATCGGGATCAGGTTTGAAGTCGGTCAGGTCCGGGATCAGCACGGGCAGTTCCCGGTCGGGCAGGCCGATCGGCGCTCCGGCTTCGTCGTACACAATCGGGAACGGCTCGCCCCAGTAGCGCTGACGGGAGAACAGCCAGTCGCGCAGCCGGTAACGACGGGCAGCGTGGCCGAATCCGGTGCGATCCAGCCAGCCAATCGACGCGTCGATGGCCGCCTTGGTGTCCAGGCCGGTCAGCTGGGGTCCTGGCGCTCCGATGTAGTGGCCATCTGCGCCGGTCACCGGCCGTACCGGCAGCCCGAACTCGCGGGCAAAGTCCGCGTCCCGCTGGTCGTGCGCGGGCACGGCCATGATCGCGCCGGTGCCGTAGCCAGGCAGCACGTAGTCGGCGACAAACACCGGCATCGACTCGCCGGTGATCGGGTTGACCGCGTAGCTGCCGGTGAATACGCCGGATTTGGCCGCACCGCCCGCCGTCCGCTGGCGGTCGCTCAGCCGGGCAGTGGCTGCTCGATAGGCAGCGACCGCGGCCGCTGGATCGGGGGCGGCTGGCTGGCCGCGCCAGCGCTCCGGGGTCGCGTCCGGCCAGGTCTCGGTCACCAGCCGAGCCGCCATCGGGTGTTCGGGCGCCAGCACCACGAAGGTCGTGCCGTACAGGGTGTCCGGCCGGGTGGTGAAGACCTCGATCTGGCCGTCTGGGTCGCCCGCGACGGGCAGGGCGATGTCTGCGCCGTCGCTGGCGCCGATCCAGTTGCGCTGCAGTTGCTTGATGTTTTCGGGCCAGGTCAGCTCGTCCAGGTCGTCCATCAGGCGCTGCGCCATGGCGGTAATGCGCATCATCCACTGCCGCATCGGCCGCCGGTAGACAGGGAAGTTGCCGATGTGGCTGCGGCCGTCGGCGGTCACCTCCTCATTGGCCAGCACCGTGCCCAGGCCCGGACACCAGTTGACCGGTTCAATCGCCAAGTACGCCAGCCGGCGGTCATCCACCAGCCGGCGCTGCTGTTCCGGCGTCAGCTGGGCCCAGGCGTCGCCCCCTGGCACCGGGCGATCGCCCGACGCGTACTCGGCAACCAGTTCTGTGATGGGCCTTGCCCGGCCGGTCCGCTCATCTATCCAGCTGCTCCAGATCTGCAGGAACATCCACTGGGTCCAGCGGTAGAACCGGGGGTCTGAGGTCTCGATGCTGCGCCTGGGATCATAGCCCATGCCCATCCGGCGCAGCTGCGCGCGCATGGTGTCAATGTTCTGGCGGCTCGACACGCGCGGATGCTGGCCGGTCTCCAGGGCGAACTGCTCCGCGGGCAGCCCGAATGCATCGAAGCCCATCGCGTGCAGCACGTGATAGCCGGTCATGCGCAGGTAGCGCGCGTAGACGTCGGTGGCGATGTACCCGATGGGATGACCGACGTGGATGCCAGTCCCGCTGGCGTAGGGAAACATGTCCGCCACGAAGAATTTCGGCCGGCCGGCTGCGCGGTCGAATCCGGCCGACAGCGGCCCGGCCGGGTTGGCGGTGTGAAACGTGCCCTCAGCCGCCCACCGGTCCTGCCAGCGCAGCTCGATCTCTGCCGCCAGGTGCGCGTTATAGCGGAATGGGGGCTCTGCCTGCTGGTCGGTCATGGCCTCCTGCCTTTCGCCGGGTCGCCCTTGTGGGGAGAAGCACTGTCCCTGGAGAAATGAAAAAGCCCCTCGAGCACGAGGGGCGACCACGCGGACGGTTACTCGTCAGCGCGGTCTGTAACGAAGAAGGCTCCGGAAGATAGCCATGCGACAATGCTAAGGCCAGAAGCGACTGCGAAGCGAGCCGGTTACTTCATGCAATCGTGCCTGTCAGGTTTGACCTGGGTAATACTTGGGGCACTACGCACACCACCCGACAGGCCAGCAGGGGCGTTATGGGTTCAGGGGACGTTGGCAACCAGGCGGGCGGCCCGGGTCCAGCCGGCCAGCGGGGTCCGTATGGTCAGCCCGGCCCTTACGGCCCGGGCGGCCCTTACATTCCCTACGGCCGAGTCAGCCGGACGACGAACTCACTCGCCATCGCGTCCCTGTGCTGCGGCATCGGCCAGGTTCTCGCGGGAATCCTCGCCGGGATCCCCGCGATCGTGCTGGGCTTCGTCGCGATCAGCCAGATCCGGCGAACCGGCGAGGACGGCCGCGGCATGGCTATCGCCGGCATCGTGCTCGGCTTCATCTCGATCATCGTGACGGCGGTGCTCATCGTCATCATCTTCTTCGTGGTCGAGGTCCGCGGCCTCTCGAATAACACCGCCACCTTCTGAAGCCGGCTGCGTGGCGGTCGTTACCGTCACACCACTACGGCCACCGGTTCGGCCGGCAGGCCGGCCGCGGCCCGCAGCGCGGCCGCGCGATCGGTTCGCTCCCAGGGCAGGTCGACGTCAGTGCGGCCGAAGTGTCCGTACGCGGACGTCTGCGAGTAGATCGGCTGGTGCAGCTCCAGGTCGCGCCGGAACGCGGCCGGCCGCATGTCGAAGTGGTCGGTGACGAGCCGCATGATCAGCTCCCGGCTCACCCGCTCGGTGCCGAACGTCTCGACGAGCAGCGACACCGGCCTGGCGACGCCGATCGCGTAGGCGACCTGGACCTCAGCGCGGCGGGCGAGGCCCGCGGCCACGACGTTCTTGGCGAGATGGCGCGCCGCGTAAGCGGCGCTGCGGTCCACCTTGGACGGGTCCTTGCCGGAGAACGCCCCGCCACCGTGGCGCGCGTACCCGCCATAGGTGTCGACGATGATCTTTCGGCCAGTCAGGCCAGCGTCCCCGACTGGACCGCCGATCACGAACCGCCCGGTGGGGTTGACGAGCAGTCCGACGTGCAGCGCCGCGGCGTCATAAAGCTCGGCCGGCAGCACCGGAGTCACCACGTGGTTCCACACGTCCTCGCGGATCTGGTCCACGGATACCTCCGGCGCGTGCTGGGTGGAGATCAGCACCCGCTCAACCCCGACCGGCACGTTGCCTATGTACCGAATGGTCACCTGGGTCTTGCCGTCCGGGCGCAGGTACGGCAGGGCGCCATCCTTGCGGACGGCGGCCAGCCGCCGCGCCAGCCGGTGTGCCAGCGCGATCGGCATCGGCATGAGCTCGGGCGTCTCGTCGGTGGCGTATCCGAACATCATGCCCTGATCGCCGGCCCCGGCCCGGTCGAGCTCGTCCTCGGACTGCTTGTCGCGGATCTCGTGCGCCTCATCGACGCCCTGAGCAATGTCCGGGGACTGCTTGTCCAGGGCCACCAGGACCGCGCAGGTCCTGCCGTCAAATCCGCAGTCGCCGTTGTCGTAGCCGATGCGGGTCACGGTGTCCCGCGCGATCTGGGCGTAGTCGAGGTTGCGGGGCGTGGTGATCTCGCCTGCGACCACGACCATGCCCGTGGTGATCAGCGTCTCGCAGGCCACCCGCGAGTAAGGGTCGCTGGCCAGCGCCGCGTCCAGGACCGCGTCTGAGATGGCGTCGGCGACCTTGTCCGGGTGACCCTCGGTCACCGACTCGGAAGTGAACAGGTAGTCGCCCAGTCCTGGCTGAGTCATCGAGTTATCTCCTTGCGCAGTGGTTTTGGGGTGAATCGTGCTGTCTGCTGGCCGTCGGGGTCAAGTTCCCGGCGGACGATCGCGGTGCCTTCGACCATGGCCGCCAGCTTCGCCCTGGCCACCGGGCCCGGCACGTGCCGCAGCCCGCAGTCGGGGTTGACGACCAGCCTGCTGGCGGGCACGAACTCGAGCGCCCGACGGATTCGCTCGGCAACCTGCCCCGGCGTCTCGGCCTCGGTGCTCTTCACGTCGATGACGCCGAGGCCGACGTCTCGATCCCAGCCGGACCGGGCGAGCACCGGCAGGTCCTCGTACCCCTTGCGGGCAAATTCGAGCACGAGCTGGTCCACCGCCGCGTCAAGTACGGCGGGGAACAGGAAGTCGTAGTGGCCCTCCCAGAGCGGCCGAGCGTACCGGTTGCCGTAGCAGACATGCAGCGCCCACGTGACGTCCACGTCCTTGGCGACCACGTTGATGGCTTCGACAGCCGTGGCCACCTGATCGGGATGGCCGGCCAGGAACGGCTCGTCCATCTGCAGCAGTCCCGCCCCGCGGTCCGCCAGGGCGCGGGCCTCCGCGTGCAGCGTGCGCGCGATGGCGAGGACCAGCTCGCGGTCGTCGGGGTAGCCGCTCCGGCGCAGGTGCCGGGACAGCGAGAACGGGCCGGTGAAGGAAAACTTGATCGGCGCGGCGGTCTGAGCAGCGGCAAAGGCGAAGTCATCAGCGAGGCGCAGCGGTGCGCCGTCCGGCTCGGGCAGCGGCTGGGCGAGCACGGCCTCGTAGTAGTCAAAGTAGAAGTCCTTCGCCGGGTTCGATATCTCCACACCCGGCAGTCGGGCCAGAAAGTAGTCGATGTCGTTGTCGCGACGCAGCTCACCGTCGGAGACAATATCGATTCCTGCCAGCTCCTGGTCCCGCAGGGCGGCCTTGATTGCCATTTCGTGCATGTCGGCCAGCTGGCCGCGGCTCATCCGGCCGCGGAAGTAGTCGCTCTTCAGCCGCTCCATCCAGTCCGGTACCGGATAGGAGCCGACGACGGTCGTGGGCAGCAGCGGCAACTGCGCCAGCAGTGGTCCGGTCGCCATCTCAGTCCCGTGCCTGCGCCGTCATGGTCACGATGCTGCCGCGGCTGCGATGCCGGAACGGCTCGAAGTGCACGTCGAGCCCGAAACGGCGCCCGACGTGAGCGAGCAGCGGCCCGTTCACCCAGTTCACGACCGAGCCGTCATACTTGCCCGGGCCGCGGAAAGCGGTGCGGTAACCCTGCACCTCGGTGAGGAACAAGTCGTGGCAGACCAGCTTGCCGAACGGGTGCAGCAGTTCGATGCTGTCGGCGAAGCTCGCCAGCGCGCCGTTGCTGACGTGCATGCGGATGTCACCGCCGGACTCGAGCATCGGCCGGAGCATCTCGCCGGTCAGCGAGCTGCCCAGCCGGTAGAGATCGAGTCCGGTCAGCGGGACGTATCGTTCGGCCAGTCGGAGCGCCGACCAGGCGCGCCGCCAGAACCCGACCGCCGCCTCGGTATCGACGATGTGGCCCGGCGCGGCATCAGCAAGCAGGTCGGGCCCGAGTCGGAGCAGCTTGTGCACGAGCGCGGGCAGCTCGGCGGGGGTGGCGGCGACTGACGCGGCCAGCTCTGCCGCCTCGGCCGGCGGGAAGTAGGCACGGACCTGCACCAGGTACGGCTGGCCACCGAACTCGGCGACTTCGTCGGTCGGCAGGTTGTCGTAGACGTTGGAGACGTAGAGCAGGAACACCCGGCCGCGCAGGAAGCCGAGCGACGTCCGCGGTCGGGTCGCGTCGAGCGACACCGAGCTGACGTGCGCGATGTGCGGAGCGACGGTCTCCCTGGCTAGGTCGAGGACGTGCTGGGAGTAGTCGCACATGAGATAGTGCAGCCGGCGGTAGTAGTCCTGACCGTGTGCCGAATCCAGGCCGCGGAACTCATCAAGGAAGACCTTGGCCTGGCTGCCGTTGCCCACCCCGAGCTCAGCCACGTACAGCTGCTCGGGCAGCGCGCCAGAGCTGGCCAGCCCGTCCCAGATGGCAAATAGCTCCGTGACCAGCTCCCTCGCCGCGTCTCGGTTCCGCGCGTCGCTCTCCCCGCCGGGGAGTGCCTGCTCGTAGCCGCGGCCCACGGCCTTCTCCCACTGCGCGAGCGCCGTCCAGTACAGCGTGTTGAAGGCCCAGATGCAGCTGTTCGTGCCCGGCCCCCAGTCCTCGAGAAACACGCGTCCGGTGCTGTCGTCCCGCAGCCGCTGGGCGGTCAGCTCTTGCAGCGGTACGGCGGCGCTGCGGCGCACGTCGACGGCGATGTCGAAGCGATACGCGGGCGGGCTGGCCGGGCGCGGCGGTTCGTCGGCACCGGCGGACGGCGCCGGGTAGTCAAGCAACGGGCGTACGTCGACGACGTCGCGGAAGTTCTCTTTGTACTGAACCCAGTCGCAGGTTACGCGGACCCGGCCCAGGTCTTCGTAGCCCGCATCCGCGGCCTCGGCGAGCGCCGCCACGACCGGGGTCACGGCGGCGGTGAAGTCGACCGGGTTCGGGCCGCGCAGCCGGTCGTGCGGCCGGAAGTCAATCAGCATGGCCAGTTACCCCCTGGACGCGGGCCAGGGCGCGTGGCCCCACCCCGGCGCGCTCGACGATGTCAGGCACGCCGCGCTCGAAACCGAACGCCATCACGTGCACACCCCGCACGCCCGGGATCTCCGCCACCTGCTGGATCGTCTCTACGCACAAGCTGATGCCCTCGGCCTCCACCTTGTCGGCTGGCACGCCGCGCAGCCGCCGTCCCACCTCGTCCGGCACATAGATGCCCGGTACCCCGGTGCTGAGCATCTCGAGTACTCGGAGCGAGCGGATCGGCCCCACCCCGGCAATCACAGCGCATCGCTGCGTGATGCCGAGCGTCCGTACCTCGGCCATCCAGGCCGCGAACCGCTCGACGTCGAACACATACTGCGTCTGCACGAACTCCGCGCCCGCCGCGACCTTCTTCGCTAGCCGCCTTGCCCGGAACTGGGTCGGCGGCGCGTAGGGGTTCTCGACGGTGCCGATCAGCCAGCCTGGCGGGTGCTCCAGTCGCTCGCCGGAGATCAGCGTCCCCTCACGCAGCGTGCGGGCGGTCCACGTCAGCTGGACGCCATCCAGGTCGAAGACCGGCTTCGCCTCCGGGTGGTCACCGTACCGAGGATGATCGCCGGTCAGCAGCAGCACGTTCGGGATGCCGAGCGCGGCCGCGCCGAGCAGGTCCGACTGCAGCCCGATGCGGTTGCGATCCCGGCAGGTCAGCTGCATCACCGGCTCGACCCCGGCGGCGCGCGCGAGCACGCTGCCGGCCATGCTCGACAGCTTCACTTTCGCGCCCTGGCAGTCAGTGACGTTCGCGGCATCTACCCAGCCGCGCAGGAATCCCGCCTTACGGGTGATGGTGTCCGGGCTGGCATCGCGGGGCGGTCCGAGCTCGGCGGTGACCACGAACCGGCCCGAGGCGATCGCCGCCCGCAAACCGCCGGTCGGCCTGGGGTGGTCGGCGGGCGCCGCTGCCGCAGCTGAGACCGGGCTTGCCGGGCCTGCCGTGGTCGGGGTGCTCACCGCCGTGCACCGGCCGGGCGCGGCAGCAACGGGGCTGGATCGCTCGGCGTCGCGGCGGCCCACAAGTCCTCGTCGCGGCCCAGCCAGTAGTTGACCCACGAACTGCGCCCGGTCTCCCGGTGGTCCACTGGCCGCTGCAGCAGGTCGAGGTCGGCGCCGTGTCCAGCCCGCTCGGCGCGCTCGAACGCGATCACCCAGACGCAGCGCATCTCTGGGTGCACTTCGCACTGACCGGTCGCGGACACCCCGCCGCACGGGCCGTTGCGCAGCTGCTTCGGGCAGGTCATCGGACAGGCGTACCCGGTCGCCGGTAGCGCGCACTGGCCGCACATCTGGCAGCCGAAGATTTCCTGCTTGGTGATCCGCTCGCCGGCGGTGAACCAGCGACGCAGCAGCGGGTGCTGCTCGAGCCGGGCGGCTAGCCAGCGGTACGGCTTGCGCGGGGCGACGAGGGCGTGCAGGGCATAGGCGGAGCGCGCCGACAAGTGCGGGCGGGTCGGCCACGGCCCGGCCGCCGGGCTATCGCTCATGCCACCTCCCGCGGTCGCCGACCGGACCGGTCGTGCCCACATGCTCGCAGTCGTCGGAATGACAGTCGTCGGGCCGCGGGCCAACCCTGACCGCCGCCGGATTGTGCTGGGCGACAGCGCTTCCTGGTGGCGGCGTATACCCGCAGCGTCCTGCCTATTCGGCCAAGCTAACAGTGCAATCCGGGCAAGATCACCTCGCCAGCAACCGGCGCCGAGACGCGCTTGTGCTGCAGCACAAGTAGTCCCTAGGAATTCGCGACGGTGCCGGGTTAGCCCGTGCCGCGGCTGCTGCGGGCTACGGCCGGCGGGCGCGCAGGAACAGTGAGACGCCGGGCAAGGACCGAACCGGCAGGTAGCGCTCTGTCACGATGACCGAGGTCAGCACCCCGTTCACCAGGGGCGGCACCTCGCTGAGGTCGCTGCCCGTGGACGACCGGCGGCGCAGCGCGACGACGGGCCGCAGCAGCACGTTCCAGCTCCAGACCTCCTCGACCGCGAGGCCACCCTTCTGCATGAGGCTGACCAGCCCGGACCGGTCATACCGGCGGACGTGCCCGACCTCGTCGTCGTGTGCAGACCACAGGGCCATGTCGCACGGCACTGCGATCAGCGCTGTGCCGCCCGGCCGCAGTACCCGGGCGATCTCCGCGGCCGCGAGGTAGTCCTCCTCGATGTGCTCGAGGATGTCGAAGGCCGTGACCAGGCCGCAGGCACCCGATGCCAGGGGTAGCTCCCTGGCATCGGCCCGGATAGCGCTGATCCCTCGGGCCCTGGCGACGTCGGCGACCGAGTCCGAATACTCGAGCGCGACAGCCTGCCAGCCGTGCATCTGCAGCACCCTGGTGTTACCGCCGCCCGCCGCGCCGATGTCGAGCGCCCGCCCGGTTCCGGGTACCCGCCGTAGCTGCCGGGCGAGAATGGCGCGGCGCTCTCGGTACCACCAGTGGCGGTCCTCGAGCGAAGTGAGCAGCTGGAGCTCGGCCGGCTTCATGGCCTCCTTCATACCGTATGGCCGACGCTGGCGCGGCCGGCCGCCCGCGATGCCGACCCGGTCTGCACCTCAGTTGGCGACCCGTGCCGGCCAGGCGGTCGCCTTGTCTTAGACAATGCCGGGATGGACTCGTTCCCGCCGCCGTTCGTACCAGACCCGCCCAGCGGTCGGGTGTACCGCACCCGCCGGGTCGTTCGCGGTACCGACGTCACGCCCTCCGGGCGGCTCCGGCTGGACACGCTGGCGCGGTACCTGCAGGCTGCCGCCGAAGACGACCTGGCGGACGCCGGGCTGGACGAGCCGGTCTGGTGGGTGGTGCGCCGGTGCGAGCTGGCCATCTCGTCGCTGCCAGTGGTGGGAGACCGGCTGTCCGTCGTCACCTACTGCTCGGGTACCGGACCGCGCTGGGCCGAGCGGACGACGACGCTGTCGGGCGCCGACGGCGAGGCGGTGCAGGCGCGGGCCGTCTGGGCGGTGATCTGGTGGGCCGACGGCCGTCCGGCTCCACTGTCGGCCGACTTCTACCGCATATACGGTGAGTCGGCGGCCGGGCGGACGGTATCAGCACGCCTCTCGCATCCGCGCCCGGACAGCGTCGGCGAACGGCGGGCGTGGCCGCTCCGGGCGACCGACTTCGACATGGCCGGGCACGTAAACAACGCCGTGCACTGGGCTGCCGTCGAGGACGAGCTGGCGGTCAGCGGCTGGCTGCCCGCGGTCGCCGAGATGGAATACCACCGGGCCATCTCGCCCGGCTGCGCTCCGACCCTCGTCAGCGACCGGCGCGACCGGGAAGCTGCGATCTGGCTGGTGGATGGCGGATCGATGCTGGCGTCCGCCTGGCTGGAGCGTTAGCCCGCCTGCTGGCCGGTCCGCCGACTTGAGCTGGCCGGTGATAATGGCCGCAGCCAGCGAAGGAACAGACCGCATCATGAGCGATGAGCTAGCCGAGCTGCGGAGCGCCGTGCCAGGCGGCCGCGTCCTGGATGATCCCGATGTGATGGAGGCCTACCGCCGCGACGAGACACCCGCGGTCACGCCGGGCCAGCCGCGCTGTGTCGTGCTGGCCGACACCGCTGAGCATGTCGCGGCCGCACTCGCCTGGGCGCAGCGCCATCGAGTGCCCGTGGTCCCGCGTGGCAGCGGCACCAGCCTGGCTGGCGGCGCAACCGCGACGGACGGGTGCCTGGTGCTGTCGACCGCGCGGATGACGACGATCAGAGAGCTTGACGCCGCCAATGAGATCATCGTGGCCGAGGCCGGCGTACTGACAGCCGATCTGGACCGGGCCGCGGCTGAGCACGGGCTTATGTACGCTCCTGATCCCAGCAGCTTCGAGCTCTCAACCATCGGCGGCAACCTGGCGACCAACGCCGGTGGCCTGCGGTGCGTCAAGTACGGCGTTACCAGGGACTCGGTGCTTGGCCTGGAGGTCGTGCTGGCCGGCGGCCAGACCCTGCAGACCGGACGGCGGACCGTGAAGGGGGTCACGGGCTACGACCTGACCGGCCTGTTCGTGGGCTCGGAGGGCACGCTGGGGGTGATCACCTCGGCGACGCTGCGGCTGCGTCCCCGGCCGCCGAGCTATCCGCGAACGGTCGCGGCCGGGTTCCCGAGTTTCGACGCCGCGGCCCGTGCGGTCGCGGCGATCCTCGCTGCCCGGATCGGGCCGAGCATGCTTGAGCTGATGGACTGGGCCACGCTGCGAGCCATCGACCAGTGGAAGAACACCGGCTTTGGCAACCAGGTGCAGGCACTCCTCATCGCGCAGGACGATGGCGAGCGGGCCGACGCGGGTGCCGCGCTCATGCGGGACGTCTGCCGGCGCGAAGGGGCAGTCATGGCCGAGGTGTCGGAGTCGGAGGCCGAGTCACGCGAGCTACTCGAATTGCGCCGGCTGTCCTATCCGGCGCTCGAGCGGCTCGGCGCCACCTTGACCGAGGACGTCTGCGTGCCGCGGACTCGGCTGCCCGACATGGTGCTCCGCATCGAGCAGGCGGCGCGCCGGCACGGCGTGTTCATCGCGACGGTGGCACATGCGGGTGATGGCAACCTGCACCCCTTGTTTGTCTACGACCGGGGACTGTCGGACGCGCCGCCGCAGGTGTGGGCGGCCGCCGACGAGATCTTCCGGGCTGCGCTCGAACTCGGTGGCACGCTGACCGGTGAGCACGGCGTCGGGATGATCAAGCGCCGGTGGCTCGCCGACGAACTCGGGCCCGGGTCAATATCCGTGCATCACGCGATCAAGAACGCACTCGACCCGGTCGGCATCATGAATCCCGGCAAGGTGCTCTGAGGCAGCGCGAAGGCGGACACCGACCACGCTCCCTGCCCAGCCGGCGGCTCGCCTGCGGATCGACCCGCTGCCGGGTCCGATCGCGCGCTGGCCGCCGGTGCGCAGGCCGGCTAGCCGGCGTCCCGGATGCGACCATCCGAAGCCAGCGGCATCGACCGCAGCCGGACGCCGCAGGCGCGATAGATGGCGTTGGCGATGGCCGGTGCCACCGCCATGATGGGCGCCTCCCCGCCGCCGGCTGACTTGTCACCGGGCCGGTCGAGCAGCACGACCTTGATGTCCGCTGGCACGTCCGCGAGGCGCGGCACCCGGTACGCGGACATGGACCCGTTGAGGATGCGTCCGCCGGCGAACTCGATGTGCTCGAACAGCGTCGGCCCGAGGCCCATCACGACCGCGCCCTCGATCTGGTTGACCAGGCCATCGGGGTGCACGACAGCGCCGCAGTCGACGGCGGTGACCAGGCGCAGCAACCGCACGGTGCCATCACCAGCAACCCGGACCCTGGCGGCGGTCGCGACGCGCCCGCCCTTCTCCATGCCGACCGCTATGCCGGTGCCAGTCCGGCCTGGCAGCGCTGCGTGGCTGACCTCGCCCGGCCAGCCGATCTCGGTCGCCGCGGTCTCGAGCACAGCGCGCAGCCGCGCGTCGTCGAGGTGCCGCAGCCGGAAGTCCACTGGGTCAGCCCCTACCGCAGCGGCGACCTCGTCGATGTGCGACTCCCGGGCGAAGTTGTTCGCGGTCGCGGCCAGCGCGCGGTATGACCCCTGGCTGAGCGGGGAACGGGCTGGCTGATAGCTGTGCCGCCGATGGGGTACGCGGTACGGAGTGATCAGGCCTGCGGCACCGGAGTTAATGTTCGCGAACGACCAGCCGGTCAGCGTGCCAGCGGCGTTCGCGGCGCTGGTCACGTCGATCACGGCGGCGGGCCGCAGGTAACCGGCGCTAAATTCGTCGGCGCGGCTCCACTGGACGCGGACCGGACGGCCGGTCGCCTTGGCCAGCCGAGCCGCCTCCAGGGCCACGGCAGAGCCGTGCTTACCGCCGAACCCGCCGCCAAAGTCGGGCGCGATGACGTGCACGCGGGCGGGACTGAGGCCGAGTGCGCCGGCTAGCTCGCCACGAGCACGGAACGGAGTTGAGGTGGCCACCCACACCGTCAGTTCGCCGCCGTCCCAGCGGGCCAGCGCTGCGCGCGGCTCGAGCGGCGCGTGCGCGATGTAGGCGGCCCGGTAGGTCGCCGCCAGTCGCACAACCCCGGCATCCAAGGCCTGATCAGGATCGCCGGTCTCGTCGCGGAACGCGCCAAATCGGCCCTCGGCTTCGACCGGATGCGCGCGGAGGTACTCGTCAAGCTCGGCCGGACTCGGGCCGTCGGGCTCTGTCCACTCGACCGTGATCGCGGCGAGGGCGGCCCTGGCGAGCCGCGGCTGCGGCGCAGCGACGCCGACAAACTCGTCATCGCGCACGACGGTGACGCCAGGCAGCGCGGCGGCGGCCACCGTGTCGGCCTGTCGCAACCTCGCGCCGGCCGCTGGCGCGTGCGCGACCGCGCCGTAGAGCATGCCCGGTACCCGCAGGTCGGACGGGAACAGCTTGCGACCGGTCACCACATCGACCGCGCCCGCTGCGCGGGCGGGTCGGCCAGCGGCCCGGCGCCACTGCGTTGCTGGCGTGACCGGCGCGTCGGCCGGTACCCGCTCGACCCGGTGCTGTCCGGCGACGAGGTCGCCATAGCTCGCAGACGGGGCGCCGTCAGGTCCGGCGATCCAGCCGTCGGCGGCGGTCAAGGCCTCCGGCGGCAGCCCGAACCGGTCCGCTGCCGCCTGTCGGAGCACGCGTAGCGCCCCAGCGGCCGCAGCCTGCAGCGGCGGCGCTGCGTGCGGCATCGACCGGCTGCC
>Ga0187783_10002582_pt1 | contig 13423 bp, 7 predicted proteins | sample 1015_SJ02_MP02_2_FD_132471 | JGI IMG/M metagenome (GOLD analysis project Ga0187783, IMG submission 132471) | Tropical peat soil microbial communities from peatlands in Department of Meta, Colombia - 1015_SJ02_MP02_20_MG | ecosystem: Environmental > Terrestrial > Soil > Wetlands > Peat | place...
ATTCTGGCTTTTTCCCTGCGAACCTCGGAATATCTCGTCGAAAACTTCCGGCGCGGAGAGCATTAGCGCGCAGCTCAGGCCGGGAGCTAAAACCTTGCTCCAGCAACGCCGCGTTTTTTCCCGCATTCGCCACTTCTCCGCTTCGGTTCAGGTCAAAACGAGTACTTCAGTGAAAACTGAATCAAGCGCGGAGTGCCGATGGTCTCCGTGATCGGCGCAGAGCCACCGGCAGGCGAGACGACCGGCGCCGCCGGGATAGCGAACGAGGGGTGGTTGAACAGGTTGAAGAAATCGGTTCGGAAGCCGAGGCTCTGCGTCTCGGTGAGCCTGAAGGCCTTGCCCAGCGTAAAGTCCACGTTTTTTTGCGGAGGCCCGATGATGCAGTTTCGCGGCGTGTCCCCGTAGGCCGTCGCATCGCTCAGCCCTCCGGTCGAAAGCGTGAGAAATGGGTCCGGCTCGTATGCCGACGCACTTACCCAATTCCCGAGCCGCGAAGTGGTGCTCCCTGGGCTCGTGGCATTAGCGCAAGTCGACCCCGGCGTGAAAGTGGCCGTAGCTGCCGGGCTGGCCAGGGCATACGCACTGCCACCGTTCGGGTCCATGACCGAGAAAGGAGCTCCCGATTGCAAGATCATCACGCCACTGGCTTCCCATCCGCCGAGTGCCGTCTTCGTGACGAGATTCGCATTTGCGAGCCGGGGCAGGTCATAAACGCCGCTGGCTACGAAACGGTGGTGGCGGTCAAAGTCGGAAAGTCCACGGGAGTCCTGGGCGTCGGTTTGATTATTGAAGCGCGTCACAAAGGCCACGCTGGCCGTTGAAACATCGTCAATCGATTTCGCGTACGTGTAAGCGCCCTGGAAATAAAGGTTCTGGCTGAAGTGGTGCAACAACGACGCCTGGAGCGCGTTGTAGTGCGAGTCTGAGTTCGGAGCGAAATCCTCAAAATCAGAAGGTGCGATGCCGAGATAGGGAGCTCGCGCACTGACGTTCTCGGCAGTCGAATCCACAATCTGGCAAGAGCCCGTGCCTCCTAAGCAGCTGTAGGGGATGGTGACCGGATTTTGGGGCGTGGCCAGAGTCGCCTGGTCGGGGTCATAGGTCGAGCGCAGGTGCGTGCCTTTCGTGCCTACATACCCAAGTTCGGCAAACCAGTCGCGGCCGATTTCGTGCTGCAAAGTTAGGTTCCACTGCTGGGTCGTGCCCACGATCCAGTGCAAGGGAACGGCTAACTGGATCAGGCCGTTCACGTTGCCCGAAAAGTTAGGCGTGCATTGCTCGGCGGCGCCTGAGCCATTGCCGTTTCCCAGTACGCAACTCGTGGGGAATCCTTGAAAAATTGAAGCGACAGGAACATAAGTCTGTTCCGGCCCGACGCCCAGCGGAGGGATGCCGTTCGGAAACGCAGCGCTGTGCGCAAACAAGGTGGCCAGACTGCCTGGTCCCGGCAAAAAGCCAACGAGAAACGGGTAGGAGGGAGGGGCGATAGCGAGATTATCGACCGCACCCAAATCCTCGCGCACGCTGTAAATTCCATAACCTCCGCGAATGGCTGTTGTTCCGTTCCCTTCGAGATCATAAGCAAAGCCGATGCGGGGCTCCCACACTGTCGCATACTCGTTATCGAGACCCGCTGAATTGAGCGTTCCGGTAATTCCGGTGAGATGGAAATTGTTAACGCAAGTCGGGTAGACATAGGGCTGCCCGGTCTCGTTGGCCAGTTCAGGTTCCGTGTTGCTCGTATGACATAGCGTGTCATAGGGCGCTCCAACAAACTCATTCCGGAGACCCAAGTTCAGTGTCAGCCGCTTAGTCGCCCGGTAATCGTCCTGCGTAAACCAAGCGAAACCAGGAACGCGGTAGTCGTGGTTTCCGAGGCCTCCGCCGCCCTCGCCAAAAAACGGAGCACCTGCCAGAAAGCTTTGGAAATCGGTGGCGAAAGTCGGTGGGGAAAAGAACACGAGCCCATTATCTGCAATGGGCAAATCACGACGCATGGCCACGCGGTCAATCTCCCCTCCAAAGCGGAACTGGTGCGGCCCGTGGCTCCAACTCAGGGTATCGACCCAGGCGAAGTTGTCCGAGAGCGCCAACTGCAATTGGGTAGGATATGGTCCGAAGGCCCAACTCCCGAACTGCAGGCGGTACATGTTGGGGTCGGCGTTCGCGGTGGGCAGATCGATTCCGATGTCTGCACCGGTGATGGGAGCTTCGTTGTTCAGTTTGTCGCTGATAATGTTCACGCCGAAGCGGAACTCGTTCACCAGCGCGTTGCTGAAAAGGTGGGTTTCGCCGATGCTGCCAAAACGACTGTGCAACGGAATATCCAAGGGGAAATTCAGGTTGTTGGGCGTCGGCAGTCCTCCGGTCTGGATGCCGTACGAGTCCGCGCCGAAGGGTTCGAAGGTGTTGGAATCCGACCAGAAGAAGCGCTCGAAGAGCTGGTCTTTGCCGCCGCGAAACTCCCGGCTCCAATTGGTCGTGAACTGGTCGTCGCGGAACTTTCCGGGGTCGGTCAGAATGAGCGGGCCGTAATTGAGTGCACCGTTTGTGAACCCGGGCGTGCCCGGCACAGTGGGCAAGAGATACCCGCCGTTCCCTCCGCCAAACTGATTGCCTTTGACATTCAAGAGTGCCAGAGCCACCGGATCAATAGCCGTAGCTGCCGGTCCGGGACACGTTGAACAGTTGAAGAACGTGTTGAGCAGGGTCGCGGCATCGCGCTGCTCGGGAATCACCGGGATCGTGGTGTTAATGAAGGTTCCCGGCGAATCGCCGCTGCGTTGGCGGGTGCCCTGATAGTTCACGTAAAAATAGCCCAACTTTGCGCTGGGTCCAGCCGGTCCCCCGACATCGCCTCCGAAGATGTTCTGCTTGACCACCACCTTGCCCAGAAAGTAGTCGTTCGCATCGAGGGCCGTGTTACGGAAATACTCCCAGGCATCGCCGTGGAATTTCGAGGTCCCGCCCTTCAGCGTAGCGTTGATGTTCCCGCCGCCATTGCGTCCTTGCGAGGCGTCGTAGAGGCTGGTACTGACCTTGAACTCCTCAATCGAGTCAGGATTGGGCAGCGGCGTGTAAGTCAGTTCGCCGAAGGCGTAATCAGCTACCGAGATTCCGTCGATGAGGTAGTTGTTATTGTCTTCGCGCCCGCCGTTCACATGTATGAAAACCTGTCCGCGGCCGAGCTGGGCGGCGTTGTTGAGATCAGAAGCGGCTCCCGCCGAGAGAGTGAGCAACTGTTGAAAATTCCGTGTAGCCAGAGGAAGCGAAGTGATAGTCGCCGAACCAAGCGATTCTCCGGTGGTTGCATTACTGGTGTCTACCACCGCTACCTCGGATTGCACCTCAACCGTCTGCGCGACCGTCGCCGGTTTGAGCACAGCGGTCATGCGTGTGGTCTCTGTGATCCGAACGATGACGCCGGGAAACCTCGTGGTGGCAAACCCCGGGGCAGTGACTTCTACCGAGTAGCTCCCGACCGGTAATAGAGGAGCCGTGAAGAGGCCGGAGGAGTCCGCCGTTACTTGGCGCACTGGCTGGCCCGTTGCCTCACTGATGAGCTCCACCTTGGCGCCGGCGATCACACCCCCCGTAATATCTTTCACGGTGCCATTGATGACACCCGTCGCGCCACCCTGCGCGAATAGATGTCCTGCCAGGCACACGACGAAAAGACCGACAAATGCCGCCTTTTGAAAGCTAACCATCTCCCACCCCCGTGGCGTCCTCGCACAGCCCACTTGGAAGGGAATGCTCAGACTGTGCGCCCCAGTTGCGCCATGCCCCGCTGGCGACCAACGACCTGGGTATTGATCGGCGTATATCATGAAGTTCGTGCGTGTGTAAAGGTCGAAGCCGAGGGGTATTAGCTAGCTGCAGCCTGCATCGTAATTTTTTGCTGGCAAAGAGCCTGTAAGAGAACCCCGCCTCCCGGATCACGAGCAATTCGGAAGTTAAGCCAGGAAGGACGAGGCAGGCCAGAAGTCGGCTTCGGGGACTCGAAGCCCGTTTCTGGCCAGTTTCCGGGTGGCCGACAACTCGTCCGCAATCCACTTGGAGTGTGATTTTACTCTTGGCGTAGCGCTCTGAGAGGATCGATTTTGGCGGCCTTGCGCGCCGGAACATAACAGGCGAGCAGTGTCACCGCTGCGAGCAGCAAGGGTGCCCCGGCGAGCAAACGCGGGTCGGTCATTCCAATGTTGAGCGCATCGACAAACATGTTCGCCAGTGCCGAAACAATTTTTGCCAGCGTGATTGCACCCAGAAATCCAAACAGCGTTCCGCTCATAAGCAGAGCCGCTCCTTCTCGCAGCACCAGACGCAGCACCTGCAGCTTAGTTGCGCCTAGAGCGGTCCGGATGGCGATCTCCTTGCGCCGTCGCGCAACGGTATACGCCGTGACTCCCGCCAGCCCGATGGCGGCCAGCACCAATCCAAATAGGCCAATCGCGCCGTACGTTTGCACAGAAAACTGCATCGCGGAGCGGCTACGATCCAGATATTCGCCAAGCGTTTGCGCATAGAAGAGGTTCAGCCTTGGATCGACGGCAGAAACCTCGCTGCCAATGGACCTCAGCACATCCGTCCGGGCGTCCGACCGCACCAGAATGGTGATGCCGCCGGCTGGCGGCCGCGCAAAATCGCGCTGCGTTAGCGGCACATACATTATGGATTGACTGAATCCTAGGACATCCTTCATGTCGCGCACCACGCCGACCACTTCATAAGACTGCCGGTCATCCCGGACGCGCTTGCCGAGAGCGTTCCCGGCTCCGAATAGCTTGTGTGCGGCGCTCTCGTTCACTATCACAGGCAAAATCCTCGATGCGCTTGTTTGCTCGCGCTGATCGCGTTCGTCGAATTCCCGACCAGCTAGAACAGTTTCGCTAAGCGTCGCGAAATACCTTGCTCCGACCGTTTCCTCAACAACAGACTGGAGCACCTTCGAGGACTGCGACGAGTCTTCCGCAGCCATCGGAGTGGGTTCGGATTCGCTCGACAAAGGCGGCTGATCTGCGAATGCGACGCTGCGCACTCCGCCGACGCCCTTGAGGATTTCCGGGAGTTTCTCGAACAAAGCTTGCGCCTTCTCGGGTGTGTAGCCATCGCGGACCGGATCAAGCGAAAAAAGATACATCGTGCGAGGATCAAATTTCGTTTGGATGCTGCTGGCTTTGCTGATACCCAGCACGAGGAATCCGGTCATAAGTAGCAACATAAGCGATGCCGCCACCTGAATCACAATCAGCAAATTGCGCAGGCCAAGACGCCGGTAACCCGGCAGTTGCAGCGCAGAGCCCTCTTTCAGTGCCGGAGTCAGATCAGCTTTGGTCGCTTGCAATGCGGGCGCAAGGCTGAATCCCACGCCGCACACGATGGCGAGCCCAAATGCGAAAACACCCGCGTGCCAATCTAGGCCGGCATAGTCCACCGGCACGATCGTCGGCGCCGAGAAGTGCATGTTCAACCGCGCAAGAACATAAGCGAGGGCCAATCCGGCCAAGCCGCCCAGCAGCGAAAGCAAAACACCTTCGCTGATCATCTGGCGAACAATTCGAAACCTGCTTGCGCCCACGGAGAGGCGAATCGCCAGCTCTTTTCGCCGGTTCGCGCCGCGCGCGATCAGTATGTTTGCTAGGTTCACGCACGCCAGTGTAATAATTAGGCTCATCAGCGCGAGAAAGAAGCCAATCAAGGCGGGCTTCACTTTTTGCGGAATGGGAATGCTCGTGCCGGCGGAAAGCAGCGTTATACGTTTGCCCTTCTCCGTGCGCCGCAGGGAGTAGGAATCCTCTTCGTCGAGCTCACGCGTGATCGCGTCGAGCGCCGCTTCCGCTGCTTCCATGGTCACACTCGGCGCGAGACACAGGATTGGCAGGAACTGCTTGGCATCGCGCCGATGTAAAACATCGTTTGCGAGTTCGGGAGCGAGCGCGGGCGGCGCGGTGATGGGCACAAACAGCTCGGACGGGTTCACCGCAAGGGCGCCTTGAAAGCCCTCCGGCGTGATGCCCACGATGGTCGCGAGTTGCCCATTCAGTCGGAGCGTCTGCCCCAGCGCTTCGGGAGAAGAGTGCAGGCGATTGCGCCAGAAACGATCACTGATCACCACAACGGCCGCTTGGCCGGACTTGTCGACTTCCCGGCTGAACACGCGCCCCCGCTGCGCTTCCACGCCAAGCACGGCAAAATAGTCTGCCGACACAAGCTGCCCAAACACGCGTTCCGGTTTTCCGCTCGTCTCGCCGCTGAGCGTGACGTTAAACGGCACGCCCGTCTCGAATGCGGCCACTCCGCTGAACAGCCTCTTTTGCTCCCGGTACCGCTCGACGTAGTAATAGGAAACGCGAGCTAGATCGCCTTCCGTGGACTCCTGGAACATTACCAGCCGCTTCGCATTCGCCGCCTGGGGCAAATCGCGAAAGAACGTCGCCCATTTCGAGCTGTACACATTCGTCGTCAGCCCGATTCCCAGTCCCATGCTAGTGATCCCGACCAGCGCGAATGCCGGTGACTTCCTCAAAGCCCGCCACCCGTATCGCAGATCGCCCCGCATTTCGGTTACGTACTCAACAGGCACGCGGATCGCGATGTCCGCGATCAGGCGAATCAGCCCTGCGGCTCCCTGCCGTTTGGCGACATCTGCCAGGGCGTCCTCGCCGGCCTGCATCAGCTCCGTCCCATACGCCACTTTGAATTCATGCGGAAACGCTTGCGCCAGCCGACGGTAGACACGCCGGGCCAAATTCATTCCGTCACCATTCTTTGCTTTACTCGTATCGTGCGGACCAACTCTTGCAATCGCTCACATTCTGCGTCGAGCACGCGCCTGCCAAGCGTGGTCAGCCGATAGTAGCGGCGGCGCGCGTCGTCGAGTTCCGGCGCGGGGCGTTCCTCGGATTCCTCAATCAGGTCGGCCTCGATCAGCCGCTTGATCGACCCGTACAATGTTGCTGGCCACAAGCGGACCTTCCCATGTGTGCGCTCCAGGACTTCTTGCATGATTCCGTAGCCGTGCTGGTCCTCGCCAGCAAGCGAGAGCATGATCTGGAACCACTGGGTCTTCAGAGGAATGAACTTTTGAGGGTTCAGCTTAGTCATGCTCTATATCTATATCATCGAATACCTAGTGCGAGTCAATAGCGGGTCGTGGATTGATAAGTTCTTGGTCTGGCCCCGCCATGAACGGGTCGTCCTGCCCGAGTCACGGGCCACTCGGAAGTTGAGCCACACACAACCTGATTGGCCAGAAGTCGGCTTCGAGGACTCGAAGCGCGTTTCGGGCCAGTGTCCATTGACGACCCGCCCGGAACCCCCATTTGGTGCAAGGTGAGCACGGCGTCGTGAAATCAGGCCTCAGTGCCAAGAAACGTGATGCGGGCGTGCCGGCGCTCGCGGCGGTGAGCGCCACGAACAGCGAAGGCCGTGAACATCGGGCGTCCCTCACCACGTCAACGCGATAAGCCGCCGTCGATGCCGGTGGAGTCGGTCCCCTACCGGCCTGGTATGCTGGGCTCGCGACAAACGAAGCTCGCGGCCTCGTTCGTGTCTCCCTTCCCCGAATATGCCGCCACCTTCGGGTACGGACAGAGCGGACGCAAGCGGTCGACGACGCCGTCGATGGCATGTGTCGCGACAATCTGTTCTGGTGCGATGCTGCGCTCGACCCACTGCTCAAGCGCAGCCTGCATGTCGAACTCATTCGGACCCGGTCCGCCGCGGCAGTGAGCCATGCCCGGGGCCATGAACAACCGGTAGAAGCTCTGCACGTCTCGCAGGACCGAGGATCGATCCACCTGACCGGCTCCCAAGAACGACACGACGCTCTCGTAATAATCGATGCTGTTTTGCGCGGCGATCAGCTCGTCGCTCCAGCCGTGGTATTGGATCAGCTTCCCGCCCTGTCGCCGAAATTCGTGAAGATCTGGATTCGTGGCGTTGAGAATCGGCGCGAACTTCCGTTCGCTCTCGAGAAACGCCTGGTACACGGCGGGATTGCTGAAATCGAACGTCCTCCAGTCCCAGTGGGGATCGCCGAAGACCAGCCATTTGTAGTAGGAGATGGGAATCGGGAACGGGATGGCGGGATCGCGGTTGGGCCAGAAGGGCTCGCTACCGACGGCGAGACCCGGATAGAGCTGGGCGCCGGTCGCTGGATCCTTCGGCCCGCGGTAGATGCGCCGGGCCGCCTCGACCTGGGCTGCCGTGAGACAGCTGTCGGGCGCCACATTCGCGGCACACTGCAGATTCGCCGGATCGAATCGGCACTGTCGTGGATCCTCCAGGACGCCGTCGGTGACGCCGTCGGCACTGTCACAGGTCGCGATTACCCTGCGATAGAGCAGGCCAAGCGCGGACGGCGAGAGAAAGCTGGCCGGATCCTTGAGAACGGCGAGCGTCGCGTCGAGATCGCCAGCCATGAGCCGCGTAAAGTTGTTGGCCGGCGCACCAGCGACGATGCCGTCGAAGTCTGCCGGGTACCGCTGCGCCTCCATCAAGCCTTCGTAGCCGCCTGACGAACAGCCAATCCAGTACGCGTGCACGGGAGACCTGCCGTAGAACGCCTGAACAAGGGCCTTCGCTTTCATCGTCGTCTCATGATGCGCGCGATAGGCAAAGTCGATCAGCTGTTCCGGATGGTCGAACGCGAACTTCGCCATGTCCTGGCCAAGTGCGGCCTCGTGTCCCGTGTTCGTCGAGGCGCTCGCGTAGTGGCGGCTGAGCTGTTCGGCGAGATCGCCGAAGGAGATGGTGCCGGCCCACCCTCCGTTGCCCACGCCGGCGAACTTGCCGTTCCAGTCCTGCAACGGCAGCCACACCTCGAAGAGGATGTGCGAGTCGCTCGTCGGGCGGATCTCGCCCACGACGCGGCAAAACGGGGGAAGATTGGTGATCGCCTGGCTGCGACCAGGAGGCGTGAACGATCCACTCGTAACGGGCTGCGCCATGGTGATCGTCGCATTTGGAAGCCGCTGTTCGGTGAGCCTCGTGCAGACGTCCGCCGGAACGGTCTGAGCCGAGGTCCTTGCTACCAAGGCCATGGAGACGATCGCCACTGCGGCCGTCGCGGTGATATGAGCGGGCACGTTCACGGGGTCCTCCTAGTCGCCAGTCAAGGACGCTGGAGCCTCTCGCCCGGCGTAGCATAAGCCGTGAACCGCGGAGGCGTCGCCTTCACTCACTGCGCAGAGTGGCTGTGGGATCGATTCTCACGGCCCGTACGACTGGATGGCGCCCCGAGCACTGCCGTGCTGACCAGCAGAACGGGGCCCAGCATTATCCCTGATCGGTGGGCTTGACCTCGAACAGGAGCGTGTCGACCAGGCGCCCGCAGGTGAGCCCTCCGGCCAACCCGATGATAGCGCCGAGGAATATCATCACAAAGAGGTTCGTCGCGACACTGCGGACCACGTGACCGGCGCTAGCGCCCAGCGCGACGTGGTGGGCAAAGAACCCTGATAACGCGGCGAGCACCCGTTCCCGAACCATCTGATATTGAATGACGCTGGCTTCAAAAAGACGTTTGACGCCCGCAGTATGCAGGCGGGCTCGGACATTCGCATGCACGCGCTAGCGAAAGCAGAGAGGGATTCCTCAGGCCGGCCGATTGTGCCTGGATCACGGCAATCCGGAAGTTGAGCCACCCGGGAGCCAGGCGGGCCAGAAGTCGGCTTCGCGGGGATCTCCGGTACCGCCTCTATGTTTTGCGTGCGATTGCATAGATTGCATTGGTTTCGACGCTTTGCACGTGGTGCTTCGATATGTAGTCCAGGGTTGCTAGCCGCACGCGCTTACGTGCTTCCTGATCTAGTTGCTCGATAGTGCCGCGGTAGCCTGATCCCATTGCGATCGTCCAGAAGTCGTCTGGCGAACGTAGAGGCTGAGCACCGGACTCCGCCAGTAGATCATCTGTGTGCGCACCCGCTTCGAGCAGCATAGATGCAAGCGCGCGCGGTTCGCTGATGCGGTCCCATGGATTGAAGCTCCTGCAGAGATCCGGACGCTCGGTCCGCACGGCGTTCCAGAAAGCGGAACTCCCGGGTTCCAAGACGCGCGGTCCCCAGGTGGTAATTGCAAGTTGCCCGCCAGGCCGGAGAACTCGCCAAAGGGAACGAACGCCGGAGGACATGTCCGGCACAAAGAAGATACCGAACACGCAAATCACTGCGTCGAACGTTTCAGTGGAAGGATCCAGCTCCTCGATGTCTTTCAAGCGGAACTCCGCGTGCGTCAGCCCTAGTTGCGACGCTTTGCCTCGGGCCAAGCGGAGGAGATTCTCCGCTAAATCGACACCTAGTAAACGCCCGCTTGGGCCTATGGCTTTCGCTGCCGGAATGGCAGAGGCTCCGCTGCCGCAGCAAGCATCTAGAACGCAGGCACTGACCTTCAGCGACATCCGCTCCACCGTTCGCTGGCCGATGCGGTCCCAGAACGAAAGGGCTGGCGCATCGAAATAATCGGCCGCAGAGTTATATGTAGAAGTTGCGCGTACTTTCGCGTCGTTCCTCGTTTCAGGTCGCATTCGAACACACTGTCGCAGGGAGGTATGAGACCAAAGCCCATCGGGTAGCATTGCATGGCTCAGTCGTTAGCTCAAGTCCCGAGAAGTCGGCTTCGGGGGCGTTCGATTTCGGACGCGCCATTTCAGAACCGGACGAAGAAGCGTCTGGAAGGATCTGGTAACCCGAGGATTAGCATATAGATCGGGCGCGCAGATCAAGGGCAGAAACATGCTTGGGCGTTCCTCGTAAGCTAACAAGGGGGTAGCCTATGACCAAGCTGTGGCAGGATTTGCGCTATGCCGCGCGCGTGTTCGTCAAATCTCCCGGCTTTACTGCTATCGCCATTATTGCTCTCGCGCTCGGCATCGGCGCAAACACCGCCATCTTCAGCCTCATGGATGCCGTCCTCCTCAAAACGCTGCCCGTGAAAAACGCCCAGCAGCTCATCCTTTTCACCTGGGACGACAACAAGTGGCCGGCGCACTATTCTCAAACCGGGTGGGATTCGCGCTTTTCGTTCTCCTATCCGCAGTTCGAAATGTTCCGAAAGGAAAATAAATCCCTTTCGAGCGTATTTACGTTTGCCCCGCTCGGCTCTAGCCCCGACAACACCACCATCACCGTCGACGGTGACGCCGGCCTTGCCAACGGAGTGATGGTCAGTGGCGAATATTTTTCCGGTCTCGGCGTTTCACCCCTTATGGGACGCGGCATAACTGAGCAGGACGAAGACAAAGGCGCGCCGCGCGTAGCCGTCGTGAGCTATGGCTATTGGACGCGCCGTTTCGGCCGCGACCCGGGAGTCCTCGGACGCCGCGTCGAATTGAACGGCCTGCCATGCACCATCGTCGGTGTCGCCCCACGCACATTTTCTGGCATGCAGCCCGGCCTCCAGCCCGACGTCTACGTTGCATTCGACGATCTTCCTAATCTGCGTCCGTGGAGCCAAAAGCCCACTGATACTGATTCCTTCTACGTCGCTCGCAATTGGATCGTCCTGAATATTTTGGGCCGACTCAAGCCCGGCATCTCCCGACGTCAGGCCGAGGCGGAGCTCAACGCTCTCTTCCACAATTTCATCACCTCAGACTGGAAGCCCGCAAAACCGAGCGACGTCCCTGCCTTCACGCTGACTCCGGGAAGCCAGGGAATCCCGAATTTGCGTGAGGGTTTTTCGCAGCCTCTTCAGATCTTGATGGTTCTTGTCGGCGTTGCCCTGCTCATTGCCTGCGCCAACGTGGCCACGCTGCTCCTCGCACGTGCCAGCGCTCGCCAAAAGGAGATCAGTGTGCGCCTCGCCATCGGAGCATCCCCCGCGCGCCTCCTTCGCCAGTTGCTCACCGAAAGCATTCTGCTGTCGCTCCTGGGCGGTGCCGTTGGTCTGCTCTTTGCCGGGTGGGGAACGAACATGCTCCTTGCAATGTTCGCCGGCGGCGCGAACCAAATTTCTCTGGACGTTGGGCCCGACCTGGCTGTTCTCCTGTTTACTCTCGGCGTTGCCGTCGCCACGGGGATTCTCTTTGGCCTCGCCCCTGCCCTTCGCATTTCGCGCATGGACCTAGCCTCCATCATGAAGGATTCCAACGCGAGCGCCACCGGCGGACGTGAAAAGCATCGCCTCGGCAATTCACTCGTCGTTGCCCAGGTCGCTGCATCTCTCGTCCTGATGGTTGCCGCCGGTCTTTTTGTTCGCACGCTCGTGAATTACGAAAACCAGGACTACGGCTTCAATCAGGAGCACCTCCTAACCTTCGGCATTGACGGAAGCCGCCAAGGATATCAAGGCGCTCGTCTAGTCAGTCTGTATTCACAATTGCAGGACCGCCTCCAGACCCTACCCGGCGTCATCTCCGCCGCAGCGATCAGTGAGCCGCCCTTCAACGGATGGTCCAGCAACACAACCATCGCACTGGACGGCCGCCCGGCCACCGTTGACTTCCCCCTTCGCTATATGCGCGTTGGACCCGATTTCTTTGGCACTATGGGCATTCCCGTCGTTCTCGGTCGCGGCATCACGCGCAGTGACATTGCTGCTTCGCCCATGATCGCGGTGGTGGACGAGAATTTCGTGAAGAAATACTTCCCGCATGAAAATCCCATCGGCCACCACTTCAGCCTGAGCAGAGATGCCGACCCGAAATACACTCTCGAAATTATCGGGGTGGCAAAGCCCGCCGAACTCGTCGACCCGCACAACAGCCCGCGGCCGAAGGCCTACGCGCCATACGCCGCATTTCCCGAGCGTCTCGGCAGCATGTTCTTCGACGTGCGCTCGGCGGGCGATCCGACCACGGTCATTTCCGAAATTCGCGACACCGTCCGCCGCCTCGATCCTGGTCTGCCGATGATGGAGGTGAAAACGCAAACCGAGGAACGCGAGGAAGCCCTCGTTCAGGAAACCCTTTTCGCCCGCCTCTCCGGTTTCTTCGGCTTGTTGGCGCTGCTTCTTGCGACCGTCGGCCTCTACGGCACCATGTCCTACGCCGTCTCGCGCAAGACGCGTGAAATAGGCATTCGCATGGCCCTCGGCGCCGAGCCCGGCAACGTGATGCACATGGTCGTTGGCAACGGAATCAAGCTCGCGGGCATTGGTGCAGCCATTGGCGTCGTGTGCGCGCTCAGCACTGCCCGCCTCGCGCGCAGCCTCATTTTTGGTGTCACGCCTCAGGATCCGTGGACACTAATTGGCGCAGTCGTCATCTTGATGCTCGTTGCCGCGTTTGCTTGCTACATTCCTGCGCGGCGCGCCATGAAGGTCGATCCCATGGTGGCGCTGAGGTATGAATAGCCGTTGGATGCTTTGCCCCAGTTCGGTCCAGCACGAACTGGAGCGAAGGCCGTTTGCACCCTTTGCTCATTTGCCAAAAACATCTGTTGCCGTGAGCAGCCGGCCAGCCACAACGTCATCGTCGATTGTC
>Ga0187783_10002583_pt1 | contig 13418 bp, 7 predicted proteins | sample 1015_SJ02_MP02_2_FD_132471 | JGI IMG/M metagenome (GOLD analysis project Ga0187783, IMG submission 132471) | Tropical peat soil microbial communities from peatlands in Department of Meta, Colombia - 1015_SJ02_MP02_20_MG | ecosystem: Environmental > Terrestrial > Soil > Wetlands > Peat | place...
GTAGAGACCATCGAGCATGGCTTCAATGGCACGCCCGAGGTCTTTGCGCTCATGGCCGCGCACGGCGTCGCCTACCTGCCGACACTGACCGCGGAAGAAGCCTATGGCGAGTACTTCGAGCATTACGTGCCGGGACAGTCAGCGCCGACCCCGGGCATGGAGCGGGCGCGGCAAGCGTTCGTGAATGCCATGAAGGCCGGCGTCACCATCGGTTGCGGCAGCGACGTCGGCGTGTTCGCCCATGGCAGCAACTATCGCGAGCTCGAGTGGATGGTGCGCGACGGCATGACGCCGGTGCAGGCGCTCACCGCCGCCACGGCCACCGACGCGAAGATCCTGCGGCACGAAGCTGACCTCGGGCGGGTGCGCGAGGGCATGCTCGCGGACCTGGTGGCGGTCAGCGGCGACCCGACGCGCGATATCGCTGCCGTGCAGCGCGTGGTGTTGGTCATGAAGGGCGGTGTGGTCTACCGCAGGCCTTGAGGACAGTGCCACGGTATCTGCGAATGCAGCCCCGGGATGGCTCGTACTGCGTCACTTCAGCCCGAGGGCCGCAGCGCAGGATGGGGCTGGCGCGTCGATCTTGTAGGTGATCCCCTTCTTGATGATGAAGGTCAAGATCAGGCGGGCGGGAGCGGTGGAGCTGTTGCCGAGCCAATGAAGTGCCCGGTTGTTTTCCACGTAATGGTCTCCGCGCTTGAGAACGTGGCGCACACAGTTGCCGTCGTACCAGTCAACCTCTCCAGACACAACGGTGAATAGCACGACTCCTGGATGGTAGTGCCAACCCGTATCGTAGTTAGGATAAGTGGTGAGGTCCATGAACAGGAAGACCGAGGGACTACGGGTTGTGCGGCTGATTAATGCATCCTCCTCGTACTCGAACGCCTTCGGCAGACGGATCTGCACACGATCGGTTGCATCCGGGTCGATGGTCATCGTGTAGTAGTCGAATTGGATGCGCCCCGTAGGCGGTGTCGCCATCACGGGCCGCAGACCGAGGAGCACGGCGAGGAATACGGCCGCGAGCTCCCGTGCGACTCCTTGCATCACTCGGCGTGCAGACGATCGTGACGTAGGCGGCATGTGGGTCCCTCACTTAAGTCTCAAAGCCATCGCGGCCTTCATTCCCGGCCGCCCGCGCAGACACTGCGATTGCTACTAGCGCCGGCAAGGAACACGTCCCTGACGAGCGCATCCGACTGGATCTCCTCGCTGCTGAAGCGATGTTGATCCGCGGGCAGCCAGGCGCACACCCGTGAATTCAACTCCGGCGGTCCGACGCCGAGCGCCGACACGTCCCACAGCCGCGCCGCATCGTCCGCCGCGGTGATTGCCCGTGCGCCATCGGGCGACACGGCCGCCTGCCGCATTAGGTTGGCGCGCTGCAGAAGGAAGATCTCGCGGCCGCTCGCGATGTCCCAGATGCGCGCGGTGTGGTCGCTGGAAGCGGTCAGTACCCGCTGGCCGTCCGGGAAGAAGGCCGCCGACAGCACGGCGTTCCCGTGGCGGAAGCGCGCCAGCTCGCGGCCGGTCGCAGCGTCCCATACCCGCGCAGTGTGGTCGGACGAGGCAGTCACCACCAAGGCTCCGTCGGCTGAGAACCTGGCCTCGAGAACGATGACGCCATCGCGATTTTCGTGAGGCAGTCGCGTCAGCCGCCGGCCGCTCGTCGCGTCCCAGACCGCGGCGGTGTGATCGTCGGAGGCCGTGGCGATCCGCCGTCCATTCGCGGAGAACACTGCCTGTCGGACGGCCTGGTCGTGCGACATCCGTAGAAGTTGCTTGCCGCTCACGGCATCCCACACGCGCGCCGTATGATCGCCCGAGACGGTGAGGGCGCGCGTGCCATCGGGTGAGAATGCGACGCCGTTGACTACCCCGTCGTGGGTAAGTCGCAGCACTTCGCGCTGCTGCTCGATGTCCCAGATACGAGCCGAATAGTTCTGGCCGCTCGCCGTGAGCAGGCGCCGGCCGTCGGGCGAGAACGCGGCTTGCCGGATATCGGCAGAGCTCTCTTCGTGGAAGCGCGCGAGCTTGCTGCCCCCGGGTAGTTCCCAGACCGTTGCGTCGCCCGTGACCGTTACGACCCGCCGCCCGTCGGCGGAAAATACCGCGGAGCGTAAGGCTGCCGTCTCGTTGAGCTGCGCCACGGCCCGTCCGCTGTCGGCTTCCCAGATGCGCGCCGTATGGTCAAGCGCGGCGCTGACGGCGTAGCGGCCGTCACGGGAAAATTCGACCCATTGAACGTCCGCATCGTGGCGCAGCGGCACGCCGAGCGTGCGGGAGACGTCCCACATCCAGGAGATGTTGCCCTGCGTCGTGGTCACGACTTTGCCCCCGTCTGCAGAGAATGTCGCCGTCTCAACCGGAGCGGCGTGCTGCAGGCGTGCGAGCTCATTTCCGCTGCCGGCATCCCACAGCCGCGCCGTGTGGTCGTCGGAAGCCGTGACGATGATCTTGCCGTCGGCGGAGAAGCGCGCCGCGGTTACCTTGCCGTCATGCTGCAGCCTTGCGAGCTCGCGCTTGCCCGACATAGCGTTCGAGCCGCTGATGGCGCGTGCAATCGCCCCCTTCATTCTTTGAATACCGACGGGCAGGAAGCTGTCACGGCGCAATCCAGCCTGGAACTGCGCGCTCGCGACAGAAAAGTCATCGGTCGCATCCCACAGTCCGGCGGTGCCGTCGTCGGAAGCAGTCACGATCTCACGCCCGTCCGGAGAGAAGGCGGCCTGAGTGACCGCCGCGTCGTGCCCGAGGCGCGCCAGCTCGCGCCCGCTACCTGCATCCCAAAGGCGCGCGCTGTGATCCTTCGATGCCGTGACGATTCGCCGTCCGTCGGGGGAGAACACAGCACCGGTGACCACGTCATCGTGCTTCAGCGCGAGCCGTTCCTGGCCAGTAGCGAGATTCCACACGCGCGCCGCACCCGCCGTCGACGAAGTGACGACCTCGCGGCCATCGGGCGAGAAGGCAATCGTGCGGATGCCGGTCATCGCCGGCACTGCCTTCGCTGCGGGAACGTTATTGAGCTCTTTGAAAAGATTTGTCTGAACGGCGCTGACCAGCTCGAGCAGCTCGATGCCGTCCTGGAGACTCACGAGCTTGCGGCCGCTGGCCGCATCCCAGACTGCCGCGGTGCCGTCGCTCGAGACGCTCGCCAACCGGCTGCCGTCCGGCGAGAAGCCGGCCGCGAGAACGCTGGAGAAGATCGGGTTGCCGTGTTCGAGCTCGAGGAGCTTGCGACCCGTCGCGGCATCGAAGATGCGCGCGACATTGTCGCCCGAGGCCGTGACGATCCTGCTTCCGTCCGGCGAGAAAGCAGCCCGCCAGACCTGGGATTCGTGCTTCAGCTGCATCAGCTCGCGGCCGCTCGTGACATCCCAAACTCGCGCGGTGTGATCGTCGGACGCCGTCACCACGCGACGGCCGTCAGGCGAAAATGCCGCCTCGCGCACCAAAGCGCCATGGCCTGAGAGCATGACAGTGCGGCCGGACTGCAGCAGGCTCGCGGTGAGGAGCGGCGGCGAGCCCGCCGCCCCGGAGGGGCCGGCGACCAGGGTGCTCGCGAGCGCGTAGCGCAGCCCAGCGCCCAACTCGCCGCCGCGCAGCAGGTCCCAGGCCTTCGACTCGAATTGCGCCCCGATCGCCCCGAACTGCGCCGCAATCGCCCGCGATGCGATACTGCGGGCACGCAGCGCGTAGACGCCGAAGATCGTCGCGGTAACCGCCAGCGCCATCACCCCGGCCATCACCATCTGCCGGATCCGCCGGCCGCGGCGTACGCGCCGCCGTGAGCGTTCAATGAAGCCCCGCGTGGAATCCGACAGGCGGATCTGCGCGAGCTCGAGCTGCCGGAACGCGATCAGCTTGTCGGCGGAGGCGAGCCAGGCGTCCGACTCGCCGTGCTGCTGCCACAGTCGCGTCTCGTGCAGCGCCAGCTCGCGGGTCTGCAGCAATCCCGCTTCCGCTCTCAACCACTGTGTCACGCGGGGCCAGGACTGAATGAGGGCCTCATGGGAGAAACTCGCGACCGCCTCATCCCCGCGAGAGTCGGCGGTACACAGCCGCCGGGCGATCAGTGCATCGAGTAAGGCCCGCTCCGGGGAGCCTTCGACGAGCTCTGCGAGCGGCGCGTAGCGCCGCACGGCTGTTCCGTTCTCATCGACGCTCGCGAGGCTGCGCATCAGCGTCGGGAAGGCGGGCGCAAGGTTCTGCTGCGCAGTCAGGACAGCTTCCGCGGATTGCGAGATTGCGCCGTTCAGCCCGCCGAGACCTTCGTAGGCGGCAAAGGTGAGACGTCCCCCTTCTTGCCTTTCGTACAATTGGTCGAGGGCATATTCGAGCAGCGGCAGGCTCTCGGGATTCGCCGTCGCCTCGCGTAGTACCGCCTGATCGAGCGAGACGCCTTCCCTGGTCTCCCAGTCGAGCCCGGCGGCCTGGGCCGGCTCGCGAATCATATCGGCGAGCTCGTCCGGCTGCGGCGGACCGAGGATGTACAGATGCCCCGACGAAGTGAGCGCCAGGAGATCGGGATACTCCTCGATCCGGGACGTGAAATCGCTGCGAATAGTGGCGATGACCCAAATGCGGCCTTCGCGCGCGAGTGCGTGCAGTGCTGCGATCAATGCCGAACGGTCGGCGGCAGCGAGCGACTGCTCGAACAGCTCCTCGAGCTGATCCATGAAGATCACCAGCCGGATCTGGTCCGACTTCAGGCCGATTCGGGTTGCCTCCTGCGTCAGGTAGCCATCGAGTCGAGCCGCGCTCTCCGCAGGTGCCATGCGCAGCCGCTCGGCGAGCGAGACTGCCTCCGGGTAGCTTTGGCCGACCGCCGGAATGGATTGGGCGAGAGCGGCGGCCAGTGCAGCCACCGGACCGAGATCCCGGCGCTTCTCCAGCCTGTCAGAGGGCTTGAGAATGACCTGATGCCATAAGCCGATTCCCTCGAGCGCGCGACCCTCGAGTAGCGGCAGAAGTCCCGCACGTACCAGCGAGCTCTTGCCGTTGCCGCTCATTCCCTGGATGAGCAACCAGCGCGTGACGCTTTCTCCAGCGGCTGCGCGTGTCTCAGTGGCGCGCATGAGGTTCATCAGCTCGCTGACCGCCTGAGACCGTCCAAAGTAGATCTCGCGGTGCTCGGCCTGGAAAGCCTGCAGCCCGCGGTACGGCGATCCGGCAGTCCAGCGCGGGCGCGCGGCGAGATCCACTCCGAGCTGGCGCTCGAGCCATCTGCGGCTGTGCTCATAGAGCTTGCGCTCGAAATCGTGGGCCTGCGCGAAGCCGTGCGTAGCCACCACCGCCGCACCTTCTGCATCGTAGAACGCTCGCTGACAGAACTCCTGCAGCCGGCGGTACTGGAGCAGGCGCTCTTCCGTGTCGGCGCTCGTAAGGTCGACCTGCGGCCGCGCAGTCTTGCGGTAGATCAGCAAACTCGGATGGCCGAGTCGCGCATAGGCATCGAGCGCATCGCGAATCTCGAACTCGGTGCCGGTCAATGGCGGCTCCCCCGCGCGCAGCGTGAAGTCGGACGGGAGGCGCGTACCCAGTCTCGCCCACAAAACACTCACCACCAGGTCACACTGCGAGGGTCTGGGAATCTGCTGCTGGAAACCCGCGTGGGCGAACAGCGGCTCATGCTCCCAAAGGATCAGGTCGAGGCGTATCGCGTGGGCAAATTCACTGTCGAGCCGCCGAAATACCCGTTCCGCGAGCGCCCGCTCTTCGGCAACGTCGCCTGGCGAGGAAAGGAATATCCGCAACGGCTTTGGCACGATGCCCTCCCGGTCTGTGCCTTTGGGCCGAGGTGACGGTCTTATGCCGGACCCCACGGCATTCTTCTTCTAGCGGCTGATGTGTAACCCCGTTTGCCCGCAGCCGCAAGTCGCGCCTGCCCCGCAAGCGGATGAAGCTACCAGGTGCCGCCAACGTCCTCGTGATCCCAACGGGGTAACTGCGCTATGTTTCTCGGCGCGGGAGGGTCACCGCCGCCACCACGGCGCTCGCGAGCGTCAGCGCCGCCGCGATCCATAGCGCCCGCTGCACGGTCTCATTCAGAGACTCGGCGATGATCGAGTGAGCCTCAACGCGCAGCGGCCCGGGCAGGTCAGCAGAGAATGGCGGCATCACCAAGCCGCCGCGCGCCGTCTCCACCGCCTGGCGCAGCGGCGCCGGCGCGGCGATGCGCTCGAGCCGACGCTCGAGCGAACCCTCGAAGCTGCCGAGGGCGAGGCTGCCGAGGATCGCGATCAGCAGCAAGCTGCCGACTGAGGCGACCGCGTTGTTGATTCCGGAAGCGACGCCGGTGCGCGCCGGTGGCACCGCGTTGATGACGGTCGTGGTGAGCGGCGCCACGGTGACCGCCATGCCGAGACCGAGCACGGTCATGCACAGCAGGATCATCCAGTAGGGATGGTCGAGCAACGCCAGCAGCGCAAAGCCGAGCGCGGTGATCGCGGGCCCGAGAATGAGCGGCCCGCGCGCGCCGAAACGGTCGCCGAGGCCGCCCGACCAGCGTGACAGCACGGCCAGCACCAGCGTGAACGGCAGGTAGACCGCGCCGGCGGCGGTGGCCGAGTAGCCGTACGCCTGCATCAGGAGGAAGGGCAGGAAGAAGAACGCGCCGCCCAGTGCGCCGTAGAGCAGCAAGGTGAGGAGGTTGATGCCGCTGAAGACGCGCGAGCGGAACAGCTCGAGCGGCATCATGGGCGCGGTGCTGTTGCGCTCACTCAGCACGAAGCCGACCAGCAGCAGCGAGCCTGCGGCCAGCGTGCCGAGCACGGCGGGGTGCCGCCAACCGAGACTGGAAGAAGCGATCAGACCATAGACGAGGATGCCGAGCCCCGCGAACGCGAGCAGCGCGCCGCGCCAGTCGATCGTCTCAGTGGCTTGCGGATCGCAGCTCTCGGGCACGCGCGTGAGCGCGATCCACAGCGTCGGCAGCGCCAGCAGGGGGTTGATGAGAAAGATCAACCGCCAAGAGGCATGGTCGAGCAGCCAGCCGCCGAGGAGTGGCGCCGCACCGGCGGCGATCGCCGTAGCCCCTGACCAGACGCCAATGGCGGCGCCGCGCTCCTTCTCGCTGTATGCCGCGCCGATCAACGCCAGGGAGCAGGGCACGAGCAGCGCTGCGCCCACACCCTGGACGGCGCGCGCCGCGATGAGCAACGCTACGCCGCCGGCCACTCCGCACGCCAGCGAGGCGAGGGCGAACACGCTGATGCCGAGTATGAAGACCCGTCGTCGCCCGAACTGATCCGCCGTCGCGCCTCCGACCAGCAGCAGCGCCGACATGCACAGCGTGTAGGCGTTGATGACCCATTGCATCGCCGCGAGGCTCGTGTGCAGGTCGCTCTCGATGCGTGGCAGCGCCACATTCACCACCGACTCATCGATGTACGCCAGCGTCGACCCCAGCACTGCGGCAGTCAGCACCCAGGTCTTGCGCGCGGCGCATTCCCGGCTGCCGCTGCTGGTGCGGATCACCGCGCTCGCGCACGGCAGGATTTCGGGATTGCTCATGGCGGCCGCCGCCGCAGGTCGCCCGCGGCGAGGCGCTCGAGCGAGGCGCCGGTGAGGCGGTACGTCGTCCAGTCGTCCTGCGCCACCGCGCCGAGACGACGGTAGAAGCCGATTGAGGGCTCGTTCCAGTCGAGCACCGCCCACTCGAGCCGGGCGTAGCCGCGCTCGAGCGCGCTGCACGCGAGGTACGCCAGCAGCCGCTTACCGATGCCGCGGCCGCGCACCGCCGGCCGCACGAACAGGTCCTCGAGAAAAATCCCCGGCTTGCCGACGAAGCTGGAGAAGCTCGGGAAGAACAGGGCGTAGCCCACCGGCGTGCCATCGAGGCAGGCGAACACCGCCTCCGCGCACCGCGCCGGTCCGAGTAGAGCCGCGGCGAAGTCCGCCGCGGTGGCGGTGAACTCGTACTCGAGGCGCTCGTACACCGCGAGCTCGCGGACGAGCTCGAGCAGCAGCGGCGTCTCGTGCGCGGCCGGTGGGCGGACGGTGAGGGTTTCGGTCATGGTGACGGCGGCGCGCTTCGTTGCCGCGGGTCAGCCGCTGCTTTGCAGGCCCTGGGCGATGCCGCCGACGCTGGCGAGCAGCGCCTCGAACAGGCCGCGGTCCTGCCGCCCGCCCGCGCGCCAGCGCTGCAGCAGGTCCACCTGCATCAGGTTCATCGGATCGACGTAGGGATTGCGCAGCCGGATCGAGCGCTGCAGCGTCGGATCGCAGTCGAGCAGCTCGCGGGTGTCGCGAATGGCGAGCACTTGCTCACAGCTCAGCCGGTAATCGGCGCCGATGGTGTCGGCATAGTGGCGCAGCGGCTGCGGCGCAAGCTCGACGTAGTGGCGGGCTATCTCGAGGTCGGCACGCGCCAGCATGGTCTCGACGTCCTCGATGAGATTGCGCAGGAAGTACCAGTCGGCGCTCACCGCGCGCACGCGCGCGAGACCATGGCGCGCAAGCACGGCGGCGAGCCCGGCGCCGGCTCCGTACCACCCAGGCAGCGCGTAGCGGGTCTGCATCCAGGCGAACCCCCAGGGCACCGGCAGCAGTCCCTCGATCCCGGCGGCTTCCGTGCGGTGCGCCGAGCGCGCGCCGATCTGCATGCGCTCGATCACATCGATGGGCGTCACCGCCTGGAAGAACGCGTAGAACTGCGGCTGCTCGACCACCAGGCGGCGGTAGGCCGCGCGGCTCTCCTGCGCCAGCAGCGTTGCGATCTCGAGCTGCTCGGGTGAATCGAACGGCAGCTGCCCGCGACGCAGCGCCGCGGTGGTGAGCGCGAGCGCGTTGAAAGCGCGCTCGAGCGTGCGCATGGCAATCGGGCGCAGCCCGTAGCCCTGCCTGACGGTGGCACCCTGCTCGCGGATGCGCAGCACGCCGTCGACGGCACCGGCGGGCGCGGCGCGCACGATCGACTCGACGCGACCGCCGCCGCGCGCCGGGCTGCCGCCGCGGGCATGAAACAGCACGTGCCGCTCGCCGGCAGCCGCGAATACGCCGGCGAGCTGCCGCTGTGCCGTGTGGATGACGACGCGCGAGGCGCAGGGGCCGCCCTCCTTGTTGCTGTCGGAGTAGCCGATCAGCACGCACTGGCGGCGGCCGTGCGAGTCGAGGTGGCGGCGGTAGAGCGGCATGGCGAGCAGCTCCTGCATGGCGGCGCCGCAGCCGGCGAGTGCTTCGCTCGATTCAAACTGCGGGGCGATGTCGAGCGCGACCTGGCCACTGTGCTTGTCGTAGGCCTCCGCCCAGCGCGCCAGCAGCAGCGCCGCCAGCACGTCGTCGGCACCGGCGGCGCCGCTGACGATGAAGTAGCCGATCGCCTCGCGACCATAGCGGTGTCGCACTTGCATGATCGCCTCGAATACCGCGAGCGTGCGCCGGCCGAGCGCATCGAGCTCGGTCACCGGCCCGCGGTCGCGTTCGAGTGCCTGCACCAGCAGCTGGCAGCGTTCCTGGCGCGGGCGCGCGCCCCAGCGGGGGTCATCGACGCCACGGGCGATGACGTGATGCAGCACGCTGGCGCGCTGGCGCACGTCGAGCGAGGCCAGGTGGAAGCCGAAGGTATCGATCCGCCGCAGCAGCCGCTCGACGTAGAACAGTCCCGCATGGGCGCCCTTGTTGGCCTTGAGGCTGGCGGCGATCAGCGCAATGTCGCTGCGAAGCTGGCCCACGCTCTCGTAGCCGGCGGCGCGCCCGTCGTAGACGCTGCGCAGCCGCTCGCCGACCTGCGCCAGGAATACCCGGTAAGGCATGCTGTCGTGGCGCGCCGGGGTGAGGGCGCGCGCGCCGGGCAGCAGCCGCGCGTACTCGTCGGCGCGCTTCAGCAGCTCCGGCGCGGCCGGCACGCGGCCGGCGCTCTGCGACAAGCGCTGTGCCAGCTCCTGACACTCGCTGAAGTATTGCTGCACGATCACCTGGTGCTGTCGGGCCAGCGTCTCGCGGATCGTCTTGGCGTGCACGTCCGGATTGCCGTCCATGTCGCCGCCCGCCCACGAGCCGACGTGCAGCATGGCGGGCACGCGCGCGCTGCCGGCGCTGCCGCCGTAGACCTTGTGCAGCGCCTGGGCGAGCTCCTCGTAGAACGCCGGCACCACGCGGTACAGGACCTCCACCAGGTAGAACAGGATCTGCTCGCGCTCGTCGGCTGCCGTCAGCCGCTCGCGCGGCAACTCCTCGGTCTGCCAGGCGGTGGTCAGCTCCATGCGGATGTTGTTCCAGACGTTGCGGGTCTCGGTGGGAGTGAGACTCGGATCGAGCCGCTCGAGCAGGCGCTGCGCGATGCGCTGCTGCTTGCGCAGCAGCGTGCGGCGTCCGGCCTCGATTGCGTGCGGTGCAAATACCGGCTCGATCGATAAACCGTCGAGCAGCTCGAGCAACTGCGCGTGCGTGACAGCCGCGCTCTTGAGCGCCGCGATCGCATCCTCCACACCGCCGGGCTGCGGGCGCTCGCTGTCCTTCAGCAGGTAGTCGCGGCGGCGGCGGATGCGATGCACCTGCTCGGCGAGATTCACCACCTGGAACCACATCGAGAACGCCCGCACCAGGTCGCGCGCCAGCTGCGGCGGCCGATCGCGCACGCACGCCGCCAGCTCGATGCGCGCGGCGCTGTCGCCATCGCGCGCGCGGATCGCGGCGATGCGATCGAGCTCGACCAGCTCGTACAGCTGCTGGCCTCCCTGCTCGCGCAGGATCTCCCCGACCAGCGCGCCGAGGGCGTGCACGTCGTCGCGCAGCGGCTCGTGCTTCGGCGGAAAGTGAATATCGCTGCGGTTCACGCTCACTCGTGCCAGGTGTTGGCTCTGGCTTTGAAGTCGCTGCGTTGCACCCGCACTACGCAGAAGCGCTGCCCGGTCGGCGCCTCCATGACGTACCAGTCCTTGACCGGCCCGATGCGGCGTGCACCGAGCTGCTCCAGCCGGCGTACCTCGGCCTCGATGTCGTCCGCCTCGATATCGAGGTGCACGCGGCTCGGGTGATCGACCTGCTGCACTTCGATGTGCACCTCATCGGGCGCGGTCACCAGTGCACGGTAGCGCGAGCCACCGGCATCGGCGCGGCTCACCTCGAGGCCGAGCGCCGCGCTCCAGAAGCGCGTGGCCGCCTCCAGATCGGCGCTGTTGCAATCGATGATGAATCCGGCAAGACGGCTCCTGTGCATGACAGTGCTCCAAGGTGGAGTGAAGGTTACGGCTATCCGGCCAGCAGCACCGCTTCGGCGCGCTCGAGCTCGTCCGGCGCGCCGTAGATCACCACGATGTCGCCGTCGCGCAGCACGGTATCGGCCGCCGGCGCGCGGCCGAGGATGCCGTGGCGCCGCACGCCGGTGAAAGTCACCTCGACGCCGCGCTCGCGCACTTCGCGCAGCGAGCGTCCCACCGCCCACGCCCCGGGTGGCACCACCACCGATTTGATCTCCTCGCGCTGTCCGCCGCCCTGATCGAGCAGCAGCGTATCGTCGCGGCGCACGATGTTGCGCAGCACGGCGTAGCGATCGGCGCGGATCTCGCCGAGCGCGCGTAGCACACGCCCCACCGGCACGTGCAGCAGCATGAGCACGTGCGACACCAGCATCAGGCTCGCCTCGAACGTCTCGGGCACGACATCGGTCGCGCCGGCAGCCTGTAGCTCCTGCAGGCGCGCGTCATCCGCCGTGCGCACCAGCACCGGCAGTTGCGGGCGCAGCCGCCGCACGCTGTGCAGGATGCCGAGCGAGGTGGCGGGGTCGGAGAAGCTGATGACCACGGCGCTTGCCGTCTCGACTCCGGCCTTGGCGAGCATCTCCTCGTCGGCCGAGTCGCCATAGAGCACCGGGTCGCCCGCCTGGCGCGCGGCGCGGATGCGCGCCGGGTCGAGATCGAGGGCGATGTACTCGAAGCCCTGCGATTCAAGCACGCGGGCGACGTTCTGTCCGACGCGGCCGAAGCCGCACAGGATGACGTGCTCGCGCCGCGCGATCTGCCCGGTGGCGGCATCCTCGCGCTCGCTGGCGGTCGGCGCGGGGGCGTGCTCGCGCAGCAGGAAGCGCGCCACGCGCTTGTTGTTGTTGAGTATCAGCGGGCTCGCCACCATCGACATTACGATCGCCACCAGCAGCGGCTCGGCCAGGCGGTCGGGGACCAGGCCCGCCTGCAGCAGGATCGAGCACAGCGCCACGCCGAACTCGCCGCCGATGGCCACCACGATGCCGGTGCGCACTGCTTTAAAAGTTGAGTGGGTGAACGGCCGCGTGACCACGGCGGCGATCGCGGCCTTCAGGACCACCAGTGTCACCAGCATGCTGAGGGCGATGGCGGATTCACTCACGCGGCCGAGCAGCCGCAGGTCGAGCAGCATGCCGACGGAGATGAAGAACAGCCCGAGCAGCAGGTCGCGGAACGGGCGGATGGCGGCATCGATCTGGTGGCGGTACTCGGTCTCCGCCAGCATCATGCCGGCAAGAAAGGCGCCGAGGGCGAAGGACAGTCCCGCGGCATGTGAGATCCAGGCCGACGACAGCACCACCAGCAGCACTGCGAGGGTGAACAGCTCGCGCAGCCGGCTGTGCGCGATCTCATGGAACAGCGGCCGCAGCAGCCAGCGGCCGGCGGCCAGCACCGCCACGATTGCCAGCACGCCGCCGACCACTGCCAGCACGCTGTCGCCGAGGCTGAAGTGGCTCTGGCCGGCCGCCAGCATCGCGCCGAGCGCCAGGAACGGCACGAACGCCAGGTCCTGGAACAGCAGCATCGCGAACGCAAGCCGGCCGTGGGTACGGTTGAGCTCGGCGCGGGCGGTGAGCTGCTGCAGCAGTATCGCCGTCGAGCTCATGGCTACCGCACCGCCGAGAACGATCGCGACCAGCCAGGGGATGCCGAGGAGCGCAGCGAGAATCGCGAACACCGCAGCGGTGGCCACTACCTGCAGGGCGCCGAGGCCGAACACCTCGCGCCGCATCGCGAGCATGCGCGGCAGCGAGAACTCGAGTCCCAGGGTGAACAGCAGAAACGCCACGCCGAGGTCGGCGAGCAGCCGCGTCATCCCCGAGTCCGACACCACGCCGAGGGCGTGCGGGCCGAGAATGAGGCCGACGAGCAGGTACGCCATGCTGGTGGGCAGCGCCATCCGCCGCACCAACGTGATGAGGAACACCGACCCGGCCAGCAAGATCACGGCCTGTGACAGTGGTGTGAGCATTGCGTCAACCTAAGACTGCGCACACGCGCACGCACAACGCCCGGAGGGCGTTCGCGCTGCGGCGCGCCTTCGAGACCGCGCTTCCGCACCGGCGCGCGCGCCATGCGCGCCGCCGCGCGGTCAGATCCCCGACTGCCAGGTGCTGGGCATTCCCGCCTTGCCGATCGCGTCCTCGATGGCAAGGCAGGCATGGCGCGCTTCGGGCTGCGCACGCAGGCTCCTCGCAATCGAATTCA
>Ga0187783_10002584_pt1 | contig 13416 bp, 12 predicted proteins | sample 1015_SJ02_MP02_2_FD_132471 | JGI IMG/M metagenome (GOLD analysis project Ga0187783, IMG submission 132471) | Tropical peat soil microbial communities from peatlands in Department of Meta, Colombia - 1015_SJ02_MP02_20_MG | ecosystem: Environmental > Terrestrial > Soil > Wetlands > Peat | place...
GCAAGAGAACAAATTGCTCAATGCGCATTACACCGAGATGCTGACTACGGGCAAGCCTGGGACACCGGATAGTACATATGCTTACGGGTTTGGTGACCACAAAATTAACGGCACGCGATGCTTCGGTCACAGCGGTGGTGCTCCGGGAATGAATGGCGATTTGGAAATCTGTCCTGGGCCCGGCTACGTTGTCGCAGTGTTGGTCAACATAGATCCACCCGCCGCCAACCGGGTATCAGATTTCATCACCAACCGGCTACCAGAGTAGTGCGGACTTCGTCGATGGCACCATGGCTTCTACTAGGAAGTAAGTGGCGTAACCAGCGTTAACACAAGCGTGCACCATCTATTCGCCCATTAACGATAGAACTGCCGACGAAGCTCATTCACTCTACCGTGTCAAGGTTACTTGACCCTTACCTACAACGACTTCCGTGTTCGCGGAGTAACGGCTAAGTGCCTCTAAATACACGTGAGCCGTGCCAATCGCGAGCTAGAATCACGGGCTGGAAACTATGGAAGCTAACTGCAAGTTCTGAATTTCCTTTCATCGTCGAGAAACTAGGCTGAGACTGTGAGCGACGGCAATAATATTACGGAACTGTTAATGTGAGGTCCCCTGAGGCTGTCCCGGCAGGATTGACCACAGATACAGTATGGTTTCCAGCGGTCGTGCCGGCAGGAACCATAAAACTAAGTAGCGTCTGATCCAGCCATACGCTGGGCACACTTTGGCCATCAATCGAGATCGTGCAATTCGGAAGAAAGTTCGTCCCCTGTACCACCACCATGGTGTTGGCAGCAGCAGTCGAAGGCCATAATGTCGCTGCTGTGGGCGTCAGCGCATTCTGTGCTGGAGCAGGGATGTATAGTTCCGAATTGGGAGCTTCACCGCCTATAATTAAAGTTTGCAAGTTCGGCAACAAGGTAGCTGTTGAACCTACCCAAGGTATGTCTTGGCCGCCAGTTGCAGAAAAGCTTCCGCTCGCTGGGTTATACAGTTCTGCGGTGTGGAGGTTAGTCGTCGAATTCGAGTTGTCTCCTCCGACTAGCAGGACTTGACCATTCGCTTGGAGAGTCGCTGTTTGGCCAGCCCTTGGCTCCACCAGATTTCCCGTCGACGCGAAGGTACCGTTGGCAGGGTTATACAACTCCGCAGCTACGGTTGAAGCGGCATTATTGATAGTGTCCCCGCCAGCAATCAAGACCTCTCCGTTGGGCAATAACGTAGCAGTGTGATTAAAACGGGCAGTAATCAGGTTTTCTGTTGTTACCGTAAATGTTCCCGAAGCTGGGTTATACAGTTCCGCAGACTGTACGCTCGTCGAGGAGTAGGTTTGCGGTGTTGTGCCGGTGTTGTTGAGGCCTCCTGCAATCAGCACTTCACCGTTTGGCAGCAAGGTAGCCGTGTGATTCTGACGAGCTGTGTTCAAGCTACCAGTCGCTGTGAAAGTTCCACTCGCAGGATCGTACAGTTCGGCGGTTGCCAAGCTTTCGTCGCCGTCGTAGCCGCCGCCGTCGGTGCCACCGACAATCAATACATTACCGTTCGGCAAAACCGTTGCCGTCGCACACATTTGAGATGCAGTCATATTGCCTGTTGTAGTAAAAAGCTGTGTTGCAGGGTTGTACAGCTCCGCACTGTTGTAAACCGTGGCGTTTGTACCACAATAGCCGCCGTTAGAGCCACCACCGGCAATGAGAATCTGGCCGCTTGGCAACGTGGTGGCGGTCGCCAGGGTCCGAGCCACATTCATCGAATGGACTAGCGTAAAGGAATTCGCCGTTGGACTGTACAGTTCGGCAGTTGCTGTGGCGCCGGCGCAAAGTGAGCCAGGCACCGGGGTTGGGTTGTTTAAGTTCGGAGAACAATAGTTACTGCCACCCGCCACCAGCACGTTCCCATCAGACAGTACATTGGCCGTCTGTAACCAGCGTGGTGCATTCAAGTTCGCTCCGGTTTCGAAACCGACAACTGTGAAATTAATGGGCTGAGATGACCCACCTCCGGGATTCGGATTGTTCACCACCACTTGATAGATACCGGCGGTGCTCGGGGCCGAAACGTTAACCTGCAATTCGGTCGAACTAACAAGAGTACCAGCGTTTGTGGCTCCGCTGAACGTGAAGGAGCTTCCGTTGACAAAATTCGTGCCCGTAATCGTCAGTGTCTGGTCCGTTGCCCCTGCTGGTAACCATGAGGGAGAGATGCTGGCAATTGAAGGAACGAGATTGGTTGCGCCGCTGTTACTGTTGCCGGAGCCGCCGCCAGTCCCGCTTCCTCCTCCGCACCCGGCGAGGGTCGCTGCCAAGAAACAGGTTATAACGGAAAGGACTCGAGAACACCTGGTTTTCATGGAATATTTGCCCCACCCACACCACTTGCCTACTGCGAACAGCGGCAAAACTATTAATTTCTTCATCTTTTTCCTCTCTTGATTTTTCTTGGCCTGCCTACCGAGAACCACGCCCCAGAACAACATGGGCGCCAACTTCAGACCGTCATCGTTTCAGAGTCCACCGCTTGTTTTCCGGTGACATCTTCGAGTCCAGCCGAGATGCCACGATAGTCATTCTTGTCACACTGCATGGCCAAGCCGCCTTTTTTGGTCACCGTCAGCCCAGCCTACCCTATGAAAATGCTTCTCGGACTTGCTGAGAGCCGTCAATGCGCCTAAGCCAATCGTGAACGCACGACCGCAATAGCAGTACCAACTCTGCGATGAACGTCCTGTCCGTAGCTGGTCTCCGTGATAGCTGAGGTCGGAATCGTTGCCAATTCCGTCCTACCTTTCATGGATCGGATTTGGTTGGACTCGATGTACGGCTTTACGTCAGTTCCAGACTTTGTATCGGGTATCGAGCCGCCGTTGTAGATGACCTTGTAACCACTATCTCCGACAAGCGCTATAGCAGGGATGGCGATGCAAAGAACCGCAGCAATCAATGTTTCATGCAAGTGGCTCCTTCCTTTAGATCGGGTTATATGGAAAGGCGCGGAGGTGAGGAAAGATGTGAAGGGTAACGGTACCGAGGAACAGGAACTGTCGATATCCCAGTTGCTTGCGGTGCAGTGCAGTGGTGGCTGACCTGTGAGGTTAGTTTCTGACCAGCTGCGGCGAGGACTAATTGTCTTCTGGGGCCTTTTCTATGCGGGCCCGGAAGTATATGGATGCGCCGTGGCGATTCTGGCCGCCTAGTTCTGAGATACTAATGTCCCTCTTTTGTAGTTGATCTGCGTCAATAATGCCCGATGTCATAAGTACCAACACTAACGCTAACCATATTTTTGGTACGAGCGACGGTTTTGTTTTTATTTCTTCGCCAGCTGCCGGCACCGCCGGGTCAGGCGCGGATGACGCTGACGCACGCGTAGAACATCGGCACCACGACCGGAGCCCATTGGGGACCATTGAGGTGGCGATGCTTGAACCACCAATCCTCAACGATGAATATGACCATGGCCAACGAAAAGATAGAACCGCGAGGCTAAACTTGTTGTTGTCCATAACGAGCACCCTTTTTAATGTAACCTGGTAGGCTCACGACCGGGACGAAAACCCGCAGGGCGTGAGTGTGCTCCAATCGAATATGACGTCAAAAACACAGGGGGTCATGCTCAAAGTCAGCAGGCTCGACGCTCCCCCCAATACCGAATTGTTCCTGGGGATGGACCAGCCGGAAATCGAGTCGGTCTTGGCTGCGGCGAGACCCTTGCATTTCCGCGCATCATCCGTGATGACTCGTCAGGGCGAATCTGCCGACCGCTTATTTTTGTTGTGGAGAGGTCGAGCACGCTATTTCTTTGAAACCGCTGACGGGAAAAAGCTCAATCTTGTATGGATTACACCAGGACATATTTTTGGGGCAGGTGCGCTGGCAAACCCACCGGAGACTTATCTCGTCAGCACAGAAGCCGTACGGGACAGTATTGTGTTCGTTTGGGATGGTCCCACCATTCGCGGCCTTGCGCAACGGTTTCCCCAACTCATGATGAACGCATACCTAACCAGCATGAATTATCTCTCCTGGTATGTTGGCGCCTACGCCGCCCTAGCTTCCCAGAGTGCGCGTGAGAGGCTGGCTCACATACTTCTAGGGTATGCGCCCAGCATCGGCCAAAAAGTTTCTGATGGTGTTGAACTCAGTGTGACCAACCAAGAGTTAGCTGAGGCAGCTAATATCACACCTGTTACGATCAGTCGTCTCATCAGCGAATGGCAGAAAAGCGGTGCGGTTCGCAAGCGGCGCGGGAAGCTCGTTCTTACAACCAACTTTCCCGTTTGAGAGGTTCATGCCCATCGCCCGATCCTCTCTGCTGCTTTACCATGTCCAAATTTCAGGCATAGGCAACGCCCCGCAACGCCCGCAAGCCGACATCGTCGGATCGGGTGTATGGTGCTGGAGCCTGATTGGTAGGCCCGGGAGGACTCGAACCTCTGACCTCTTCCGTGTCAAAAATGAGGTCGCAACTCTAAAATCTCTTCCTCATCTAGCTTTTCCGCGTTTAGAGGACTTAAGAAGATCGCGAAACTGCCGAGTTTTGATGGCGGATTGATGGCAAGTTTTTCTGCACCGCCATTCCTGAAGCTCTGCAGCGCGGCGAGCCACATACCGGTCCCCCGCGAGTTCCAACTAGAAACGAGGCGATCATCGTGGGGTGAGCTAATATTGAGTGCAATCGCGACGATTTTACGCCAACGGCTATACGCCTCCCGATGCTTCCGGTTCTTTTACCAGCCGATTCAAAACCGGATGATAAATAGGAAGGAACCAGCCTCGGGAATTGTGCGTATCTCAATTCGCAGCTAGGAGATGAGGGGACCGGAAGCCCCCGTAGCTTGGCCTTTATGAAACAAATCGTTGCTCGCGGAGTTGCCTCGATTTGCTTCCTTGCATTTTGTGCCTCAGCTCCGATGGCCACCGCACAGGCACCCACAATTCGAGTGCAATCCTCTCTGGTACTGGTCGATGTCATTGCCCGCGATCCCAAGAGTGGGTTGCCGGTCCGAGATTTCAAGCGGGAAGATTTTCGTCTCTTTGACAACCAACAAGAAGTTCGGACTGCCACTTTTGACGCGGGAGCACGATACGACACGCGACCCATAACTCTTTGGCTAGTCGTGATCTGCAACGAAAGTGGACTACCAAAGTATGGCGCCTCGTCAGAATTTCTCGGACAGGAGTCACTGTTTCGCCCCGCACTTAATCATCTGGAGATCCACGACAGCGTAGGAGTTGCTCATTGGTGCGACAACAGTGACATTCAGCTCGACTTACTGCCTACAGAGGACCACGATGGCGCCATCCGGGAATTGGCCGAAACGCTCAAGCCGATTCCTTTCGAAGGAGGTACGCCCGCCAGTGATGAGGCGGGAGAACAGGCTTTCCGCAAAGTGATTCGGATGATCATCCGCGATGCCTATGGGAGAAATCCGAGGCCGTTACCGGTAATCGTGTTTCTCCATGGCGATTACACAGGACAGCCGCAGGAGGAACTGGACAAGCTCGTCGATGATTTTCTGGAAACGTCTGGTATTGTATTCGGCATAAGAGACTATCGATCTCCAAACCTGCACCTCCGAATCGGTGAGCGGGCTGAAATCATGCATTACATGGCTCAACACACAGGCGGAGAGTACTTTTCTGCGCCTCCCACAGAGTACGAAAAAGCACTGGACACGATCTTGATGCAATTGCACTTTCGCTACGAACTCGGGTTTATTCCTGCTGCGATCAATGGTAAACGTCACGAGCTTCGAGTTGAGTTGACGAAGGCAGCGAAAGCGAAACACAAGGGAGTTCGCTTGAGGTATCGTCCCGAATACATTCCTGTTCGGGAAGAACCGGAGTGGTCACACTGATCCTTAATGATTCGCCCATAGCGTGTGTCTGCTTAGAGTTGGGGCAAATACCCGGACCGCTGAACGCGCTCAAAGAGCCGGCTCGAACCATGGTTCAATCGCGCTATGAACCGGCTTGCGGATTGGCGAGATTCTGGCTCTCGACTGGGACAGCATAGAGTCTGGCAGCTGAAAGCATTGGTGTTACCCGCGCTTACTACCGCGGAGCGATGGGAGCGCCGAAAACCAAATGCAGAAGGCGTTCTGTGCCATTGCCGGAGGGGCTCTAGCTACTTCTGTCGCGGTTGCGACTGAATGCAGACAATCCTCAAGAACTGGTTTTCCCGGCCTCGAGCGGCCCACCGTTCAACGACGCCAATTTGCTTCACCGGGACCTGAAACCGGCGGCCGCAAGTTGGGGATACCCTGGCTGAACTGGCACCCTCTCAGGCGCACCCACGCCGCGTTGTTTCAAGTTGTCGGCGGCTCTCTGCGGGATGCGCAAGCACAGCTAGTCCACTTCAAAGATGTGCACGACTCTTGAAGCCTATATCTCGCCCATGCCAGAGCAACAGCGTATGGTGGTCGAAAAACTGTCGGATTTTATGCTAAGTGATGGCAAGAATGGTCAAATCCCGGACAACCGCTCGCATCGCAGCAGATTCAATAGGATAAATGCTAGGCCCGAATGGATTCGAGCCATCGACCTCTTCCGTGTCAAGGTTCGCCTGACCCATACCTACAACAGCTTCCATATTCGCCCGGCAACCGCTAAGCCCCTCTAAACACGGGTAAGACGGGTCAATCAAGGGCTAGAATCACGGGCTGGAAATTAGTTTCAAATTATCCCAAGTTTACTGATGCGAAGGCACTGATCCAATTTGTCGCAGTAACCCCCAGACGATCGTACTCGGTCCATTCCGTCTTGATTCTGCCATTGCGGCAGCAGCCTGGCCCTGGCCCTTGTTGCATGACTCTTCGGAGCACTACACTTTTGGGCGTCAGGAGAACGCAATGAAGATAATGCTAGAGGACTGTCGAGTTAGGGCCACCATAGATGTGATTCGGGGTAAGTGGAAAGCGATCATCATCAAGGCTCTTAAGGATCGCAATCTCGGCTACGGAGAATTGCGCCGCCTCGTTCCTGAGCCTAGCAAGAAGGTTCTTACGGATCATCTCCGAGAACTGGAAAAAGACCGAATTATCTCTCGTAGCGCATCAGGCGGAAAAGTTATTCACACCGAATACGCAATCACCGAATATGGTCGCACTCTCATTCCGGTATTAATGGTCATGCGCGCTTGGGGAAAGACTCACAGGGAACTCGTGCTGGGCTATCCAAAGGAAGCCGATAACGATGCTGACCCCTGCACCCCTCCTACGAATCGGCCGAATGAGCTGCCACGGCTGAAAAGAAGCGCCTAAAGCGACATCTTGCAATCAACCATCTCAGGGAACAAAAAAGTGCCTTCTTGAGTGCGGACTCTTGTTTTGGGATCATCTCGTCTGAGATGCAGTAGCTACGCATCAGGAGCGGATGATGCCAACCAACTTAACGCCCGACCAAATGAAGGAGTTCGTAAGGCAGCACTTTGAAGATTTCGTCAACAAGCGAAATGCTGCAGTAATCCTCAAAAATATGACTCCCAACTTCTATGACCATGATGGACCCGGCAGCAAGCCCACAGATGCCAAGGGGGACGAGCAGATGATGGTCGGCATGTACAATGCGATGCCGGATCTGCATCTGACCATCGAAGAAATGATTGCCGAAGGGGACAAAGTCGTGTGCCGCAACATCTGGCGTTGGACCGACTTGCCATCCGGCAAGAAGATGCAGTTTCACGGGTTCGTCCTCTGGCGTTTTGACGGGGACAGAATTGCGGAGCGCTGGGCCACAGTAACGCCGCCCGCCGAAGGTACATCGTGGACCGCAACGCAGGCTACGGCAGTGCACCCGTAAGCATGGGAAGCGCAAAGGCAGCGTTCTGGAGATAGGCGTTTTCTGCGAGGCTGCGAAGCCCAAATGGATGAGATAACGAGGGTGTCATGATTCTGATTACTGGTGCTAGCGGCAACGTGGGCAAAGAGGTTCTCAAGCAAATCGCTCAAACAGGGGTGGAAGTGCGGGCGGCTTTCCAGTCGGTAAGCCAGGCGGCAGGCGCACCCTCAGGGGTCGAGTTCGTCCCGCTAGACTACAACCAAGCCGAAACACTTCAAACAGCGCTGAAGGGTGTGGACCGAGTGTTCCTAGTTGGGCCGCCAACCGCACAACTTACGGCGCTTGAGCGCAATGCGATGGAAATCATCGCCCAGTCAGACGTTCAGCAGGTCGTAAAGCTCTCAGCAATGGGCGGGCGCGAAGCAATATTTCCGCGGCAGCATGCCCAATCTGAAGAGTACATCCAGGCTACCGGCGTCCCCTACACGTTTCTTCGGCCGAACGGATTTATGCAAAACATGGTTAACTACAATGCGCCAACAATTAACACTCAAAGCGCGTTCTATGGAAGCGAAGGCGACGGCCGAGTCAGCCATATAGATATTCGTGATGTGGCGGCGGTTGCAGTGAAGGCTTTGATTGAAGATGGCCATGTGGGCAAGGCCTATACTCTGACGGGTCCGGAGGCGCTCACGAACAAAGAGATCGCGCAGATCCTTTCCGACGGGCTTCGCCGTGAGATTCGCTTCGTCAATCTACCGCCCGCGCAATTGAAGGAAGCTCTCCTATCTGCTGGCGTCCCTGAGTGGAACGCGGACGCTCTCCTTGATCTGCAGCGGCTCTATCGCGAGGGCAAGGCTGCAACCGTGACTCGAGATGTGGAGCAGATTCTGGGTCGCAAACCAATCAGCTTCGCTCAGTTCTTCCGAGACTTCACGTACGCTTTTGAGGCGCGAGAGAAGGCTGCAGGATGAAATCACAGGTAGAACTTCGACAGGTCTGAGCGACCTGACACATGGGTAAAGATGGTAGGCCCGGCAGTTGGCCAATCTGCTGCTCGATCATTTGCAAGTCTTCGAGTGCCATCTTCACCAGCCGGCGGTAGACCGGGTTGAGCTCACTGCAGGCACCCAGCGCCTCGCACAACTGTTCCGGCGTGCCGCGCAAGCGCTGATGGGCCAAGGCGGCTATTGCCGCTGGATCGGTTTCTCCCTCCGCTAGGGCCTGCAGCATACGGCGTGCACTGAGGCCCAATCGATCCGAAACAAGACTGGATAATTTAATGTGCCTCTTCCAGCAGCGCCTCCAGTTGGTTCTGCAACCGCACCCGATCGCAAGTCAGTTGGTGCCTTCGCGTCACCGTTCGCCACAGGCGCTGTTCACTGTCCGGCACGAAGCTCAAGGTCAGCTCCTGGGATAGGAGACGCTTGATCAGAGGTTCGGCGTCTACGAAATCCTTCTTGCGACCGCGCCGCCCACGATTGGACAATGCTTGCGCCAGATGCAGGGTTCCGGACTTCGGGCCTGCGCCTTCCCGCCTCTGACAGATTGGCTTCCCGTACCGCTCCAGCGCGCCCCATACCGGTTTCCGGTATTGAGCCGTAGGGCAGGCGCTGGTATTGGGACATCGAGTTCACTGGAGTGGGATGCGATAGAGGTTCCGGTGGGAGGTTATTCTGCTGAAAGTGTAGCGGGAGCTGTCGGGGCCTGGAGAAGCGTTTCCCTCGAGCACCTGCGTGGCCGCGGTGCGTAGCTCCTTCTCCGATTGAAATCCTGAGGGGGGAAGTTTCGGCAGGTCACTGCCGTGAGGGATCGGAACCACATAGGTTCGCGAGTTGCCCATGAATGAGCGCCAGTAGAAGTACAGCACTTTGCTGTCGCGAGACCACTCGACTTCGCACCATCCCGAGCAGAGAGGAACCCAAGGGCCTCCAGCCAGCGGCACTGCATCAACCTCCCCCCGGTTGTCCCCCCCGCGTATGCGTTGCACTGCAGCGAGCCGCTCATCGGGGGAAATTCCAAAAGCATAGGCGATGGGTTCGGAGACGAGTTTTTCCTCCTGTGTGCCATCCTCTTTCATGCGATACAGATAGTCATGGCCACCGTCAGAAAGCACACAATAAATGCGTCCGGAGTGCGAATATTCCGGGGTAAATTGCCTACCCTCTGAGCGGATCTCGCGTGGTGCGAAGCGATGTTCCGTGGAGGACAGCCAGAGATGATGCTGTCCGTTGGCGTCAATCGTTTCGAAGACGACTTGCTTGTCATCCGGCGAAACCGCGAAATACACCATAGCGACCCCTGGTAGTACCTTGGAGGCCTGACCGGTGCCAAGATCTGAAACCCACAGTTCGCTGCCGCGACCGTATTGTGAGGAGTTAGCGGTCACGAGGTAGAAGACCTTGCTGCCGTCGCTGGAGAGCCTTGGAGTTGAAGAATAACCTTGGGAAGAAATCTGCCGGTCCCCTTGCAGATCATGCACCCAGATGCTTCTGTCAGAGGTGCCGACAGACGTAATCATGGACCTCCCATCCGGAGCCATGGCAATCCCTTGTTCTTCACCCAAACTGGCTGCCAGTTGCTGAGGCGCTCCATCGGGAAAGGCCTGGCGCCAGATGTGATAACCCTTGGAACCTGCATTGGAGTTGAAGTACATCCATTTACCATCTGGCGACCAGGCTGCGTAATCACACGATCCGGTCTGCGGCCCGACGAAACGTGCCGGCCCGCCAGAGAAAGGTACGAGCTGACAGGGAATCATCCTAGCGCCGTCGCCCATTTCGGCCACCAGCACCCACTTGTGATCCGGTGAGAGATATGAGAAGTGAGCCATGTGGGTCTCGTTCGGCGGAACATACACGTCCCGCTGTTCCGAACGGCTCTCGGTTGCGGTCACGACTGCAAGGTGAATTCCACTTTTGATCTCGCTAAACATCACATGGCTAGGGTCGATCCAGCTCAGACCCGTGGCATTGGAGAGCAGTAGCTGGGGCTGACCTCCGAGAACTGGCACGACCCACGTCTGCCAGCTAAGTCCGCTGGTTCCGTAAGCAATGCGTGAACCGTCCGGAGAGAATATGGGCGCCATCTTATTCGGAGCTTCGTCATGCGTTACCTGGACAGGCTCACCGTCGGGAAGAAGCTTTACATAGAGCTGCGGCGGACCGCCGGCTGTGCGGAGAAAGGCCAGCATCCGCCCGTCAGGTGACAGCGTCGGCTCAAAGATCTCGCCGGTAAGGTTTGTGAGCTGAACCCACTGCGAAGAGTCGGAAGGGGCGACACTGGCTGCCTTTCGCCAGATCACAATCGCAGAAACGACTAATGTAATCATCAGCAGCGAGACACCCGCCCATAGGGCGAGCCGCGATCTTCTTTGTGGTCGGGCGGCTGCGATTCTCGGTTTGGTGCCCGATTCCGTGTCACGCTTCAGCCGTTGCAGGTCTGTGCGAATTTCGGAGGCGTGCTGGTAGCGCAGGTTCCGATCCTTCTCCAGAGCCTTTTCGATAATTCTTTCTAGTTCGGCTGACACGTTAGGGTTCAGCCGCACAGCTGGCGCGGGTGTCCCATCGAGAATTGCTTTGAAGATCAGACCGGAACTCTCGCCCCGGAAGGGCAATATCCCCGTCGCCATTTCGTACAGCACCGCACCAAACGAGAACAAATCCGTTCGTGCGTCCAGTTCTTTGGCCCGGACTTGCTCGGGCGACATGTAGGCGATGGTGCCCACAGCTTGACCGGGGCTGGTCAGCTGTTCTTCGAGCGTCACTGTGGACGCGCCGCTCGCCGCTGCCACGTCGCTAACAGTGGGTCCGACCTTCGCCAACCCAAAATCCAAGACCTTCGCATGTCCTCGCTTCGTGACGAAGATGTTCGCTGGCTTGATGTCCCGGTGAACGATTCCGGCGGAGTGTGCCGCATCCAGAGCATCGGCGATCTCGATGCCGAGCGATAGAACATCCTCGATCTCCATCGCCTTGCCACCGATGCGATGCTTGAGCGTCATCCCGTCGAGATATTCCATCGCGATGAACGACTGCCCTTCGTGCTTGCCGATCTCGTAGATCGTGCAGATGTTTGGATGGTTCAACGCGGAGGCAGCACGAGCCTCACGCCGGAATCGCTCGAGAGCCTGTGGGTCATGAGCGACATCTTCGGGGAGGAATTTCAGGGCGACCAAACGTCCAAGCTCGATGTCCTCGGCCTTATAAACCACACCCATCCCGCCCCCGCCGATCTTCTCAATGATTCGGTAGTGCGAGATGGTCTGCCCCACAAATTGCGAGGATGCGCCCATCGAGGGGAATGTTACGAACAGGCTTGCCGTGTGGTCAACTGATTGGTGCGCTTGCGAGGGTCGTGCTCAGGGAGAGACACTGGTAGGAAATCACAGGTAGAAAACGACCGCGGAATTTCGCAGCGGGTGCTAAGCGATTGAAAATGATGGTAGGCCCGAATGGACTCGAACCATCGACCTCTTCCGTGTCAAAAATGAGGTCGCAACCCTTAAAACCCTTTCCTCATCTAGCTTTTCCGCATAACCATAGCTGTGCAAAACCAGAAAACAATCCATGTTTTGAAGGCGAGTTGATGGCAAGTTTTTCCCGTTGATTCTGCTGTACCCTCGGTAAATTCCCGGGGTCAATAAGTGAAATAGAGATTTTACTTCAACTATGGTGCCGTGATGACGCCAACTGCCCAGCCTTCATTGACTTGCTTCATCTCTAGACCTACCATTCCCTCTCAGTGGCCACGCACTCTGAACCCGTAGGGCAGACGGTTTCCCATTACTGCATCCTCCGCAAGATCAGCGGCGGAGGCATGGGTGTCGTGTACGAAGCCGAAGACCTCAAGCTCGGGCGCCATGTCGCACTGAAGTTCCTTCCCGATGATCTTGCCAACGACGCGCAGGCCCTCAGCCGCTTCCAGCGCGAAGCCAAAGCCGCCTCTGCACTGAATCATCCCAACATCTGCACGATCCATGAGATTGATGAGCAGAACGGACAAGTGTTCATCGTCATGGAGTTTCTGGATGGGCTGACGTTGAAACACAAGATTGCCGGAAAGCCATTGGAGATCGAAACCGTGCTGTCGCTCGGGATTGAGATTGCGGATGCGCTCGACGCCGCTCACTCAGCAGGTATCGTTCACCGTGACATCAAGCCCGCCAACATCTTTGTTACCAAGCGGGGTCACGCCAAGGTTCTCGATTTCGGTTTAGCCAAAGTGTCGCCCGTTATAAGCAATGCGGGAGCGGCTGGGGAAACCGCGCAGTCGACCGTGACTCTGGAAGAACACCTGACCAGCCCCGGCACCGCCATCGGCACCGTGGCGTACATGTCTCCCGAGCAGGCCAAAGGGAAGGAACTCGATCCGCGCACGGATCTGTTTTCCTTTGGAACCGTGCTTTACGAGACGGCCACCGGAACTCTGCCATTTGCCGGCGATACTGCGGCTACCATATTCGACGGTATTCTGAATCGCACGCCAGCGCCGCCTCTGCGTCTTAACCCCAGCCTTCCGCCGAAGCTGGAAGACATCATCAACAAGGCGCTGGAGAAGGATCGCGATCTGCGTTATCAATCCGCCGCTGAACTGGTTAGCGACTTGAAGCGTTTGAAGCGCGACACCGAA
>Ga0187783_10002585_pt1 | contig 13415 bp, 12 predicted proteins | sample 1015_SJ02_MP02_2_FD_132471 | JGI IMG/M metagenome (GOLD analysis project Ga0187783, IMG submission 132471) | Tropical peat soil microbial communities from peatlands in Department of Meta, Colombia - 1015_SJ02_MP02_20_MG | ecosystem: Environmental > Terrestrial > Soil > Wetlands > Peat | place...
CCGGCGCCCGCACGACGTACACCGGTCGCCGCTTCACTTCCTGGAAAATCATGCCTACGTAGAATCCTAGGATGCCCAGCAGGAGCATGGAAATCGCGCTGCTGAAAGTGAGCACGATCATCAGCGAACTCCAACCAGGCACAAGCGAACGCTGCGCGCCGCCAAACCAGAAGCTCAGCACATAAACGATCTCCACCGCCAGCAGCACCAGGAAAAGCAGACCGATCACCAGGGCCAGGCGCAGCGGCGCGAGCGAAAAAGAGAACAGCCCGTCCCCGGCCAGACGCAGCATTTTGCGCAACGAATATTTGGACCGTCCGGCAATCCGCGGCGCGGGAGTGTAAGGCAGAATCACCGAGCGGAAGCCGATCCACTCCACCAGGCCACGGTAGAACCGGTGATACTCGCGCAATTGGGCCAGAGCGAGCAGGGCATCCCGCGAGAGCAGACGGAAATCGGCCGCGCCTTGGGCAATATGTGTCTCTCCCAGACGGTTCATGAGCCAATAAAACGCGGAGCTGGCAGCAGGTGAATCGCGGCGCTGCATCTGGACCACGTCGTAGCCGGCTTCAAAGAGCCGCACCATTTCCGGCGCCAGCGCGGGAGGGTGCTGGCCATCGCCATCCAGCATGATCACGGCGTCGGCGGGATCGCGCGCTGCGGCGTCGAGGCCCGCGGTGAGCGCCGCCTGGTGGCCGAAGTTGCGGCTCAAGCGAATGGGTGCAACGCGTGAATCGGCCCGCGCCAGATCGGCTAGAATCGCGGCGGTATCGTCCTGGGAGCCGTCGTCGATATAGAAGAAGCGCAGATCGTAGGGCAGGGAAGAGAGCGCCTCCAGCAGCTTGGCATGGAATCCACGCAGAGACGCCCCCTCGTTATAGACCGGAATCAACAAATCCAGCTTCGGCATATCCGCGTTTAGTCCAACAGCGCGCGATAGAGAGTGACCCGCCCGATGTTCAGCAGATCGGCCACGTAGCGGCGCGACTCGCCATTATCGATCAGCTTGCGGGCGTGCTCGATCTGGGCCGCCGAAAGTTTCCGCTTGCGTCCGAATTTGACGCCGCGGCGGCGGGCCGCCTGCACTCCGGCGCGGGTGCGTTCGGCGATCAGGCTGCGCTCGAGTTCGGCCAGCACGCCGATCATCTGCCACATGGCGCGGCCGGTGGGGGTTTCCGTGTCAATGGCCTCGGTGAGCGATTGGAAGCGGACGCCGCGTTCGTGCAGCCCATCGAGCGTAGCGATCAGGTCGCGCAGGCTGCGACCCAGGCGGTCGAGTTTCCAGACCACCACCGTGTCGCCGGCGCGCAAGGTTTTCAGGCAGCGCGTCAGGGCCGGGCGTTTGGCGGTGGCGCCCGATTGTCCGCGGTCCTGGAAAATGTAGGCGCAGCGCGCGCGTTTGAGCGCCCTGAGTTGTAGCTCCATATGCTGGTCGTCGGTGCTGGTGCGGGCGTAGCCGTATTTCACGCCTTATTGTGGGGCAGGGTCAGGCGGACAGGCAAGCCTTATGCCGCCAAGCCTTGGATGAGGGAAGATAGACCCATGAGCGGAATCCCGGAATCGCGTCGCAAGCAAAAGGGGGTACCGCTTAGAAGAGATCAAAGCGGACCTCGTAAGGCGCGGCCGGCTGCGTGAGTAACTATACCGTCGAAATAAAGCCGCTGGGCGCGGAAGGAACTCGAAGCCTTACCGGATAACGTGCTGTCGCGCGTGGTCGCCAAACTCGAAGCTCTGCGCCGCACTCCCCGGCCCGCAGGGTGCAAAAAAATGAAGGGCTAAAATGAAGGGCTATAAGATCATTGGCGCCTCCGGGTCGGTGACTGGCGCGTGGTGTACATCATTGACGATGCCGTCAAAACTGGTGAGCGTGAACGCGGATCGCTCACCGGCGAGAGGTCTACGAATAAAAGGTCAGCCCGCGCAAATCGTGACTCCTCGCCGGACCACCAGCGCCCCGGCAATTCTGAAACTGGATTTTGAAACGCGCCGGGATCTTGACAGGGTGAGATTTTCGGAGTGTTTCAAAACCTACCCATTTCGAGACTGGAAAAACATCCGAAGCGGAACCCCGCACTGGGTCAGTGCCCGACGCGGGCACTGCATCCAGTATTCGGTTGCGAGCATGCTCGTCAAGCACCGCGCTCTCTTTCCACTACTGCTACTGCTAGTACAAATTGGGGCGATTGAAATGCGGAAACAGCCTGTCAATTGAAGGGTTCAGGAGTATAATCCGCCCAAAGGTGAGAATTTTGGGTGAATTGCAAGGCAGGGAGGACGAGAAACAGATGAAACCGAGAGTCTGCTTTATGCTGCTGATCGGATTACCTCTGTTATGCGCCGTGGCTTTTGGGGATACGATCACGTATAACTACACGGGGAACTCTTTTACTGTGTGCAACGGGACAAATTCGATCAACGGCGCTTGCCCTGCGAATTCATTTACCGATTACAACGTCGCTTCACTGACTTTCAGCGCTCCACTCGGGGCTAATCTCTCAAACGCTAACGAAGTATCTTCTCCCGATCTGCTCAGCTGGATGATTGGCGACTCCTTGGGAAATATTCCCACCTTCGCATCCACCGACCCCAACGCCGCCGCGGAGATCACTGGAATGGGGGTGGCCAATTTCCAGAACGGGATATCCATATCAACCAACAGCAACGGGGCCATCACGGGCTGGACGATGGAAGCATCGAACGCGCAGGCAGGTGCCGGCATCTGGAATCCCGCGCCTATCGGCGGAAGCGGCTTCCCGGTCGCAAACGCTATCGTTGGTAATGTAAGCGGCGTGTTTTGGCATCTGAGCAACGGATTCACCGGCACATGGACTCAGACCCTGAACGGCTTCGAGGGCGGTACGGCTGCCGCGCCGGTGTTTCTGCTCGGCGGCTCCCCAGTGGCTGGGGTCAGCGGAACGATTGGGGGACAAGGGGCGGAAGAGTATTACGGCTTTTTCTGGGCGGGTGGGGCGTTTAGCGCCACTGCCAGCATCTCAGGCGCTTCGGCCGACGCATCATACCTGTTCACAGAAGGGCTCGCGGGCAGTTTTTGCAGCGGCGGTGCATCCCAAACATTGAATAGCGGCGACAGCTTCTCGCAAACGATTTCGATCGGGAATCTCGCACCCGGCCAATACTGTATCGGGATCGATGCGAACAGTGCGAATGACCCCAATTTTTCCCTGACGTTCAACACGCCCGTTAGCGGCGTGGCGGCCGGTCCCGAGCCGTCCAGCTTTATTCTGCTCTCCACGGCTTTCGGAATGGGTGTTGTTGCGCGGCGCGTAAAGCGCAGCCGACGTTCCGGACCGGACCCGTCCTTCCGCCTAGCTTCCCACGGGCGGAGTTTTTAACAAGCCCCGTCTAAAAAACGTCGCGGAAGGACCGTTTGTAAGAGAACAGCGTCACGCGGGCTTCAAGCCGCTGCGTGATCGGGTGTTCTTCTTCGGCGCGGGGGTGGCGCGTACACGGCGCGGCTGGCTCTCCATTGCGCTACGCAAAATGCGATTGATGCGTGTCTGATAACCCCTACCGTTGGCCTTGAGCCACGCCAGCACATCCGCGTCAAGGCGGATGGTTAGTTGCTGTTTGGCGGGGGGCCATGCTTGCGCTGCTTTTGTGAAGAAAGACTTGTCGAGCGGCGGAATGTCCGAATAGTCGATCTCGGCATCCTTGATGCGGTCAACCCTCGCCAAGTCGCTTTTGATAGATTTTTTGCTCACGTCGATTTGCCTTTCTCATGGAGATAATCCGCGTGATGTCGTCGCCGCGTGGCGCGTGGGCGATAACGACTACTCGACCGGCGAGCAGGCCCAAAGTGATAAGCCGTTCCTCTCCATAATCGAAACGGTCATCTACGAACGTGACGCACGGGCCGGTCAACACCTGTTCACCGTCCGCAAAATCCAGTCCATGCTTGGCGAAGTTGCTGTGATTCTTCGCTTCGTCCCATTCGTATATCATCCCACACCGTAACGACTTTTGTAGTTACAATGCAAGCTAAATCGGCGCAAGATCATTGCTTTCTTTGCGTTTCATCCGGTCTTCGCAACCCGTCCCGAGACCTACCGTTTGTGCAACATCAGAAACACGCGCCGGTTGTTTCCGGCTCGGCGGTTTGCGGCCCGTCAATGATCGCCGGGCGGCCCGGCTTCAGTGCAGCCGTCGCCTCAGAAATGACGGAATGTCGCGTGCCCCTTGCGTGACGGCGACAATCTCGACAGGCCGGCGCGCTTCCGCGCGGTAGATGATGAGATACGCGCCCACCGAACAAAACCGGATAAGGAGTAAGATCCTCGCGCCGGTGGCCGATGCCGGGCATGTCCGCAATCCGCTCCAGTGGCATCGAACAGCTTGGCGATCCACCGGTCGGCAGCCTCGGTGCTGTCGGCGGCGATGTAAGTCCCAAATGTCCTCCAGATCAAGGACGGCATCGGAGCCGAGAACGTACTGGCTCACGTGCGGGGCTTCCGGCGCTGCTCGGATTTCTGCTGCAAGCGGCGGCGGGCCTCGGCCGGTTCGATCGTCTCGCCACGGTCGAGGGAAGCGAGGCGGCGGCCGAGTTCCTGGTTGAACTCGGTCAGTTGAGCGGCGCGGGCCTGGTCGTGTTCCTCCAGAAGCCGGAGCGCCTCGCGGACGACTTCGCTGGCGGAGTTGTAGCGTCCGGACTCGACTTTGGAGCTGACGAATTTCTCCAGCTCAGGGGTAAGCGAGACGTTCATGGTGATAGCTCCTGATCGTCACTCTACCGGCGATAACAGAGATTGTCAATCTTGAGCATTGAGGCCGGGCCGTTTCTTAACTGGTTTTTAAACCTGATAAAACACATTAGCATCCGCTTTCAGAGTCGGGACTCTGGCGGCGGTTCTCGCGCGGCTTCATCGGCGCGGAGCGCCTGGACGACTCTTTCCACCTGCTCCTCAAATATCCTGTTGCTTCCTTCCCACCCTGTAAAATCCGCCGCCAGGCGTTCCAGAACCTGTGAGGCTTTGCCATTTTTCCAGCCGTTGAACAGGATAGCCGTCGAGGTCGAGGGGAATGAGCGCGAGCACCTTGTTCTGGCGCTCCTTCATGAGCGCCTGCTCCTTGGCAAACGCCTTGCCGAGCTCGTTGTCCACCCACCAGCTCGTCAGAGACTCTTTCGAGCAACAGAGCAATACCTTATCCCACAGGCGGATGCCGCGGTCTACCTCCTCATAGATGTCGTCGCCTGGCCGGAGTTGCTTTTCATCAAGCCAGCAGCGGATAGCGCGCCCCTGAAGCGCGTCGTTGAGCCGCCGGGCGAAAGCCTTATCTTTATGGCTGTAGCTGATGAAACACGAGAAAAATTGAATAGGCTGGTTGAGGAGCGAGGGCAAATAACTGATGAACTGCTCGGGCAGGCCGCAACCTCGCAGAAAGTTAATGGGCAACTGACCTGATATTGCGAGTGTTCGGTAGTCAATGATACTTGGCCCAAGATGGTTACAGGAAACCAGTCCTCGTGTTTCTTTCAGGTCAACGTCGATGAAGAGCGTTCCTTGGAGCAAGGCCATACTGAAGTTCGCCCCGTTGAGGTTCGTGCGGACGAGTAGTACTCCGTTGAGCTTGGCCCCGCTGAGGCTAGCCCCCCTGAGTTCAGCCATCGTGAGGTTCGCCCCCCTGAGGTCTGCCCCGCTGAGGTTCGTCGCCCCGAGTTCCGCCTGGACGAATGACGCCTCGCGGAGGTCTGCCCCGCTGAGGTTTGCCTTCCAGAGTTCCGCCCGAAAAGGTTCGCCTTCGTGAGGTTCGCGCGCCTAAGCTGCGCCTCGTCGAGGCTCGCCCCGCTGAGTTCCGCCTTGATGAGGTTGGCCTCGCTGACGTACGTACGGTGGGCTCTGCGGAGGTCTGCGCCGTAGAGGTATGCGTGAGTAAAGTTCGCCCCGCTGAGATTCGCTTCGGGGAGCTTCGCCTCGCTGAGGCCAATTTTTACTTGAGGGTTTTCCTCGCGCCACTGGTTCCAAGCTATGACTCCTTCTTTCAGGAGGCGTTGCAGTTGCTCCTTATCCGCCACTCCGGTAAGGGTAGCGAAAAATCCTGCCGTTCGGGGGGGGGGCGGATTCCTACAACATAAAGGACGTTATGCACTGCCGGAACCCGCGAACCTCAAATCATGTCTTCGTAAGCGTCATGTTCGCCAATCCAGAACCAGAGATAATCGTTGCCGATTTTGACCGCGAGGGCGCGGTATTTCAGGGTCACCCGCGCGGACCAAATTTCTTGCCCGCCGCGCTCGGTGAGCTTCTTGAATTGCACAGAGGGATGGCGCGGGTTGGCCCTGAGCAGTGCGAATTGCTTATCTGCTCGCTCGCGGATTTCGGCGGGCAAGGCCCGATAGTCTTTCCAGAAATCCGCGTTGGTACGGTTGCATTGAACAGGAGCTTTAAAGGGGTTCCGTTCTTCCAGCCTTATGATCGGCAAGGGCTCGGTTTATGCGCTCATCGAAGCGGCCCGCGTCAACCGCAGCTTTCAGTCCAGCCTCGGGCGACTGCAGATAACGCTCGTCAAGCCAAAGATACAGTTCTTCCCGCTGCTCCGGTGTGAGAGCGTCAATCGCGCGTTCGATCTCTTGAACCGTGTTCATATCGCCTTGTCCGTATTTTAAACTGGGAGAAGATTAGCACGGCAAGCGCGGAGGTTCAAGGACGCGGTCTGCGCAAATCCGCGTCTGGCGGCGTCGAAATTGGCCCAAAAACACATTCTCAAAACCTTTCCGCACGTTGCACAAAGACCACTTGAGACAGCGGTTACTGTAACCGCCGCTCCGCCGCGATCCGCCCTTTTCAGGCGCCACACGGGCGCGCACAATCGCGGCAAGCTACCACGCAGGAAGGACAAGACGATGGTCTCTCGCCGGGCATTTGGACGAGCCTGCACGCCCGCGCTATACTGCCAAAAGTGTCTTCGCGCACATATCGGGAAAGGCGGGGGTGAAGATGAAAATTACAGCCCAATCGACCAACGAGCTCGAACTGAAAAATGGCAGCACCAACGGCATGGTGATCTCGGCCGCGTTTATTCTCGGCGGCGTGCTCGTCGGATATTACGCCCGCCAGTCTCAGTCGCTCCTGATCTGGTTATCTCCTGCGATGATCATCGGCGGGATTGTAGGCATCCTGTTCAGCTCCTCCATCACCGTAAGCGCCAGCAAGGCCACCGGCCAGCTTCGCTATCAAAAAAAGCGCCTGGTGGGAAAGCAGGACACGACCTACGCCATCGCCGACGTGTTCCGCATCGAGACGCGCAAACAGTGGCGCATCGATAACACGCCGGCCACAAACCAGAACGCTCCCGTGCGGAACCCGGTGCTGGTCGCTCAATCGGTGATTGTTTTCAAAGACGGTCGGGAATTGCCGCTGGACCACCAGAAGAGTTCCAACTCGATGGGCGTGGGATCGACGGTACTGATGAGCGGCCAGGGAGCGGAGACCGCCATGGCGGCGCAGGTCGCCAAATTCCTGGAGGTACCTTTCCAGGAGATCGCGCCGCCGAACATGGGTTCCGGGATCAACATCATCTCCGGCTCCGGCCAATTCCGGGTTTAACCCGCCGAACTGCGATGGAGCGGCCTCACACCCTGGTGCGCACAGCCGCGGCTTCCCACAACGCCCTGGCGATCCAGCCGGCGGAGCGCAGCAGCATAGAGGGGGGAATCCGATGGTTCCAGTGCAATGCGCTCCGCCAGGCGAGCAGCGGAGTCTCCAGTTTAAAGCGCAGGCTCGGGCGCGGCACGCCCCGATCATCCATCACCGCATGGGCGTAGTTGAACAGCCAGCGGTCGGGCACGCGGCCGAATAGCGCGTGCAGCATGTCGTTGGTTTCGGCGTGCACCGCCACGCGCGCGCCCAGCGTTTTGGTTTCCGGGTGCAGGCGCGAGCCGGCCAGCAGCTTGCCGATACGGGCGAAGCGCGCCCCGTTTTTTCCCAGGCGCAGCCAGTATTCGTAATCCAGGGCATAGCACCAGCGGATATCCAGCGGTCCAAAGCGCTCCACCACGCGGCGGCGGAAAAACACGGCCGGCTGGCAGAGGAAACAGCGCTCTTTGAGGCGCTCGAAATCCCAGTCCTCGGTAGGGTAGCGTTCGAGGACGCGGTCCTCTTCGTCGATGTGGTTGCCCTCGCCGTAGACCACGTCGATCTCGGGATGCCCGGCCAGGAAATCGCGGGCGGCGGCGATCGCGCCGGGGTAGAAGATGTCGTCGGAATTCAGCCATCCGATGAGATCGCCGGTGGCGCGGGCGAGGCCCTTGTTGACGGCATCGGCCTGGCCGCGGTCCTTTTCGGAGACCCATTGGATTTCGGATCCGTAGCGCTGGAGGATCCCCACGCTTTCATCGCCGCTCGCGCCATCCATCACCAGGTATTCAAAAGCGCTCTCGGGCCTTTGGTCGAGCACGCTGCGGATGGCGCGTTCCAGATAGCGGCCTTGGTTGTAGGAAGGCGTGATGATGGAAACGCTAAGCGGCATGCACTTCGCGAGGCAATTCGCGGGGAGTTTCGGAGTAGCCGTCTTCCTCTCCCAGAATGACGGCCGATTCCAGCATACAGCCGAGCTGCCGTGGGTCCGGGCCGCCGGGGTGGAAGGTGGGAATGCACAGGAACTCCAGCGCGCCGGCTTGGATGGGCAGATCGAGCGTGATGGTCTGGCGCTGGCCGCGGGGGATGCAGTGGGTTTGCGGACCCGAAGGGCAGCCGTTCACCTGGATCTCGACTTCCGTCGAGGGCAGCCATTCGGGCGCGCGCAGCGTGATGGCGAGCCGCCGCGGCGCCGGCTCGTAGCCGAAGACGATGGTCATGCGCGGGCTGCTCCAGCCGTCCGAAAACACGCCTCGGACAACATAGGAGTGCTCCGCGGGGCGCTCCTCGAGGGCATCTTCGAAAACTCCCCAATAGCGGGCGGCCATGGCTTCGGGCGTGAGAAAATCCGCGGCGCGGCGGAGTCCGCGTGCGATGAGCTCGGCGCGCCAGGCGGGGTCGTTTTCCAGACGCTCGATGGCGGCGATGATTTCCGCCGGCCGGCGTGGATCGAACAAGAGCGCAGCATCGGGATGGTCTCGGGGCGCGGCAACTTCCGGCAGGCTGGTGCGATTCGAGCTCAGCACCGGGACGCCCGCGGCCATGGCTTCCAGCACCGGCATGCCGAAGCCTTCGAACAGCGAGGGAAAGATCAGGGCCGCCGCGCCGGAAAGCAGGGCGGCGAAATCCTCTTCGGCGAGGAATCCGGGGAAGACCACATGATCGGCGAGGCCCATGCGGCGGACGGCTTCCATCAGCTCGTCGCGACGCGCCGAGGGTGCGCCGGTGAGCGCCAATTTTAAATCGGAATCGGGATGGGCGGTGCGGTAGATGCCGAAAGCGAGCAGCAGCAGCTCGTGATTTTTGTGCCGCCAGAAATTGGCGGGGTACAGCAGGTAGCGTCCGGGAGAGAGCGGGAGGTCAGCGGGCACTCGCGCGGGCGCATGAGCAGACGGGCGCGCGGCGATGCCGATTACCGCGGTGCGGCCGGGAGGCAGCCCGGAATGTTCCAGTACGGTGGCGCGCGTGTATTCCGAAATGCAGACGATCCGGCTGGCCAGGCGGCAGACCCGCTGGAAATTGCGCTGCCGCTCGCGCCGGTCTTCGGAAGTGAAGAACTGCGGATAGTAGGCGTATTGCAGGTCGGCAACCACGGCGACAATCGGCGCCGCGGGGTCGAAGAAAGAAATTCCGGTGAAGGGGCTGAAGAGCAGGTCGGTTCCAGGCGGGAGCGTATTCACCGCAGAGCCGCGGAGGGCACGGAGAAACCGCGGAGAAAAGCGGGAGAGACTGCGATTTCCCGGCGACATGCACACCCGGCGCACGTTGGGCGCGTCCAACGCGGCCAGCTCGTCGTGGCTGCGGGCGGAGGTCAGCAATAGGATCTCCGGCGCATCGGGACGGGCGGCCAGGCGGCGCACCAGCTCGAGAGCCAGCAGCTTGATGCCGCCGTTCTCCCCTCCGGGCAGCATGGGGGTCAGATCGATGGCGATGCGCCGCAGCGGCTTCCCGGCGGCGGGAGCGGACGCCATTTTCAGCAGCCCGGACGACCATTCCGCCCAATAGCGCGGCAGGCGCCGCAGGTTGTAGCGGCTGCCCAACACAAACGCGCGCAAGTAAGCCGCGGCGGACGGACGCAGGGGCATAAAAAACTGGTCGGCGCCATCGCGTAGAAAAGAGATGTAGCCGTACACCCAGTGCACCGGCACATAACCGTAATGATGCCGCAGCAGCCGGATACACTCCTCAAACATGCTTTGCTTCTGGCCCAGGCTTTTGTTGAGCCGGTGCATGCGCGATGCGGCCAGGTGCTGGGGAATGGCGCGGAAGCGGTGGTTTTGCGAGAGGCGGATCCACAGGTCGTAATCGAAGGCCGATTGGAGCGTATGGTTCAGGCCTCCCACCGCTTCGACGGCCTTGCGGCGCATAAAGCTGGCCGGTTGGCAGATGGGGCAATCGCGGCGGAACATGGCGGGATCGTAAGGCGCCACGGTGGGATAGCGGCCGAGGGTGCGGCCGTGTTCATCGATCCAATAGCCGCCGCCGTAGACCACCACCGCCCCGGGGTCGTCGAGCAAGGCGGCCACGGCAGTGGAGACCGCTCCGGGCAGATATAGATCGTCGGCGCCGATCCACGCCAGAATTTCGCCTTTGGCCTTGCGAAAACCGCGGTTGACGGCGTCGGCCGTGCCGCCATCCTTTTCGGAGACGAACTGCAGGCGGCCGCGGTAGCGCTCCAGAATCTCCACCGTGCCATCGGTCGAGCCGCCATCCATGACGAGGTATTCGATGCGCGGATAGTCCTGGCCTAGAACGCTGCGGATGGTCTCTTCGATGAACTCCGCCGCGTTAAAGGAAGGCGTCACGATGCTGACCAGCGGGCGGGGAGGCATTCGGGGAAATGGCCATCATAACAAAGGGGAATCCGTAACTATGGGACTGGCGTTACCATGAACCCTTCAACCGCGAATGGCTACTAAGAAGCAGAATCCGCCCTCCACCCCTGCCGGCAAACTGCCGGTGCCCGCTGAGCTCATTGACCGGCGCATCTACATTGTGCGCGGAAGAAAGGTCATGCTCGATGCCGATCTGGCCGAGCTGTACCAGGTCGAAACTCGCGCCCTCAACCAAGCCGTGCGCCGCAACCCTGAACGCTTTCCCGAGGACTTTATGTTCCAGCTCACAGAGCTGGAGGCCTCGGCTCTAAGATCACAAATTGTGATCTCAAAAAAAGGCCGCGGCCGCTACTCCAAATATGCGCCGCTGGCTTTTACCGAGCTGGGTGTGGCCATGCTTTCCTCGGTGCTCAATAGCGACCGCGCCGTGCAGATGAACATCCTCATCATGCGCGCTTTTGTCCGGCTCCGCGAAGCCCTGGCCAGCAACGAAGCCCTGGCGCGCCGCATTGACGAACTCGCAGCTACCCAGCACGAGCACGCCATTGCCCTGGTTGGCGTCATCCGGGAAATCAAACAACTGAAAGCCCCGCGCCGGCGGAAGCCGCGCATCGGTTTTTACACCGGCGAGAAGTAGTCTCAGATCCCGCGCCAGCTTGGCTTGTTCATTCCACTCGATCCACGCGCAGCTTCTGAAACCCCAGTCCCAGCAGGCGGTGATCGAGCCCGAAATCTCCGAAGTCGGCCGGGCTGGCTGGATTGTCCATGCGGAATATCAGCCGCAGCGCCCGCTTGCCGGCCAGGGCGGAAGCCGGAATGGGCAAGCTTCTTGGGGCGCAATCGGCGGTATCGATCAACCAGCCGCCCAACGGCTCACAGTTGCATTCCACTTGCACCTGGAGCACGCGATGCCAGTCATGCACGTAGGCTCTCGCTTCTACGGCCAGCAGCGCGGAGCCTTCGAACGGGCGCGCCAGCGGGATGGACATTTCGGCGCGGTAGCCGTCGGTCCAGCGGCCCCAGGGTTCCGGCTCGCTCCAGCCCTTGCGGATATATTCGGCGCTGTTTCCACCGGCAGCGAAGCGGATCTCCGCGCCGGCTTCGTAGGGAGTGGCTCCGGCGGCGCTGCCTTCGCGGCGGTCCAGGTAAGCCGCTACGGCTTCGGCGTACCCCTCCGGGGTGGCGGGAAGCAGATCGAGTTCCTGCTCTTCGTAGAGATACAGATTCGACAGATGTTTTTCCGGGCGAATACGTCGGTAAAACTGAGTCTTGCGCTCGCGCTCGGGGCGCGATTGGATCGTCAGGTCGTGATGCTCGATCCAGCGATCGAAGAGGAACAGGCCGCGGCCTTTCATTTCCATGGGTTCGTGGAGGATGGGAGACCAGCGGATCAGGGCCGGGTCGTTGCGGAAGAAGCGGACCTGGTAATCGGGAAACCAGGGCGGGGTGGAAATGAAGCGGTCGCCCGGAGGGACCAGCCAGAGGCGCGGCAGAATCAGATGGGTTACGGTGTTGCCGCGTAACAGGGCTTCGAGTGAAACCGGGTCCCAATTGCCGCCCAGAGTTTCATCGTCGTCAAGGCGCAGCACATATTCGGCGGAACAATAGGAGGCCATCACCGGTTGGGCGGATTCGATCGTGCCGCCAGTCTCGATGAGGTGCACGTGGGGCGTATAGCGGCGCGCGATGGCGGCGCTGTCGTCGGTGGTTTGGCGGTCGATGCAGACCACGATTTCCCCGGCGAATCCGTGCGCCACCACCGATTCCAGGCTGCGGCCGATGCGGCCCGCGCCGTTCCGGGTGAGCATCATCACCCCAAAGGTAGGAGCGGAAAGCGGCGGAGGGGGAGGAGCGGGCAAGGTAGAATTCCGCAGGCGATAAGGCATCATGCGGTCGAGGGAGGGCGGCCGCTCGCCTGGTTTTCGGGGAGTGCCCGGAGAGCCCGCCAGCGCGGAATAACGCGGCAGGTGAGATTTGGCGACGAACAAGAGCAGGTTCTGGCGATACCACCATTCGATGCGCGGATCGTTCCAGATGCGGTCGCGCAAGCAATCCACCACGGTGAATTCATGCCCGGCGAAGTGGCGGACCCAATAGCTGGGCCACTGTTCATTGAGATGCCCGGTGCCTCCCTGGCCCGGAACGGCGGCGGAAAACAGCACTACCGGACCCAGCCGGGTGAGCGATTCGACGAATCCCGCGGCCGATTCCTCGGGCAAGTGTTCGGCCACTTCCAGGCTCATCGCCAGGTCGAAAGTGCGCTCCAGGTGAAACGGCCGGGAAGCCTCCAGCGGGCGGATGCGGGAGGGATCGATATCCGCCACCTGCGCGGCGATCGAGGAGCCTTCCAGCCCCAGCACCTGGCGCACGCCGCATTGCTGAAAGCGGGCCAGCCAGGCTCCGGTGCCGCAACCGACATCCACGACGCTTTCCGGGTGAACCAGGTCGATGATCAGCGGCGCCACCACGGCGGCCGAGCGGGCGGAAC
>Ga0187783_10002586_pt1 | contig 13409 bp, 13 predicted proteins | sample 1015_SJ02_MP02_2_FD_132471 | JGI IMG/M metagenome (GOLD analysis project Ga0187783, IMG submission 132471) | Tropical peat soil microbial communities from peatlands in Department of Meta, Colombia - 1015_SJ02_MP02_20_MG | ecosystem: Environmental > Terrestrial > Soil > Wetlands > Peat | place...
CACTATGGTTTCTATTTGATTCTCTTGGGACGCCACAATAATGCCGCTGCGGTCGGGCGCAAAATTGAAACGGCCTCGATCAGCCCAGTCTAAGAAGCAGGCCATGCCGGCGGCGGGCCTAGGTTTTCCACCTCGAGGAATATACAAGCCTTGTCGCTTTAAAAAATGCATGAGGTTGGCGGCGCTACGAAAAAAATACGCGGCTTTCGGTGTGTTGGCACCGCCACCAATTTTTTTATAGCCACTTTCATCTTTGCTATAGTCGCGCTCAAGCGCATCTTTCAGCCATGGCGCACCTGCCACCATCACCACGTCCACGGCGCATAACGGTGAGTGCACGGGATCAAAATCTTCGCCCGCTGCTGCTCCCACCAGGGCATTAGCGGCAGCGACTATCTGTTCACGGCGCTTCCTACGTGCATCGCTGACCGTCTCTGGTTTACGTATATCGCCCACAAATTGTTCACCCGTTAAGACAAAACCGTCATCACCATAACGGACGAATAAGAAATGCATAGAGAGCAGTCCAGGGCATTACCATCAAAAGTCCATCGATGCGGTCAAGTATGCCGCCGTGACCTGGCAAAATATGGGAAGAATCCTTGGTGGCATAGAGTCGTTTAAAGCGGCTTTCGATTAGGTCGCCAAACGGCGCAAGCAAGATTTGTGGCAAGGCTATCCATAAGAGGTCAGCCGACGTGGCGAGAGCCAGCCAATCGAAACCGAGAGATTTTGGCAGATAATAGCCAAGGAGCACCGAAGCGATGGACAAAACTCCTCCAGCAAAAAAACCCTCCCAGGTTTTTTTTTGGCTCACCCGCGGAAAAAGCGCGCGCTTACCAAACAGGCGGCCGCAAAAATAGGCGAAGGTATCATTGCTCCAGGTAGCGAGGCAGGCCACTAAGACCAGTGAAATTCCTGCTCGTCTTTCGATGAGAGCTTCCGTGCTAATGAGCCAATAGATAGAGGCGAGCCCGAGGTTGATATACGCCGACCAATAAAAAATACTGCAGAGTTTTTCAAAATCTTCTTGTTTGATCGATGGCGAAAACAAAACAATACCATGAAAAATCACAAAAATAGTAAATAGCGATATGATAAAACCGTGCTCGCGAAAGAGCACCGCCGGGATAAAAAGAACTACGGAAAAAACCATCGTGAGCATTATCCACCAAGCACTTTTGCAGTGGATAATCCGGGCCGCTTCAAAACAGGCAATTACACTAACGAAAAGCAAGAGAGTGGCAAAATACGTCCCGCCCAAAAATAATGAAGCCAGCACGACGGGCAAAATAACTAATGAAGTCAGAACTCGATAAAGCAGGTTTTTCATTTTTGAGGCCCGTATTTTGTTATGGCGACGAAATATTGCCAAAGCGCCTTTTGCGCGCCCTATAACTTTCTAATGCCAAATCAAGATCGGTTCTCTTAAAGTCTGGCCATAACGTTTTGCAAAAATAAAGTTCGCTATAACTCATTTGTAACAATAAAAAGTTAGACAGTCGAATTTCGCCCCCCGTTCTTATAAGGAGATCGGGATCGGGCAAGTCTCTGGTGTAAAGATAGTCCCTAATTAAGGCTTCGTTGATTTCATTGATTTTGATCGATCCTCCTTGCTGGCTGGCCACGAGATGCTTTACGGCAAAAACCATCTCTTCCCAGGCACCGTAAGATAGAGCCAGGGTAATGGTTTGTTTTTGACAGTGGGCGGTTTTTTTCACGGCGTCGGTCACCGCATCGCGTAGATGAGTGGGCAGTCGCTTGAGATCGCCAATTGCATTAACTTTTATATTATTTTTAATCAGCTCGTTAACGTCATTTTTGACATAGCGTTCCAGTATTTTCATGACGGCATCGATTTCAATCTGCGGCCGTAGCCAATTCTCGCTGGAAAAGGCATAGAGCGTGACATATTTGATGCCCAGTTCATTGGCATAACGTACAATATCTTCCGCGGTCTTCGATCCTTGTTCATGGCCTATTTGTCTTTCTAGGCCGCGTTTTTGTGCCCACCGACCATTACCATCCATGATGATGGCAACATGTTGTAAAAGCCCAGTGTTTTCGTGTAGAGACCGCACAAATAAGCCCTTGCGATTGCGCTATTTAATTCTGCCAAGAAGGCAGTTGGTTTTGAACGCTACGGAGAATTTTATCAATATCCCCATCAAAGAAATCGAATTTAAAAGATATATCCTCGATGTTTATCCACAGTTCTGCCCCGGTTTTTCGCCTGTGCGCCTGCAAAACCTCAAGCCCGAGCAAGTGAGAGAAAAGCTCAGCGTGCCGCAAGAGAAGCAAGTCGACCTTTTCTTTTGGCAATGTGAGGTGCCAATTGAGCATGGCCGCCAATTCCCTATTGATGCGATCGAGCCTGGAGGCTGCGTCAAGGCCCAGATCTGGGCTGCTTACTATTTTTTGAGCAAGACCGCGCGCCAAGGTTTCTATCGCCTGCGCTTCTTTTTTGGCATTTTTCTGCCATTTGACCAAGTTGACGATGGTTTCTGTTACCAGCCTCCTAACATAGTGTCTTTGGCTTCGAGCAAAGCCAACATTGGCCAACATGTTCTTTTGCTCACAATATTCTCTTATTTTGGCGCGAGCTTCCTCACGCTCATTGGCTAATGCCTTGCCATTACGGTTGGCGTCCTCGCTTTTTATGATTCTATTAGGCGGTATTTGATGCGATTGCTTTTCTAATAGCCATTTTTGTGGCTTTAAATTGGGTTTAATCCACTGAGCCATCGGCGAACTCTTTGGTGTGCAAGAGGATAAGGTCTTTGGCTTTCATTACTTGCGTCTTGATATGGGCATCAACAATGCTCTTGTGCGCCTTAATGACCAAAGACCCACGCTTAAACGTGTTGTCATCGATTACAGTTACAATGCGCGCCGAGGAAAAGGCGACGGAAATTTCATTGAGAGAAGTTCGGATAATATCGGCATCTATTTTGTTGGCACTGATCTCAACGTCGGTATGTTCTGCGATGTTTTTTAATAAGTTAACCGCCATTCTCACGATAGTGTGCGGATGCCTTTGCAGGTGCTCAAAAACCAAGTCTTCAGCGTGCTTCACGACGGCATCCACCTTGGCGCAATGCACCCCGTAAGATGCGCTTTGTAGACGGCTGATAAAAGGTTTCGCGTCTTCTATCGCAAATCTCTGTCCGCGAGCTAAAGAAGCTCGGAAGAGGCGGCTCTTTTTACGCATCACCCGTTTTTCCACGAGTAGCGGATAGGTCATATCAGGCATGTCGGCACCCATATCGCTTTGTTCTGAACAAATTGCGAGCGCAATCCCATCCTCGGATTTTGGTTTCCATAGGCTCTCTTTCACTCTTCTTCTGTCGCCCCTTCCTCTTGCGGCGAAGTGTCGACGCCTGCTGCTGGTTTGCCGAATAAATCGATAATTTTCTGCGCGCTTTCGCTTTGTGGATGCTTGGCCAGAAAATAGGACGCAAGCCGCTTTGCTTCCGTCGTCCGTTTTAGCTGCAACAGCCACTCGATGATCAGCTCGTAGGCCTGGTCGTGGGAAAAATCATAGGGGCGACTGTCGACAAAAAGGCGTAATGTAGAAATGGCCGCATCGATTTCACCTAAGTCGTAAAGATGTTTAGCCTCATCAATTTTTTGTGAACTGTCATCCTTTTTGACCAGACGCCCCGCAGGAATTTCCCTGTACTTGACGCCTTTCTGTGTGCAGGACGATAACATCAGTGACGCCATTAAGCCGAAGGCAAAAAATCTCATAAATTACCACCTTGATGCGCTGTATGATCAAGATGATAATTTGACAAAAGATTTCCGCAACAATAAAGAGTTTTGTCTATCGAAACTTGTACGCGGCTATGGCACGACTAGCTTTTTTTGGTACGCCGGAATTTTCTCTGCCCTCTCTTAGGGCGGTGCATCGCTATTGTGTGAATTTTGGTCATGACTTAGTGGTCGTTGTGAGCCAGAAAGACCAACCCACTGGTCGCGGACTGCATTTCGCACCGCCGCCGGTAAAAACTTCTGCTCTTGCTCTTGACGTCCCCGTGCTTCAACCAGAGACTCTGAAAAAGGGAACGGCAAGTGGCGACCATTTTTTCGAGCAGTTTCTCGCATATGAAATTGATTTGGCCATTGTGGTGGCTTACGGCAAGCTCATCCCCGAGCGGCTTTTGTTTGTGCCCACCCATGGCTTCGTTAATGTGCATGCTTCGCTCTTGCCTAGGTTTCGGGGTGCGGCGCCTGTGCAAAGGGCCATCGAGAATGGCGACCGCGAGACCGGCGTATGCTTGATGGCCATGGTCAAAAGACTCGATGAGGGCGATATCTTCGTTTGCGAGCGTTCACCGATTCTCCCTTTTGATACGACCAGCACACTTTTGCGTCGACTGGCCCATCTGGGTGCGCACGCGCTTTATGACAATCTTTTTGGCCTGTTGCGTGGCACATTGCAAAAAATGCCGCAAAGCGAGGAGGGCGTGGTTTATGCGCCCTTGGTCGCCAAGGAAGAAGGGGCGCTGAATTTCTCTGAGCCGGTGAAAAAAATTGCCCAAAAGGTGAAGGCCTTCGACCCCTGGCCGGGGGCTTTCGCCTTCGTGCATAAAAAACGGGTGAAGTTCTTCGACAGCTTCGCCATTACCGATCCGACGGCGAAGTCTGATATTGCCTCTGGCACAGTAGTAGTCGCGGGCAGTTTTTTAGGAGTTAAAGGTCCCGATGGTATTGTCTATTTTCAAGCGATGCAGGTCGAAGGGAAAAAGATCCTGCCGATTAAGGACGCGCTTTTAGGTTTTCCTATACACGTTGGCGATACGATAGCGCACGCTCCTTAGAGCACTTTTAAAACAGGCTCTTAGTGACGACGTCGCGGATTTTTCCTGCCGAGGTGGTTAAAGCAAATTCCGTTTGGTATATTTTGAGTCTGAACTAAAAAAGCCCGGCGGGGAGTGCAGATGGTAAATACAATGGGGGAAGGGCCTTGCTCTCAGCCTGAAGCCATGGGCAAGGACTCGTCGCTTTTATCGGCCCGGTTGGTAAGAAACCGCATCTATTGTTCTGATGCACTGGTTATCATGAGGTCCTGGCCGGATAGCTGCGTAGATGCCTGCATAACTGACCCTCCCTACAACATTGCGCGAAAGAAGCGTGGACTTGCATGGGCGTTTTCATCCCATGTGACGATGGAGAGCGATTGGGATCGCTTTCTAAACGATGATTATGCAAAGTTCACTCTTAGCTGGTTGCGCGAGGTCTGCCGTCTCACCAAGCCTAATGGCAATATTTTTATTTTTGGCTCCTACCACAACATCTATTTAATTGGCGCGCTCGTGCAGAGACTGTGCCTGCGCATTGTCAATAGCATCATCTGGGCCAAACCCAATGCGCAGCCAAATATTACCTGTCGCATGTTTACTGAGAGCACGGAGCAAATCCTCTGGCTATGCAACAATCACGAGAAAAAAGCCAGGAATTGGACCTTTAACTACCAATTAATTAAGGAGCAAAATGGTGGCAAACAAATGCGCAATTTCTGGGTAATTCCTACGGCTCCTCTCAGTGAAAGAAGACTTGGCAAGCATCCCTCACAAAAACCCCTCGCATTGATGGAGCGCATTGTGCTTGCAGCAACCAATAGAAAGGACATCGTATTGGATTGCTTTGCAGGTGTAGGCTCGACCTTGGTCGCGTGTAAGAAACTCGGCCGCAAATATATTGGTATCGAACGTGATCGGAAATATTGTCAAATTGCCCATGCTCGCCTCAAGGAGGCACGGGCTTCGTAATCTCTATCGGCCTTGATCGAGGGCGGTGATCAAGAGATGCGATATTAGCGTGTGGTGGTTTTCATCCACGACGACGCCAGCGGTTTTTAAGCGGCTGATGATGGCTTCGATCATTAATCCAAGTTTCATGGGTAGGCCAAGTACGATGGTGCGCTGCCACGGATATTTATAGCGGCACAAATAGAGAGCCGTGGTCGCAAGGCCAGCAAAGGTGGGACAATTAGCTACAGAATTCGTCTCAAATTTTATGAGTTCGCGGACAAAAAATTGACGTAAAGCCAGGTTGTGAAACGGGTTGATGTCAGAAAACAAAAGGCTATTGACGAAGCCTGTTTTAAAGCCTTTCCTTTCTAAATACGAAAAGAATCTCTTGGCGTTGAGAACAAGGCTAGCTGCATGGACACTTGCTATGCCGATAATTAGAAAGCTATCGGCGAGCATTTCTCCTTTGAGAGACTGCAATCTCATCAATGCAGGATCATAAATCGCCGTTTTTTGTGGTGTGGTGGTAAGCCTTTCAATGAACATGCGGAAGATAAGCGATAAAGGCAATTTGTTGGATAGGCCGTGTTGTTCCGCTGTAACTTCGCCTTCTAAGGCCAGTTGCTGCAGAGATTTTTGCAAGATGTCTTTGAGATAGATGGGCTCCTTTGCCAATGCGTCTTCAATCCAGCTCTGGTGAATCCACTCGATGCGTTGCTCGTCGATGAGCAAGAGCCTGCGTAACTCGAGAACAATTTGCGTCATCCTTTCATTGCGCGGAAGAGTTAGAAACTGGTCTTTGGCGAGGTTCATGCGGGCTGCTTGCTCTTCAGGAAAGAACTTTAGAAGTTCTCGTGTGTTGTTGCTGTCGAAGAACATGGCCGATAGCAACATGCTCTGTTCATAAGAATGAAGTGGCCTTTTGTGATCAGCCATTTGGTAGGCTCGCCTTATTTAGCACGCGACGATCAAGAGCGAGTCGAATTATAGCGTAGGCTGCGATGGCCAAAGCAAATAAGGTCAATGCCAGCAATAACCACGGCGAAAACATAAAATCGCTTCGAGCCGCAGAAGGATTTTCCAAAGCTAGGGTTTTCCCACGAGAAGAGAGCATCACTTGCTCTATCATCTTTTGCACCACCGTCACGTCCTCTTTAGCGAGTCCACTGACGCTCGTTGCGACTAGGCCCTTTATTTCACCGTCGCTGAGAGGTGCTTCACCTAAGTCAGGCGATAGATAAGAGATGATAGCGACGGAAGCCGTTTTTTTGCTGGTGGCTCGTTGATAGTCTAACGGCGAATCGCAAGAGATTACCACGCGGGCGTCAGCTATTCCTGGCACCGCTTTCAATAGCGCTTCGATTTCTCCTTGCATGGCCATCGTCATGCGGGCAAGCTCGTCACTCTTTGATGGAATGATGCCTGAGGCTCCAGGAGGAAAGACCTCCTTCAATCCGGCGCGATGGATTTTGGGCACCTGGTTATGAACCAACAAGCGCAAGGCTTCCTTGGCTTGGTGCTCACTAACTTCGATGTGGTAGGTGACGCTCTTTTTCGTGGACTGAGCGGTTTTTTTGGCGTCAATTTGCTCATCACGCAGCAACACTAGGATTTCGTTGGCATCGCGCTGAGTTAAGTCTTGAAGCAAGATCTCATAGCGATCGCAAGCGAGAGCTGCGCTCAAAATCACAGCCATGACCAAAGAAAAACCTAGCTTCGCTACACGCGTCTTCATCTGGCTCTATAACCAACATCCAGACTTCATTATTTTGCACAATCCAATAAACCTTATTGGAGAGTGCTTAGTTTTGCCTCTAATTCTGTTTTGCGTCCAAACCAGTGGTTCTCTTCGAGATATTGCTTGGCCCATTCTGGATCGGTTTTTGCAAGCGCGAGCGCGAGTTCTGGCTCTATCGACGATTTTTGTCCGAACCAGTGGTTTTCCTCAAGATAGGCAACGGCCTCAGGAAAGCTCTTCTGCGCCATTACGCAGGCAAGTTGAGGCCCAAGTCTATTTTTCCCGCCAAACCAGTTATGCTCATCAAGAAAATCGAACGCGCTTTGTAAACTGGTTTCCGCCACAATGAGCGCTATAGTTGGTCCTAATGAAGAATATTTTCCGAACCAATGCATTTCTTCTATCAGCTGAATGCCTTGATCAAAGTCCTTTCTGACAAGATCCAGAGCATCCTTTTCGGATACGTCATTCATAGACTGTGCGTTGATAGCAAATAATAGACTTAAAATGAGAATGCGACAAATAGATTTTCCCATATTGGTATCTCCTTTCAGAGTCATTCACGCGTGTGAAAGTCTCTGCAACGTCATCGTTATGGCGACCTCGAGCGGGCATTGTTGCGCAGACCTATCTTTTAGTATCGTCATGGCGAGCCGCATAGCGGCGTGGCCATCCAGTAGAAGCCTATACGCCAATTACTGGATGGCCGCCCGCCGCGCTACGATCGCGGTCGCCATGACGAGACTAAACGCATCCACGCAACAACGCCGGCTCGCCACGATGAGTCCATGCAACAATGCCCGCTCGCCCGAAGTTAGGCCGTCATCTTTTTGACTTCTTCGGCGAAATTGTCTTCTTTCTTTTCCATGCCTTCGCCGACTTTGAAGCGAGCCATTTTACTCACCGATATGAGAGCACCGGTCTTGTTTTTGATTTCGTTTATTAGACCAGAGACGGTGATATCGGGATTCTTTACGAAGGGCTGCTCCAAAAGACAGAAGTCCTTCTTGTGTTTCGCCATTTTACCGTCGACGATTTTATCCACCATGTTTTCTGGCTTTCCCGACGCCACCACCTGAGCTTTAAAAATCTCGCGTTCGCTTTCGATCCAGCTTGACGGGATGTCTGATTCGCGAATAAACGAGGGGCTTGCAGCCGCGATATGCATCGCTATATCCCGCACTGCCTGCAGCACCATTTCGTTATTTTTGTATTTGTTGTCGCTCAGTTTACATTCGGCAATAACGCCGATTGAGCCAGCGCCATGGAGGTAATGGCCGTAGATATCGCCGCCATCTAGTACAGCAAAGCGCCGCAAATCAATCTTTTCACCGATCGTTGCGACTTTGTCGGTAATCACACTTTCTACCTTTTTGCCATCGGGCATGGTGCTGTGATTAAGCAGATTACCTTCGATATTGGTGGCATCTTGGCAATTTGACGCATCAAAAAGCAGAGCGGTTTTGGCCAAGTCATCGACAAGCTTCTTAAAATCCTCATTACGCGCCACAAAATCTGTTTCACAATTGAGCTCGACCATGGCCGCTTTATTGGCGCCGGCGGCAATGGCTATCAGACCTTCTGCGGCAATGCGCGACGTCTTTTTGGCCGCGCGAGCCAAGCCTTTTTCGCGCAAGATCTTAATCGCGCCTTCCACGTTCCCCGCGCTTGATAATGCGCTCTTGCAATCCATCATGCCTGCGCCAGTTTTTTCGCGCAGCTCTTTTACTAGGGATGCCGATATTTCCATCATTTCCGTCCTCGTTTGCCGTTATGATAATGCTTCTTCGCTATCGTTTTCGCCGCTCTCGCTTTCGGTTATTTCTTCTTCAGTTTCTTCGGTGTCAGCTGCGCGTTTAGTGACAACTTCTACTTTCGGCCTCTTGCCGCCCTTGGCTGGTTTCGGCGTTTCGTCTTCTTTATCTTGGGCTTTTTGCCGACGTTCCGCTAATTCCGCCTGGTGGAGCATGTCTCCTTCTTTACACGCGTGAGCCAGTTTCTCGATGAATAGGCTGATGGAGCGAATGGAGTCGTCATTGGCGGGAATGGGATAGTCCACTTCATCGGGATCGCAATTGGTGTCGAGCATGGCGACCACCGGTATTTTCAGATTGTGCGCTTCTTTTACGGCAATGTGCTCCTTTTTCGGATCAATGATAACAATGGCCTTCGGCGGCTTGGTCATGTCCTTGATGCCCGACAAGTTCTTTTCCAATTTCTCGAGCTCGCGACTAAGCTTAACCACTTCTTTTTTAGGCAGGCGCTCAAAGGTTCCGTCCCCCGACATATCACTCAATTTGCGCAAGCGCTCGATAGATTGCTTAATGGTTCTGAAATTGGTGAGCATGCCACCAAGCCAACGGTAGTTCACATAGAATTGGTTCGCGCCAAGCGCTGAATCTTTGACCACTTCCTGAGCTTGTTTTTTGGTGCCGACAAAGAGAATTTTGCCGCCCTTGGCCACCGTGTTGCGCATGAACTCATAAGCATTTTTGAAGAGACCCACGGTTTGTTGCAGGTCGATGATGTGCACACCATTTCTTGGCCCAAAAATATAAGGGGCCATTTTGGGATTCCATCTGCGGGTTGAGTGACCAAAATGCGCACCGGCTTCCAGCATTTCGCGCATACCGATTTTTGACATATTTTCCTCGCTTAAGCCCTGTGGGCTTAAAATTTTCGGGTTAAACCTACAGTACTGGGCAGCGAGCTTCTCGCATAAAGCTAAATGTTACTTAGCACCCAAAGCCCAATACGGTGTGTACTTGTTGGGGCCTCATAGCAAACCAATCATGGCTTGACTAGACGCTCATGCGCTTGGCAATGGGAAGTCTTCGCGCATCGCCGAAGACTTTGTCGCTTACCATCAGAGGAAATGGCGCTTGCCGGCGCTTATATTCGGCGATGCTGATTTTCTTAATTATCTCATCAATCAGTGATCTGGGTAGTTTGGTAATGGTCTCTATTTCCGATGCGCTTTTCTCTAATTCTATAAAATTAAAAAGAATCTCATCCAGAACAGTGAAATCAGGCAGGCTATCTGTGTCGAGTTGATTATGTTTTAATTCAGCGGTTGGTGGTCGATTTATTATTGAATTAGGAATGATTTCCTGATGTTTATTAATCGTGTGCGCCAATTTCCATACTTGAGTTTTGTAAAGATCACCGATGGGAGAAAAGGCGCCACACATATCGCCATAGATGGTGGAATAGCCCACGGCCAGCTCGCTTTTGTTAGAAGTGGTGAGCATGAGATAGTTACAAAGATTGGTTAGCCCCATGATGAGCAAGCCGCGCACGCGCGATTGCAAGTTTTGGTCAAATATATCGGCTTCGTATGCCGATGCGTGGGCCTGCTGTTTTAGAAAAAGGCTTCTTAGCTGATTGACCGCATCTTCAATGGCCAAAACTTCGAGTGTGAGAGAAAGATTTTTGGTAAGAAGCTCGGCATCGCTCTCCGACTGCGCGCTGGTAAACTGACTCGGGAGAAAGATGGCGCGGACCCGTTTTTGACCAAGCGCGCGCACCGCCAGGGCGAGGCAAACCGCCGAATCGATTCCACCGGAAACGCCAACAATGACACCGCCACTTTGGCATTTCTCCACATAGTCACGAATGCCCATGGCAAGCGCTTCTAACAATAGGTCATAGCCATCCATCAGATCGAGAGATCCGGGGTTGTTAATCGGTGCACCTAGCTGATGAAGCACAAGGTCTTCTTGGCAGGGCGTAGCGTAGCCAGTTATCTCTCCTGTCTGATCAATAACCATCGATTGCCCATCAAAGAGCAATTGGTCATTGGCTCCCACTTGGCCTGCGACTAAGACGGTGGTGCGATGCGTTTTTGCCAGGGTGGTGAAAATACCTTTCCGTGTCATTGGCTTCGACATGGAATAGGGTGAGGAGGTTATGTTGATAATGGCATCCACGGGGCCAATGGCCCTAACGGCGTTATCTATCGGGTCAAAATTATATTTTTCCTGGCCTTCAATAACCTCATTGCTCCAGGCGTCTTCGCAAATGGAAATGAGCAATTTTTTGTCAAAGAAATCTAATACCTGGCAGGCATGGTCAGAAGGCGTTCGAAAATAACGTTTTTCGTCGAACACGTTGTAGTTAGGTAAAAGCAGTTTTTTTGCCACCACATGCCACTGCCCGTTTTGACACAATACCGCCGCGTTGAATGGCGCCTTGTTCGTCTCTTCAAGAATGGCGGCACCGACGATGGCCGAAATTTTACACTCACGAGAAATACGACCTAAGGCGGCAATCTGATCGGCAAGAAAATCACGCCGCACCAGTAAATCCTTGGGGGGATAACCCGGCAAGGACAATTCGGGAAATATTATGAGCTCCGCGCCCAATTTTTTAGCTCGCGAAGTGAAATCTAATATTTTTTGGCTATTGTGGGCCAAATCACCGATGGTGGGATTTATTTGCGCGATCGCAATCTTCATGATTTTTGCTCTATAACCAAATTTCAGCGCCCAAAAGAGGGCGCGCTCGGCGGATTATGGTTATTAAACTCTATCACTTCGCACTCTATCACCTATTTGTGTCGCCCCGCGGCTTGACCGCGGGGTCCAGCGCAGAATCGTTGTCGCCTGCGACTGGATACCGCGGTCAAGCCGCGGTACGACACAGTTCAGCAAAGAGGGCGTGCTTCTCCTGTTATATCGGGCAGATAACTAGATATTAAACCGTTGGGATTGAGTCGGGATAGATCAATGTGTAAAAGGAAGATTCGGAGGACATAAGTATTGTATGGAAAGCGATTTATATTACAGTATTATTCTAATACTTTGCCTATGTTTATCTGCCATATTTTCATTAGCTGAAACCGCGCTAACGAGCGTTCCCGAAACCTATATAAGAAAGCTCATTGAAGAGAAAAGAGGATTTATTAAGCCGTTTAAATTGTGGCTTAGGCGTCCTAATCGCGTGCTTACGGCCATCATTGTGGGCAATAATCTCTTCAATACCTTGGCGGCTGTTGTGGCCACAATTTTTGCCCAGCGGCTTTTTCAGCATTATGTGATCAGTATTGCCACCGGCGCGGTGACCATCGCGCTTTTGATTTTTGGCGAAATTACCCCAAAGACCTTCGCTCGTCACAACGCGCGCGCGGTGCTGTCTTGGGTGGTTTACTTAATCTATCCTGTGTATTTCATTCTGTTTCCCGCGGTGTGGGTGCTATCGCATTTTGCCGTTTGGTTGGTGAAACTCTTGGGCGGTAATATCGCGCGAGAAGGGCCGGTGGCGACGGAAGAAGATATCGCTTATTTGATTAGGCTTTCTCATGAAGAAGGAGTTTTTAAGCCAGAGCAGGGGGAGATGCTGCAAAGCGTCATTAGTTTTCGTGAAACTTGTGCCAGGGAGATTATGGTACCGCGAACCGATCTCTTTACCTTGTCGGTCGATGCCACCTTGGAAGAGATAACATCGCAGGTGGCCCAGCATGGCTTTACCCGATGGCCAGTGTATAGCGGGGACATTGACCATGTGGTGGGCGTGTTTCACGTCAAAGATCTTATTAGCTTTCAAAGCAATGGCGGCCAGCATTTCGTGTTGAAGGACCATTTGCGAAAAGTCATATTCATACCCGAATCGATGAAACTTGATGCCGTATTAAGAGAAATCCAAAGAAAAAAGGTCCATTTGGCCATCGTAGTTGACGAGTATGGTGGTACGGCGGGCATCGTCACCTTAGAGGATATTTTAGAAGAGATCGTGGGCGAAATCCGCGATGAATATGACCGTGAGGAAGAAGAAGAAACCATCAGGCGCATGGGTCCTGACTTTTTTATCGCTGATGGCCGGGCTAGTATCTCTGAGGTTAAGCGGGTATGCGGTATCGAGCTTCCAGAGGATGAGTCCTACGAAACCTTGGGCGGCTTTCTGATTTTTGTCTTGGG
>Ga0187783_10002587_pt1 | contig 13406 bp, 8 predicted proteins | sample 1015_SJ02_MP02_2_FD_132471 | JGI IMG/M metagenome (GOLD analysis project Ga0187783, IMG submission 132471) | Tropical peat soil microbial communities from peatlands in Department of Meta, Colombia - 1015_SJ02_MP02_20_MG | ecosystem: Environmental > Terrestrial > Soil > Wetlands > Peat | place...
CCGTCCGTTGAGCTGCGTTTCGGGCTCGGTGTAATAGCCCCAGTCGTAGCGCGCCATGTTCATGGGGATCGAGAGCGCCGTCGGCATCTGGATCCACAGCGAGCGATCCGAGCCGCCGTATTCGAGCAGCAGCACGCTGTCGCGGCCGTCAGCGGTGAGCCGGTCCGCGAGCACGCAGCCCGCGGACCCAGCGCCGACGATCACGTAGTCGAAGGTCTCCGGCGTCACACTGCGCGCTCTCTGGTCGGCGGGCGCGCTAGTAGGGCGCATCGATGTCGCGCATCGCGACGTACACGCTCTTCAGCTGCGTGTAATGCTCGATCGCCGCACGGCCGTTCTCGCGTCCGAGCCCTGACATCTTCACGCCGCCGAACGGCAGCTCGACCGGGGTGATGTTGTAGTGGTTGATCCAGCAGGTGCCGGCCTGTAGCTGCGCGATCACACGATGCGCGCGGGTGAGGTCATTGGTGAACACACCCGCCGCGAGACCGAATTCGGTCGCGTTGGCACGTGCGATGACCTCGTCCTCACCGTCGAACTCGAGCACCGCCATCACCGGGCCGAAGATCTCCTGACGTACGATGTCCATGTCGTCGTGGCAGGCATCGAACACCGTTGGCGCGACGAAGAAGCCGCTCGCCAGGTCCCCGCCGGTGACGCGTGCGCCGCCGGTGAGGACCCGCGCGCCCTGCGCGCGGCCGCGGGCGATGAAACCGAGCACCTTCTGCATGTGGTCCTCGGAGATCAGCGCGCCGACCTGCGTCGCCGGGTCGAGCGGGTCGCCGACCCGCATCGCGGCGGCGCGTGCGCGCAGCCGCTCGATGAATGCAGCGTGCACGCTCTTGTGGACGAACACGCGCGTGCCGTTCGAGCACACCTCACCCGCCGAATAGAAGTTACCGAGCAGTGCCCCCGAGACGGCGTTGTCGAGTTGTGCGTCCGCGAACACGATGAGCGGGGACTTACCGCCGAGCTCGAGGGTCACCTGCTTGAGTGAGGCAGCCGCGTCCGCCATGACCGCCTTGCCCGTCCCGACCTCACCGGTGAGCGAGATCTTGCGGATGTCGGCATGACGCGTGAGGAGCCGACCGGTCGGCGCGCCGCCCTGCACCACCTGGAAGAGCCCCGGTGGAAGCCCGGCCGCAAGATAGATCTCCTCGAGCTTCATCGCGGTGAGCGGCGTGAGCTCGGCGGGCTTGAAGATCATGGCGTTGCCGCAGGCGAGCGCCGGTGCCGACTTCCAGCAGGCGATCTGCAGCGGGTAGTTCCACGCTCCGATGCCTGCGATCACGCCGAGCGGCTCGCGGCGCGTGTAGCCGAAGGCGGCGGACCCGAGGTCGAGATGCTCGCCGCTCAGTGCACCGGCAAGCCCCGCGTAGTACTCGAGGCACTCGGCTCCCGAGAGCACGTCGACGACACGCGTTTCCTGAATCGGCTTGCCGGTGTTGCGCGTCTCGAGCTGCGCGAGCTCCTCGTTACGCTCGCGCAGCGTGCGCGCCGCGCGCTGCAGCGCGCGTCCGCGCTCGGCGCCGCTGAGAGCGGCCCATTGCTTCTGCGCCGCCTGCGCCCGCTTGATCGCCGCGTCGATGCGCGCCGGACCGTCGGCGGGGAGCTCCGCGAGCAGCGCGCCCGTGGCGGGGTTGATTACGCGCAGCACCTCGTCGGCGCCGGCGGTGGCGCGCACGGCGCGTCCGGCGGGTGCGTCGTTCATCGTCTCAGGCAGACGCTGGGCGAGCTCCCGGAGGCGCCCGTCGACGAAGGCGGTCAGCAGGGCTCGGGCGCTCTCGCTGTCGGCTTCCTGCCATTCCGAGAGCGCGGCGCGCAGCCACACGCCATCGATCATCGCGGCGATCATGGCGGCGAGGCTGCGCGCGTCCTCACCCGATATCATGCGCCGCAGGTCATTGCGCAGGTTCGAGAGCATCCGCCGCTGGTAGGCGGTCTGCACGCGCTTCAGACCCTTCACATGCGGCACCTGCCCCCAGAATGCGAGCCATGCGGTACCCGTGCGCCGGTCGAACTCCTCGGGCGCGAGGTTCGTGTCGATCACCGCCTGCACACGCCCGCGCGGGGTGCGCGCCATCGCAAGGCGTGCGCGCAAGCGCGTGGCGAGCGTCCGCGCGAGAGTGCGGAAAGCGCTGTCGAGCAGCCCGTCCTTGTCGTCGAAGTAATGGGCGACCAATCCCGGCGACACTCCCGCACGTCCCGCGATCTCCGCGAGAGTCGTGCCGACGAATCCGACTTCGGCGAGACTGTCGATGGTGACCTCGACGAGCTGCACCCGCCGGGCCTCCTCCGCATCGTCCCGCCCGGACGTGGCGCCGCGATGGACGAGATCCCTGAGAGTTGTTGTTGATTGCTTGTTCAACGGGATACTCTCTCAACGCCCTGCACGCTGCAAACCGTCATCCTACGCGATCGGTGTTATGCCCAAGATAGTTGTTGATTGCTCAGTAACTTGGCATGTTTTCCGAGACTCGACAGGCGGCGTGTTAAACAGCTATTCAAGCCGAAAGACCTGATGATGAATTGCGTGACTTCAGGGGTCAAGGGGACGCACAAGTCGGTGCGCACGCATGCTCCGGCAAGACAATGACAGCTAGAGGGGACCCAGGCGTGCACAAAAAGAGGGCTGCCGGAGGGACCGACAGCGGCATGGAACACTTCGGCTACAGGGAATCGCTGGCACGCAGCATCGGGTCGTTCGGCAGCTTCGCTGCCGGCGTCAGCTATATCTCGATACTCACCGGTACCTTCCAGCTGTTCTACTTCGGCTTCGGCACTGCCGGTCCGGCGTACCTGTGGTCCTGGCCGATGGTGCTCATCGGCCAGTTGGCGGTCGCGCTGTGCTTCATGGAGCTCGCCGCCAAATACCCGATTGCCGGATCGGTCTATAACTGGTCGAAGCTGCTCGGGAGCCGGATCGTTGGCTGGTGTTCGGGCTGGCTGATGCTCACGGCGTCGATTGTCACTCTTTCTGCCGTGGTGCTGGCGCTGCAACTCAACCTGCCGCGGCTGTGGAGCGGCTTCCAGATCGTCGGCGACGGCAGCGGCGCTTACGATTTCGCCACGAACGCGGTGATCCTCGGCACCGTCTTGATCGTCTTCACCACCGTGGTGAATGCGCTCGGCGTGCGGTGGATGGCGATGATCAACAGCGCGGGTGTGTTCATCGAGCTGATCGCGGCCTGCCTCATAGCGATCTTCCTGGCGGTTAACCTCAAGCGCGGCCCCGAGATTTTCTTCTCCACCAACGGCTACGGTACTGGCAAGAGCTGGGGCTTTCTGAGCAATTTCCTCGTGGCGTCGCTCGCCTCCGGATACGTCATGTACGGCTTCGACACCGCCAGTTCGCTGGGAGAGGAGACATTGGAGCCTCGGCGCACCGCTCCCCGGGCCATTCTGCGGGCCATCCTGGCCTCGTTCGTCATCGGTGGTGCAATCTTGGTCTTTGCGGTCCTGGCGGCGCCCAACCTGGCGGACCCGAGGATCGGCAGCAGCGGCGGCGGATTGCAATACATCGTTGAGCAGGTGATGTGGGGTCCGCTGGGCAAGATCTTCCTGGTCTGCATCGTGGTCGCGGTGACCGTGTGCTCGCTGGCCGTGCATACCGCGGCCATCCGCTTGACCTTCGCGATGGCGCGCGATAACGCACTGCCGTTCGGCGAGAAGCTCGCGCGGGTGAACTCGAAGACGCAGACGCCCATTGTTCCCGCCGTCGTGATCGGCGTGATCGCCGAGCTGATCCTGGTCGTCAACATCGGGCAGCCGAAGATCTTCACCGTGCTGACCTCGATTGCGGTCATCATGATCTACCTGGCGTACCTCATGGTGACGGGCCCGCTGCTGAGGAAACGCCTGCAGGGGCAGTGGCCCCCGGCAGATCTCGCAACCGGCGGCTACTTCTGCATGGGCAGGTGGGGAATGTTCGTCAACATCGTCGCGGTGGCGTGGGGCACCGGAATGGCGATCAACCTGGCCTGGCCGCGCGAAGCCGTCTACGGCACACCCTGGTACAACACCTGGGGCGCGTTCGTCTACATCGCCGTGATTCTCGGCGCGGGACTGTGGTGGTACGCCGTCAAAGGCTGCCATCGTCTCGGCACGCTCGCATCGCACGCGCTCACCACAGATGCCGATGCACTGCAGCCGGAAGCGTGACGTGACACGCGCTGGTGGGGGTGGCGGCGGCTGATTCGCCGGGCACACGCTGCCATCGAGCGCCGCGGCGCTGCGCGCCGCAACCTACACCTAAGGGCAGTGCGGGACGGTGGTCGCCACGCCGGCGTTGGAGGTAGCATGTGCGTCCGCTTTTCAGCGGGCTTACGGAGGGGAAAACCAATGTCGAACAAGCTCATGGCCGGATTGACCTCGCTCGCTCTGCTGCTCGGGGGCTCCACCGCGATGGCCCAGTCGAGTGCGGCTGCCGGCGGCGACAAGGCAGTCAACGAGAACCTGAAACTGAACGAGGACATCAAGCTCCTGCGCAAGAACGTCCGCTCGGAAAAGTCCAAGATCATGTTGCAGGCGCTGAATCTCGATAGCGATCAGACGGCGAAGTTTCTGCCGATCTACAAGCAGTACGACGCCGAGCTCACCAAGCTCAATGACCTGCGGGTGGCGAACATCCAGGAGTACGCCAAGAACTACGGCAACATGACGGACAACAAGGCGGACGAGCTGGTCAATCAGGCGATCAGCTACTACAAGAAGCGCCTTGATCTGCTCGCGAACTACTACGACAAGGTGCGAGCACAGTTCGGCAGCGGTGTCGCCGGGCGCTTCGTGCAGGTAGAGAGTCAGCTCCTGAACATCATCGACCTGCAGATCCAGTCGAATCTCCCGCTCATCTACACCGCGCCGAAGAGCTGACCGGTCAGTGCAAGACGCCCGCGGGGGCTGCCCCGCGGGTGGTTCGCGCCTCCGACATGTCGCGTACGTACAAGACGGCGGACGCTCGCGTGCAGGTCACGACAAGGCGCACAGCGCATGATGCGCGCGCGCTCGTGCTGCATCCGAGCGGGGCCCGATCATGCAATCCTTCTCCGGTCTGTCGCTGCTATTGCACGGTCTCACCGGCCAGCGCGGCTGGCAGCCGCAGTGGCGTCACCCTGAGCCGAAGCCTGCCTATGACGCGCTGATCGTCGGCGGCGGGGGCCACGGGCTCGGCGCGGCGTACTACCTCGCGAAGGAGCATGGGCTGCGCAACGTCGCGGTGCTGGAAAAGGGCTGGATCGGCGGCGGCAACACCGGGCGCAACACCACCATCATCCGCTCGAACTATCTCTTTCCCGAGAGCGCAGCGCTCTACGACCACGCGCTCAAGATGTGGGAGGACCTCTCGCAGGTCCTCGACTACAACGTCATGTTCTCAGCGCGCGGCGTGCTGATGCTCGCGCACACGGTGCACGATGTGCAGGTGTTCAAGCGCCACGTGCACGCTAACGGCGCCGCGGGCGTCGACAACGAGTGGCTGATGCCCGAGGAGGCGCGCGCCTTCTGCCCATTGCTCAACATCGGCGACATTCGCTACCCGGTGCTGGGCGCCGCGCTGCAGCGGCGCGGCGGCACGGCGCGTCACGATGCCGTGGCCTGGGGCTACGCCCGCGCCGCGGATGCGCTCGGCGTCGACATCATCGAGAACTGCGAAGTGACGGGCATCCGCCGCGATGCGCATGGCGCAGTGGAAGGCGTCGAGACGACCCGCGGCGCCATCCGTGCCCCGCGGGTCGGCGTTGCAGCCGCCGGCCATACGAGCGTCATCATGAAGATGGTGGACATCGAGCTGCCGCTCGAGAGCTATCCGCTGCAGGCGCTGGTGTCCGAGCCGCTCAAGCCGATCTTCCCCTGCGTGGTCATGTCCAACACCATGCACGCCTACATCAGCCAGTCCGACAAGGGTGAGCTGGTGATCGGCGCGGGCACGGACGCCTACACCTCCTACACGCAGCGTGGCGGCCTGCACATCACCAGTCACGCGCTCGAGGCCATCTGCGAGCTTTTCCCCATGTTCCGCCGCCTACGCATGCTGCGCTGCTGGGGCGGCATCGTCGACGTGACGCCTGACCGCTCGCCGGTAATCGCCCGCACGCCGGTGCCGGGCCTGTACGTCAACTGCGGCTGGGGCACCGGCGGCTTCAAGGCGACACCAGGCTCGGCCCACGTGTTCGCCTGGACGATCGCGCGCGATGAGCCGCACCCGCTCAACGCCGCATTCACACTCGAGCGCTTCCGCGACGGTGACCTGATCGACGAGGCGGCCGCGGCCGCGGTAGCGCATTGAGGCCCCGCACGTGCTCCTCATCCACTGCCCCTATTGTGGTGAGCGCCCCGAGCCTGAGTTCGGGTACGCCGGTCAGGCCTACGTCGCGCGGCCGCGCCAGCCGGCGGCTACCAACCTCGAGGAATGGGCCGACTACCTCTATCGGCGCGACAACACGCGCGGCGTCCATGCCGAGCGCTGGCGCCATATCCACGGCTGCGGCCGCTTCTTCAACGCGCTGCGCGACACCACCAGCGATCATTTCCTCGCCACCTACAAGGCGGGCGAAACACCTCCCGCGCCCGTGCGGCCGCAGAGGGGACCGTGAGCGCCGAGGAGCGGCGAACGCAGAGCGGCGGGCGCATCGACCGCGGGCGGCAGCTGCACTTCACCTTCGACGGCCGCCCGTATACCGGCTTTGCCGGCGATACCCTCGCCGCGGCGCTGCTCGCCAACGGCGTGTACCTCGTCGGCCGCTCGTTCAAGTACCACCGTCCGCGCGGAGTGCTGGCCGCGGGGGCGGAAGAGCCGAATGCGCTCGTCACCGTGCGCCGCGATGCAGCGCGCTCGACGCCCAATCTGCGCGCGACTCAGGTTGAGCTTTACGACGGGCTCGAGGCGCACAGTCAGAACCGCTGGCCGTCGCTCGCTTTCGACGTCGGCGCGGTCAACGACCTGATCGCGCCGTTTATCCCGGCGGGTTTCTACTACAAGACGTTCATGTGGCCGAAAGGTGCTTGGCGCACGCTCTATGAGCCACGCATCCGCGCGGCCGCAGGTCTCGGTCGCTCGCCCACGCAAGCCGATCCCGACCGCTACGCGACGCGCTACGCGCATTGCGACGTTCTCATCGTCGGCGCCGGGCCCGCGGGACTCGCCGCCGCCCGCGCCGCCGCGGCCGCGGGCGCGCGCGTCATTCTGTGCGATGAGCAGTCAGAGCCCGGCGGCTCGCTGCTCGCGGACAACCCCGCGACGGGCGCCGCGCTCGAGGGACAACCGATCGGCCGTTGGCTCGATGAGGTGCTGAGGACGCTCGCCGCGAACGAGCGCGTGACAATACTGCAGCGCACCACCGCCTTCGGCTATTTCCCACACAACCTCGTCGGTCTCAACCAGCGCCTCACCGATCACCTCGCCGACCCGCCTGCGCAGGCGCCGCGCGAGCGGCAGTGGCAGGTGCGCGCGCGGGAGGTCGTGCTCGCCACCGGCGCGATCGAGCGTCCGTTGGTATTCCCGGGTAACGACCGACCGGGAATCATGCTGTCCGGTGCGGCGCGCACGTGGCTGAACCGCTACGGAGTGCTTGCAGGCACGCGTGCGGTCGTGGTCACGGCATCCGACGCGGCCTACGTGGCAGCGCTCGAACTGCAGGCCGCCGGGGTATTCATCGCCACGCTCCTCGACGTGCGCACGGGCGAGAGCGGCTGGGCGCCGCGGGCGCGCGCCGCCGGCATCCCGGTACTGACGGGAGGAACCGTGCTCGGCACCACGGGCCGGCGGCGTGTTGATTCGATTCGCATCGGGCAACGTGAGAATGGCGCATTCAGCGCCAGCCAGCCCCAGCCCTGCGATCTCGTATTGATGTCGGGCGGCTTTACGCCGAGCGTGCACCTGTTCTCGCAGTCGCGTGGCAAGTTGAGGTGGAGTGAGGCGCTGCAGGCCTTTCTTCCGGACGTTCCCGCCGAGCGCGTCCGCTGTGCCGGCGGCTGCCGCGGTGTCTTCGCGCTCGAGGCCGCGCTCGCCGATGGCGCTGGGGCCGGTGAAGCTGCGGCGCGCGAGGCGACCGATCCGGCGCGCACCGGCGTCAATCCCGGAAGCGGATCGAGACGGCCCTTCGCTTATGCCGGCGAGCCAACTCTCGCGCCCACTCCGAGCACGAGCGCAGGATTCGCCGGGGCTCTGCCCCGCCCTCGCGGTGCGCGCGGACAGGCATTCGTCGACTTCCAGAACGATGTAACCACGAAGGACCTGGCGCTCGCCGCCCGCGAGGGCTTTTGCTCGATCGAGCACGTGAAGCGCTACACGACCACCGGCATGGCGACGGACCAGGGCAAGACCTCGAACCTGAATGCACTTGGCATCGTCGCCGACGAGCTCGGGAGGACGATCCCGCAGGTCGGCCTCACCACCTTTCGCATGCCGTATACGCCGGTGACCTTCGGCAGCTTCGCCGGGCTTTCCCGTGGCGCCCTGTTCGACCCGGTCCGCACCACACCGATGCACGGCTGGGCCTACCTGCGCGGCGCGGTGTTCGAGGACGTCGGCCTGTGGAAACGCGCCCGCTACTTCCCGCGCGGCAACGAAACCATGCACGCGGCGGTGCTGCGCGAGTGTCTCGCCGTCCGCAGCGGCTGCGGTATCTTCGACGCTTCCACGCTCGGCAAGGTCGAGGTGGTCGGCAAGGATGCGGTCACCTTCATGAACCGCCTGTATGTCAACTCCTGGGACCGCCTGGCCGTCGGCCGGGCGCGCTACGGTGTGCTGCTGCGCGATGACGGGTTCGTCTATGACGACGGTGTCGTCGCCCGTATCGCCGAGGATCGCTTCCACGTCACCACGACCACCGGCGGCGCGGCGCGCGTTCTCGCGATGATGGAGGACTATCTGCAGACGGAATGGTCGGAGCTCTCCGTGTGGCTCACCTCGACCACCGAGCAATGGGCGGTGATCGCCGTGCAGGGGCCGAAGGCGCGAGCCGTGCTCAGCGACCTCGTCGACGTCGACATCGGCGCGAGCGCCTTGCCCCACATGGGCGTCGCCACCGGGCGCATCTGCGGCGTGCCGCTGCGGCTGTTTCGCGTGAGCTTCACCGGTGAGCTCGGCTTCGAGGTCAACGTGCCGGCCGATTTCGGTCCTGCGGTGTGGGAAGCCGTGTGGGACGCCGGTCAATCGCACGGCATCACCCCCTACGGTACCGAGACCATGCACGTTCTGCGCGCCGAGAAGGGCTACATCATCGTCGGACAGGACACCGACGGCACGGTGACGCCTGACGATGCGGGTCTCGCCTGGACGATCGGTAAGGGCAAGCCGGACTTCGTCGGCAGTCGCTCGCTCACGCGGCCGGCGATGCTCTCAGCACAGCGACGACAGCTCGTCGGCCTGCTCACGAGCGAGCCGCAGGTCGTGCTCGAGGAAGGTGCGCAGGTCATGGCGCGCGCGGATGCCACCGTGGCCTCGCGTCCACTCGGCCATGTCACCTCGTCCTATTACAGTGCGACCCTCGGCCGCTCGATCGCGCTCGCTCTGGTTGCCGGCGGCCGCGCACGCCTCGGCGAGACGCTCCATGTACCGCTGCCGCGCGGGATGGCGCCGGTGCAGGTCGCCTCGACAGTGTTCTACGACACGACGGGGGCGCGGCTCAATGCGTGACCTGTCGGCCGCGCGCTCCCTGCCGCTCGTCACGGCAACCCGCGGTGTCGATCCGCTGCCGCCTGCAGCGCGCTTCGTGCTGCGCGGTGGACGCGAGGTGCGCGCCGCGGCCGAGCAAGCCCTGGACGTTGGTGTTCCTGAGAATCCCTGCCGCGCACTCAGCCGCGGCGAGCGCGCTGCGCTTTGGTTGGGACCGGACGAATGGCTGCTGCTCGCCCCCGTGGGGGAGGCGGCTGCCCTCGCAGCCTCACTCAGCGCCGCCCTGCGGAGCCTCCCCCACTCCCTGGTCGACGTGAGCCACCGGCAAGCTGGGCTGTCGGTCCGGGGCACGCACGCGGTGACCCTGCTCGCGGCGGGCTGCCCGCTCGACCTCGCTGCGGCGGCCTTCCCGGTTGGCATGTGTACGCGCACGATGCTGGCCAAGGCCGAAGTGGTGCTATGGCGTACGGCCGGGGAGGCGTTTCGCCTCGAGGTGTGGCGCTCCTTCATGGACTACGTATCGCAGTTCCTGGCCGAGGCGGCGCTCGGGATCATTTGAGCAAGGCCCCGTCGCAATTGGAGTCCGGCCGCTGAGCGGCGCTGGCTACACTGCGCCGGCGGCGTCTACTCGCCGGCTGCGGGGGAATGGCTCGTGAAGACGCACGTTCGGGTCCTGGTGATCGGCGGTGGGGTGGTGGGCGTGAGCACGCTCTATCACCTGACGAAGAAGGGATGGACTGACGTCGCGCTGATCGAGCGTACCGAGCTCACCGCCGGCTCCACCTGGCACGCGGCGGGACTGCTGCCCCTCTTCAACATGAGCTACACCGTGGGGCAGCTGCACAAGTACTCGGTCGATCTTTATAAGCGGCTGCCGGCGGAGACCGGGCAGGATGTGAGCTTCCACGTCAGCGGCAACCTGAGACTCGCCACCTGCGCGGAGCGCATGGACGAGTACCAGAAATATTGCGGCACGGCCAACACCATTGGCGTGCCGTTTGAGGTCATCAGCCCAAGGCGCGTCAAGGAGCTCTGGCCGCTGGTGGAGCTCGGCGGCAGCGCGGACACCCCGGCGATCATCGGGGCCCTGTATCACCCCGATGACGGGCACATCGCCCCGGCCGACCTCACCATGGCGCTGCGCAAGGGAGCGCGCACGGCGGGCGCCGAGATCCATGAGCACACCGAGGCGCTCGCCATCGAACGCACCCCGGCGCGCGAGTGGAAGGTTCGCACCGGCAAGGGCGACATCACGGCCGAGCACATCGTACTCGCGACGGGCAATTACGCCCGTCAGAGCGGGCGGTTGCTCGGCCTCAACGTCCCGGCAATCCCGGTCGAGCACCAGTACATCGTGTACGACGAGTCCCCCGAGCTCAAAGCGTATCGCAAGGGCGGCGGGCGCGAGCTTGCGGTGCTGCGCGAGTCGGATCAGTCCTATTACCTGCGCGAGGAGCGCATGGGCTGGATTCTGGGCCCCTACGAGCGAGGCGCGCCGGCGCGCTTTGCCGACGGTGTGCCCGAATGGTTCGGGCGCAGCCTCTTTCCCGGCGATCTCGACCGCCTGGTGCCGTACGTCGAAGCCGCAACGCGCCGTGTGCCGGCACTCGAGAACTGTGGCATCAAGGACATCGTCAACGGCCCCATCTCCTACACTCCCGACGGCAGTCCGCTCATCGGACCGGCCTGGGGCGTCACGAACGTATGGCTCAACGAGGGCCATAGCTTCGGCATCACTGCCGCAGGTGGGGCCGGCTGGCAGCTCGCGGAGTGGATCGTCGAGGGAGAGCCGGGCATCGACATGCTCGCGGTGGATCCGCGCCGCTTTGGCGCCTATGCGGGTAAGCGCTACGTGGTGAAGAAGAACGAAGAGACGTACCGCAACGTCTTCACCGTGCACTTTCCGGACGAGGAGCGGCCCGAAGCCCGTCCCGCGAAAACCAGTCCCGTGTACGAGAAGCTCGATGCCAGGGGCGCAGTGTGGGGTCAGCGCTACGGCTGGGAGCGTGCCAACTGGTTCGCGCCGCCGGGCGTCGCACGCGAGGATCGCTGGAGCTTTCGCCGCACCAACTACTTCGAGCACGTCGGCAATGAAGCCCGCCTGATGCGCGAGCGTGTCGGCGTCATCGACCTCACGCCCTTCACCAAGCATGAAGTGACCGGCGCGAACGCGGAGGGCTGGCTCGACAGCCTCGTGGCGAACAAGGTGCCGGCCCGCATCGGGCGCATGGCGCTGTCACATGCACTCACGCGTCGCGGTGGCATCCGCTCGGAGTTCACGATCACCAAGGTCGCCGAGCAACAGTACTACGTGGTGAGCGCGGGCGCCGCTGAGCGCTATGACAGCGACTACCTGTTCAAATCGCTGCCGGCGGATGGCTCGGTGGGGCTGCGCAACATCACCAACACGCGCGGCTGCTTCGTGCTCGCGGGGCCTAAGTCGCGCGAGGTGCTCGCGCAGCTCACCGACACGCCGCTCGACAATGCGAGCTTTCCCTGGCTCACTGCGCAGGTCATCGAGGCCAGCCGCGCGGTCGATGTCTACGCGCTGCGCGTGAATTTCGTCGGCGCGCTCGGGTGGGAGCTGCATTTCCCGATCGAGTACGCGCATCACCTGTTCGATGCGCTGTTCGAGGCCGGCCGCGAGCACGGCATCGCCATGGTCGGCATGCGAGCGATGGAGTCGCTGCGCCTCGAGAAGTCCTATCGGATGTGGGGCAGCGACCTCACCACCGACTACACGCCCTTCGAAGCCAGCCTCGATCGCTTCGTGCGCATGAATAAGGGGCCCTTCATCGGCAGGGACGCGCTCGAGCGTCAGCTCGCCGCGGGCGTGCCCAATCGTTTCGTCACCCTCGAGGTGCATGGCGTCACCGATGCCGATCCACTCGGTAACGAGCCGCTCTTCGACAAGGGCGGGCGGATGATCGGCCGGGCGACCTCCGGCTACTACGGCCACTGTCTCCGAAAGAGCCTCGCCATCGGCTACGCCCGCACGGAGTCCGCGGAACCCGGCACGCCGCTCGAGATCGAGATCCTCGGCGAGCGCCGCCAGGCAACCGTCGTGCGCGAGTCTCCCTACGACCCCGAGAACCTCGAGCTGCGCGCGTAGGCCACCGGTCGGCCTCCCGCCGGCCGGACATACGAGCCATCCCGCGCGAGAGTGCTCGTCGGGCGATTTCAAAGCGTTAGCCGACGTTAGCGTCTTTTAGACCCTCTTTGGCCCATAGATCTCGGGCGTTTGGCTGAGGTGGTTTGCCGCCGTGGCGCCAGCTTCGTTCTGACAGGCTCGCCGAACCCCCGCTTCTTTGATCGTGTCTGGCACGCTCGCCTTACGGCGGTCGCATCAGGTCGCAATCAGGCAAGGAAGGCGTAAAATCCGGCACGTGCAGCCGCTGCCGCGAACCCGGTACGCCTTCCTCACCCTGCCGCGCTACTCGATGATCGCGCTGTCGAACGCGGTCGAGCCGCTGCGGATGGCGAACATCATCACCGGGCAGAGCGTGTACGAATGGTCGATCGTGAGTGTCGACGGGGAGCCGACCCCAGCGAGCAACGGGTTGCAGCTCTCACCCACGGTTGCGCTCGAGAAGGCAGGTGCGTTCGACATTGTGTTCGTCTGTGGCGGGGTCAACGTTCAGGAGGCAGTTTCGCCGAAGATAGTCGCCGCGCTGAAGCGTCTCGCCGAGCGGCGCGTTCCTCTGGGCGCGCTTTGCACGGGCGGATACGCGCTGGCCAAGGCGGGGCTCCTCGACAAGTACCGGGCGACGATCCACTGGGAGAATCTCTCGGC
>Ga0187783_10002588_pt1 | contig 13405 bp, 9 predicted proteins | sample 1015_SJ02_MP02_2_FD_132471 | JGI IMG/M metagenome (GOLD analysis project Ga0187783, IMG submission 132471) | Tropical peat soil microbial communities from peatlands in Department of Meta, Colombia - 1015_SJ02_MP02_20_MG | ecosystem: Environmental > Terrestrial > Soil > Wetlands > Peat | place...
CTTGCGGAAATAAATGTAGTTTCCATCAGGCGAGAATGCGACGTTGGGAATGTTGGCCGAAGGAGGGACCACTTGGGTGTCGCTTCCCGTCGCCACGTTGCGAAGCCAGAGGCTGTTCAGCCCCTTGTCGTTCATCACCGTGAGCACGTATTTTGCATCGGGAGATATGGCGGCAACGACGGCCCGGCTGGAATTCGTAACCTGGGTGATGGCGAAGTTCTGGAAAGGCGCGGAAAGGCCGCGGTGAAGGATGGAATAAACACCAACTCCAGCCGCACCCAGAACCACCAGCGCAGCAATCATGCCCGCGGCAAGTGCCAATTTATGTTTTCTGGCGGCTATGGCTGAACTACTAGTTGTTTGTCCGGAGGTGGCTGGAGCTTCGATCGGCATCGCCGCCATCGACCCGGACGATGATGGCCCCGAGACAGACTGTTGCGCGGTGGGTTGGGAGCCGCTCTCCCGTGGGACCGCGACCGATCCCGAACTCGCTGCCCGGTAGTGTGATTCTGTTTGTCGTTTCAGCCGTTTCAGGTCAGCTCGCATCTCGGCCGCACTCTGATAGCGCAGCTCCCGGTCTTTCTCCAAGGCCTTACCCATGATGCGCTCCAGTTCGGCGGGCACGTCAGGGTTCAGCCGCACGGCGGACGTCGGTTCGGCATCCAGAATAGCTTTGAAGATGACTCCCGAGGTTTCCCCACGAAAGGGCAGCATGCCTGTAGCCGCCTCATAGAGCACGACGCCAAAAGAAAACAAGTCCGTGCGTGCGTCCAGTTGCTTGGCCCGCACTTGCTCCGGCGACATGTAGGCGACTGTGCCCAGCGCGCTGCCGGGACTGGTCAGATGATTTTCGGACTCGAGGGTGGGAGCGCTCAGGGCGACGCTCTCCGGCTTCAGAGTAACCTTGGCCAGCCCGAAATCCAGAATCTTGGCGCGCCCTCGCTCGGTAACAAAAATATTGGCAGGCTTGATGTCGCGGTGAACAATTCCTTTCGAGTGTGCAGCGTCCAGGGCATCGGCGATCTCAATCGCCAAGCCGAGTAAAACATCGGTCTCGACAGGCTTTCCGGCGATGCGGTGCTTCAGCGTCATTCCTTCCAGAAACTCCATGGCGATGAAGGTTTGTCCGCTCTCGTCATCAATCTCGTGAATGGTGCAGATGTTCGGATGATTCAGTGCAGAGGCCGCTTGCGCTTCCCGCTGGAAGCGAGCTAGAGTTCCCGCATCCTTAGCAATCTGGTCAGGCAGGAATTTCAAAGCGACAAAGCGGTGCAGCTTTACATCTTCGGCCTTGTACACTACCCCCATTCCGCCGCCGCCTAGCTTTTCGATGATCCGGTAGTGCGAGATGTTCTGTCCGATCACGTGCAAACATGCTATGGCGGAAGGGTAGGCAAGTCAATGAAAGGTGTGGAGTTGTCAGCGGCTCAAAGATGGTTGACGAAAAAATCGATTTCGCTCATTTGACCTCATGGGGGAGCCATCCTGCCCCCGCCCCGGAGGGGGTGAGTGGGAACGGCTTACTGCTGCCTAGGCTCGGTGACCTTCTCCCAAACGATTTTCCAGTGTTCAACGGATCGATCGTTTTTCTCGAGATCGCTGAATATCAGGCGTCCGCCTTCTAAACGGTAAGGCCGGATTTGACGCGATCCTACGAACCCGGGATCAGTGGCTACCTCCGGCAAATGGACAATCTGGCTGTGTTCTGCGTCGATCTCATACCTGCCACAGTACGCAAACGCGCCATCGGCGGCAGCAGCCTTTTCCCCTGGCGTGGGATGTGCTGTATCAGCAAATTTGGGACGATCGGGGTTCATCAGCTGCGCGCACATATAACCATCGCGTTGGTAAATGAGAAAGCCTTTGGCGCGCGGTCCGAAGGAAGGAAAGGGGCGGGTCGTGCCGTTCTTCATGGTTTCTTCCGTGGACACGAGCTTCCACGTACCCACGATCTGACTAGCAATATCAGAATCAGTTTGGCCAAACCCGGAGGCGGCGCAAAGGGCAAACCCAAATAGCAGCGGCACGGAGCATTCCATCCTATTTCCCTTGGAGTGAATTTTAGCGATGCAGCCGCAGAAGGGTATCACGTCCCACTAAATTGACATAATATTGCCATATCGCTGATTGACCCGGGGCAGGATTTTGAGTGATCACGCCTGTAGCGGGTTTACAAGACGGAGTTCTAATGGCTTCGGCTGCGGATTTCCGGATCGAATGACCCTCCACCTCGGGCGCCGGGTCCTTCGCCGCGACTCGTTCGAACGAGCGGAGGCTAGCTCACTTTCGTGATTTCAGGTGCGCTAACGGATGCAAATCGCAAGTACACTCAAAATCTCCCAACAGGATACCAGTCCGTGTCCGATACCTAATGCCTTGCCAAGGCTATCGGCAAGCTCGAGTTCAAGCTATTACCCACATGAATTGCCGCTACCTAGCAAGGATGAATCCCGAACCGCCGCCCTCCGCTGTTTTAGACGCTTCTTTTTTGGGCTGGTCGTAGTGCCGCTGTTCTCCTAGCGTTCCTATGGATAGCAAACGGATCGAGTACCGATCGCTCGGTCGACTTCGAGAATTCGAGGGCCTCGGGTATGATAAAGAATTCATGTCTGCATGCCTGATCACGGGAGTGGCGGGGTTCATCGGGTCGTCCTTGGCGCGAGCGCTTCTGGCAGCGGGCGATCGAGTGCGCGGGATTGACAACTTGTCCACCGGCAAGCGCGCGAATATCGCCGAGATTTTGGGGCAAATCGATTTTCGTCAGGTCGACTTGCTCGATTTGACTGCGGTGCAGCATGCCTGCCAGGGCGTGGATTGCATTCTGCATCAGGCCGCGATCCCCTCCGTGCCTCGCTCGGTCCGGGACCCAGTCGAGAGCAATCGGGCCAACGTGGATGCAACCGTCAACCTCCTCGTGGCCGCCCGGGATGCCAAGGTAAAGCGAGTCGTCTATGCGGCGTCATCTTCCGCTTACGGTGACACCCCGACATTGCCCAAACGAGAAGACATGCTCCCCGATCCGATCTCTCCTTATGCGGTGGCCAAACTGGCTGGCGAGCATTACATGACGGCGTTCTGGCGTTGTTACGGACTGGAAACTGTTTCCCTCCGCTATTTCAATGTGTTCGGACCTCGCCAGGATCCAACCTCGCCGTACTCCGGAGTGCTCGCCAAGTTCATCACTCAGATGCTCCAAGGAGAAGCGCCGACGATTCTTGGGGATGGCCAGCAGAGCCGCGATTTCACCTTCGTGGAGAATGTGGTGCATGCCAATCGTCTCGCCTTAAAAGCGCCAAGACACGAAGTGGCCGGTCGCGTTTTCAATGTTGCTACCGGATCGCGGGTCGATCTCAATGCGACATTCCAAATGCTGAAGAAGTTGATCGGATACTCAGGCGATGTGCGCTATGGGCCCGAGCGCTCCGGAGATGTGAAACACTCGCTGGCCGATCTGTCCTTGGCTAAAAAGCATCTCGGCTACGAACCCACCGTAGGCCTTGAGGAAGGCTTGCAGCAAACCATCGAGTGGTATCGCGAGGGCGCGGGCGCATCCGCATAGAGAACCTTGGCCTTTCGGGATCCTGCCGTTACCTTCGTCATCTATAGCGCTCCCGCCCCGGGGGAATAGAGTGACGGTATGATGCTGTCCTCGATTGTGCTTTCCCGCGACTGGCCTGAAGTTTGCGTGCTCGAGTGTATCTTGGGTGGCCTGGATTTCGAGGTTGATGTCGAAACCGAAGCGGCGCGCGTTCAGGCTAAGCTGGCAAAATCAAAAGTCGATGCCCTCATCGTAGATTGTGCGGTGGAAGGAAGCGCCGAGGTTCTGCGCGGACTCAGGCAGGACCCGACCCCAGTTCCCTTGCTGATTTTTGGCACCGCGAACCACTTCAGGACCACCGACGGGGCATTCGTGTTCGAGAAGCCAATCTCGGTCGAACAGGCCGTGCGCACCCTGTCGGCAGCCCGAAGTCTCATTCTCGATGGCAGGCTGCGCTACCACCGTCATCGCATGGACGTTTCCGTCGCGATCCGTCATGGAAAAAAGCGGTCGCTGGTTGAGCTGGTGAACCTCAGCCAAGGTGGAGTGGCGGTTCGCACCGGCTCCGCACCGGGCTTGCCGGGTCGGGTTCAGATTGAATTCACACTGCCCGGCGATCTGCGCGTCAAGGTTCAAGGCGAACTCGTTTGGCAGGCGACCGAAACTGCCGGCTTTCGATTTGTGGGAATGACTCCGGACAAGAGACGGGACTTGCAACTCTGGCTGGCACAAAACTACCTCAGCAACGATCAGCGACTCTCCCGCGGATCTCGGCCCTAGGCGTCAGCCTGGCGCAAATTCCGCAGCCATGCTCGCTGCCTCAGCCCGAAGCCGCTCCAGCGCCTCGATCAAGGCAGAGACGCTTGTCATGACGGGTGGGGCTTGCGGCACTCCCGCGCCGAAGAATTCTAGCCGTGAACCCCGGACGAAGCCGGGCGGGTATCCGCTGCCCTCGGGCTAGCGGACGAAGGCTTCAGCGAAATCGCGTCCTGCCCAATTCGTCCGGGCACGATGTCTCCCCCGGCTCGGAGCGAGCCAACTGGGCTAGACGATTGCCCGGCGTGATCCCGAAGCCCACCGCGAACACAACCCAATAGAGCAGCCCGAACACGACGGTCAGCCCGCCCAGAAAAACCACCGCCGCGGGCCCGCGAGGAAAAGCGTCGGTTAAAAACACGGTCAGCAGGCTGAACAGCAAAACCGCACACGATAAAGCCATGCCATCCACAAACCGGGAAAATCGGAGGGGAGAAACCGTAAACCATAGCCAGGCGATGCGTTGTACTTGCCGACCGAACAGGCGTGGCTTGGGAGCAAAGACCTTTTCATCTTCTAGATGAATGGCGGCCTGGGAGGTGTTCGAAAACAGGAGCTCTTCCCGCTCATCGCGCGCCCAACCCTCCGCACTGGTTAAGAGTTGGGTCATCAACCACTCCTTCAGCAAACGATCGGACCGAGGCGCCAGATCGAGAAACATCAAACCCGCTTGTCCCAAAGAATCGGTCCACACAATCCGGCTTTCGACTTCGAAGCGCAATCTGGGATTGGGTAAGTCCAGGCCGATACGAACACGCCGGTTGCGAGCAAAGGGGGTGAGCACTTGCACCGCCGCCCCAGACTGGCTGAGGTCGCGGATGATGCCAGCATTTTGCGAGTCCAACTGGAGATAGGCCAGATGGCGGAGCTTCTGCCGGTAATGGAGGCGATGGCTCGGGTGCACGGGTTCGACAGTACGGGCACGGTGGACCAGCTTCGACCACAATCCCAGCCGTTCATCCTAGCTTGGGGGCAAGCCGCTGCTCAGTACCTGGAATGATTCCCGTCAAGATGCGTTGCGCTCTTGTCTGGGCTCGACCGCAGGGAGTTTCGGCTGCCGGCCGCGATCCCAGGCGATCAGGTGGGTTAGGTCGTAGCTATAGGGTCCGTAGGCGCGGAAAGCGCCTTCATCGAATAACCGCTTGATTCCGCAACCCAGGCAGACTTGATAGGTGTACTCCTGGGTTCGCACCGGCCAGCTCATCTTGCCGTGCCAGCAGCCTCGCAGAACAACCACGCTGGCCCCCGCCAACCCGGTTGCCAGCGCACCCCAGAGCCACAACCAACGCGACTTCACCTGTTTCTTCACTACCCGAACCGCGGTCCTCAAAGCGGCAGCATATCGCTAAGTCGCGCACCGCGCAAGGAACTCTGACGACATTGCGAAGTGCTTTAATCGCAATTACTTGCTTACCAAAGAGCATGCCCTGGTCCCCCTTTCGTGTTGGCGCATCTATTGTGTTGGAGAGCTATCGGGCTGTAAGGTAACCATAAAGCGGAAGGTGAAAGAAGCAGTCAACTTGGAGAATTGACAAATTCCCTCACGCCGATAGCATTGACTGTCAATAAGGGATTCAGATCGAACGATGAGCGTAAGCCCCAGTAACACTGACCTGGCGCGAGTCGAGGGCGAATCTCAATCGACTCCAGGTTCAGTTCCTCCTCATTCGAACCCTTCTAACCGCCCCGGACATGAGGCCTTGGAGGCGCTTTTGGCGTTTTGCTCGTTGCATCAGCAGGCGTATGAAAGACGAAGCCGCGACCAGGGACCGGAGTCCGAAGGGGACCCCGAGCGTCGGGAACTCGAGCAATTTGTCCTGGACGAGGTCTTGCAGCTGGTCGCCGAACGCGCCCTCATCATCGCGGGAGCGGACGGCGTGGCCATTGCTCTGGCCGACGCGAACGCGATCGTCTGCCGGGCATCTGCGGGAACAGTCGCCCCGGATCGCGGGATGTGCGTGGATCTAAACTCAGGGTTTTCGGGAGCATGCCTGCTCTCGCGGAAAGTCGTCCGCTGCGATGATTCGGAAACCGATTCCAGAGTTAGCCCGGAAGCTTGCCGCGCCCTGGGCGCCCGCTCGATGGTCGCCATTCCGCTTACGACAAAGGATTCGGTGATTGGAATGATCGAAGCATTTTCGAGAGTTCCGCACGGATTCAACGATAGCGATGTTTCGAGCCTGAGCCTGCTCGCGGAATTGATTTTGGCCGCTCTCCGGCCGGAAGATGAGCACCTACTCGTCGAAGCATCGCATCGAGTCGTCGGCCAGGAGTTGTCCGCACCGGACACCTTTCCCCTCGCGCTGCCGGAGCAGGAACCAGCACCCGAGGCTACCACGGAAGGTCAAGAGCAGTCGAGCGAGGAGGTTTCTCCGCCACCCACCGAGAACTCTAGAAAGAAGACCGGACGAGTTTTTGCCATCGTGGTCGCGCTGCTGATCCTGGCGTTCGCCGCGGTGGTAATCCTGGGGCTAAACGGTGCTCTGCCTTGGAAAATCGGTCGCCGATCCCAGCCGGTCACCCCCACCAGGCTATCTCCGACCACTCGCCCGCCGGAGCGAGCCTCCAACCCGCCCCGGGAGGCGGAGCCCGCGGAGAGCCAGCCCAGTTCAGACGCGCCGCACGCCTCAACCATTACCGGAATCCGTCATTGGTCGGCGGAGGACTCCAGTACCGTGGTGATCGACATGGACGACCCGGTGCTCTACGAAGCGCATCGCTTGGCGAATCCTGAGCGGATCTATTTTGATCTGCATGAAACGCGATTGGGTGGCGATCTCGCCAGCAAAAGCATTGCTATCGACGACCCACTGATTCAGCGGGTGCGGGTGGCGCAACCGTCCCCCGGGCTGACCCGTGTGGTCATCGAGACCAAGGGTGCTTCGAGTTTTTCCGTGAGCATGGAGCCCAATCCATATCGCCTGGTCGTCGAAGTCCGCAAACTAGAAGCGGCGACGCGGGGACAGTCGAGGCTCGACTTCTTTACACCCCTCGTGCCGGCACGCACGGTCGCTTCCGTACCTGCCGGCTTCGCGCCTCGACTACGCATTGTGCTTGATCCGGGTCATGGAGGTTCGGATTTGGGCACGGTGGGGCGGCGAGGTTTGCTCGAAAAGGACTTGGTGCTTGATATTGCCGCCCGTCTGGGTGCGCTGGTACGGCGGCGGCTGGGAGCCGATGTGATTTACACCCGCCGAGACGACAGTTATGTTCCTCTCGAACAGCGCACGGAAATCGCCAATCTGGCCGATGCCGACCTATTTTTATCGATCCACGCAAACTACAGCGATTTCCCCTCCGCCCGCGGGGTGGAGACCTACTATTCGAATACCTACTCGTCGACCAAGGCCCGCTCGCTCGAAACCAACCAGAGCGATCCCGAACTCGAGAACGTCAATTGGACTGAAGTCGACATTCGAGGCAAGGTGCGGGACTCGCACGAGCTTGCGGCCAGCATCCAACACGCCTTGTACTCCAGGTTGGCACCCACGAATCCGGGGCTTCGCAATCGCGGGGTCAAGGAGGCGCAATACGTCGTGCTCACCGGAACCATGATGCCTGCGGTGCTCGCCGAGATCTCCTTCGTCAGCAGCCCGGCTGATGCAAAGCATTTGCTGAGCGCAAAGTACCGGCAACAGATTGCGCAGGCACTTTATCAGGGGATTCAACGCTTTTCCCAGAGATTTCCTCGGGTCAAGCAAGCCAGAGCAGAAAACCAGGGTGAAGTCATCCTGAACCGCTGAGTTCGAGTCCGGCTTGACGCCGCCCCGGGGCCTCTCGGGCGCGTCCATGATCCAATCCACGGAACCCAAGCTACGACGGTGGTAGGTCTTGCTTCAGGGTTCAGCTGCCCCTACCCCTCCGTACTTCGCCAACCACTTCAGCTCCTCCCGCACTTTGATCTTGCCATGCCAGGGATTCTTGTCCAGGGAATGTCCCTCGCCAGGAAAAATCAACAGTGTGCTGGGCACGCCGAGATTATGCAGCGCGTGGTCCAACAGATAATCCTCTGCCACAGCGACGCGAATGTCGTCGGCACCGGCGACGATGTGGGTGGGGGTGCGGACTTTGCCTATCTGGAAGATAGCCGCCTCGTCGTGATAGCGCTGGGCCACCTGCCACGGCTCTCCGCCTAGAAAATACGCATCGTCAAACGTAGTATCGTCATTGCCCCAGTTGGCCACGTGCTCGACCGCGCCCGCTCCGGTAACCGCAGCCTGAAAGCGGGTGGTTTGGGTAAGGAGCCAATTGGTCATGTATCCACCATAACTGTAACCGCCCACCGCGAGGCGATGGGAGTCGGCGATACCGTCTTTCACCAGCGCATCCACCCCCTCGAGAATGTCCTTGCCGGGGCGGGAAACGATTTCGGGGACGATCTGTTCCAGAAACCGGTCGCCGTAGCCGTACGAGCCGCGATAATTGGGCTCAAAAACCAGCCACCCCTGGGTCGCGGCCAAGCGGTCCCACTGGTACCAATCCGCCTCGAAGTGGTTGCCGTCGGCGCCGGCGGGCCCGCCATGAATCAGGACAAACATGGGCAGATTCTTGGCCGCAAACTTTCCCGGGGGATACATCAGCATGCCTTCGACGCTGGTGCCGTCTTCCGCCGTCCATCGGTACGGCTTGCCCTGGGGCAGATCGCGTTCCGTGAACCAGTGATTGAAGGAGGTGATGGGGCGCGCGGCAGAGAGTTTCTCGAGACTGTCGGCTAGATAGACCTCCCCTGGTTTTTCGAGACTGGAATAGAGAAAAGCGATTTGTCCAGAATGCCGGGCGGAATGGACGAGTTCGTAGGTACCGGCCCAACCCATCTGCTTTTCGAAGGGAGAGGACGGACTTGCCTGCCAGTAGAGCTGGACTTCCGTACCCAAACAGCCGGTGGCAATTACGCCGCCCGTCGGAACCACCGCATAATGCACCACAGCGCCGGGAAAGGTTTCGGCCCAGCGCTCGGTGGCGCCAGTATCCGCATCCACCCAATAGAGACGCGTTTGCGTGTCCACGTACTTCCCCTCCACCGAACCCTCTTCGACGCTGAAGAAAATATGCTTGCTGTCCTCGGCCCAATGGATGTCTTGTTCCACGGCCTCATTCTGCGTGACCTGGTGCGGCGGAACCCTTGGCGAAGCGTTGCTCAGATCGATAGAGTAAATCTCGAACTCGCCGATTTTCTCCTCCCGCTCGGAGACCGACTCGGTCACGAAGGCGAGCCGACGATCATCGGGGGAGATCTCGATGCCTTGCACGCGCCATGGAGTATTCGCCACCACGCGCGCACCGGGAGTTATGTCGGGGTTCGAATCCGCCTCCTCCGACGCCTGGGTTCCCTGGGCGCTATGACGCGAAATTGCCTGGCTGAGGTCGAGACTGCAGATGGCATCGCCCCGTTCCGCTCCGCGGTACTGCTGCACGTCCTTCCATTCCTTTTTGTAGGAGTCCTTTTGCTCCTTGGTCCAGGGCTGGCGGGTAGCGAAGTAAAGGGTCTTCGCATCGGCCGCCCAGGCAAACGCGTGAACTTCCTGCTCGCCAGCAGTCACCGGAAATGCCTCCCCGCCCGCAGGAGAGATCAAGTACAGTTGGACCGCTTCCTCTTCCTTGGAATCATCGTCCTCATCTCCTTTCTTGGTGCCCGGCAGCTTGCGCTCCGACAAGAAGGCGATCCAGCGTCCATCCGGCGACCATTCCGGATCGCGATCATGACCGGACTCCGTGAGTTGGACTAACGCTTCCCCCCCACGGCCGTCGAAGCGATCGAGCCAGAGATCGGTGCGGAAGATTTTCTCGTCCCAGTCGGCGCGCTCGGTGGTGATCACGACGGCTCGGCCATCGGGAGATACCTTGATGGAGTCGTAGCTGACATAGTTGAAAAACTCATCGAGCCTTAGCTTAGGTCTGTCGTCGGCCGGGAGAGCGTTTGCCAGCAAACTCACAACCCAGGAGGTCAGTAGAAATCTTTGCATGGTCATAGGCGGAAACAGACATATACCGCGAACGCGCGAGCTTGTAAACGGATTTCGAATCCGGGTCAGGTTCCGAGATCGGAGCCCGAAGCACGAGGTCTGCCGGGAGAATACCTAGTTCGAAATCTTGACCAAGGTTGAAGGGCGGCGGGGCAGGAAGGGACGAGCGGTGATCTGGCCTTCAAATGTGCGCGACCACCGACCTGGGATGGGAGCGGCGCACGCGGGACAGGAACCCTCTGCGGTCAGGCAATACTGCTCGATCATGTAGCCATAGCGGCGTATCAGGGTCGTGCCGCAGGTGGGGCAGCGGGTGTTCTCCTGATCTCCCACCAAGCCGGGCAGGTTTCCGGCGTAGATGTAGTGCAAACCTGCCTTCTTTCCGATTTCTGCCGCTCGCAGCAAATCCTCGGGGCGCGTGTTGTCGGGGTCTTCCATCTTGTAGTCCTTATGAAACGCCGTGACATGCCAGGGAATGTGCGGGGATATACCCACGAGAAAGTCGGCTAATCGCCGCAGTTCATCCTCCGCATCATTGAAGCCGGGAATCAGCAGGGTGACAATCTCGAGCCAGAGGTCCATTTCGTGGAGGCGACGAATGGTATCGAGAATCGGTTGCATTCGCCCCCCGAGTTGGTGATAGTGCCGGTCGTCAAAACTCTTCAGGTCTACCTTGTAAAGGTCGATCCATGGGCGCAAGTACTCGAGGACTTGGGGTGTTCCATTGCCGTTCGAGACGAAGGCAGTCTTCAGGCCCGCGGCCTTGGCTTCCTTAAAGACCGCCACCGCCCACTCGCTCGTAATCAGCGGCTCGTTGTAAGTGCTGACCAGAATTTTCGCGCCGTGGCGGAGAGCCTCCTCGACCAGGGCCTCGGGGGAGGCTTCTTGGGGCGGTGAAACTGCGGTCGGATCGCGCAAGGCTTGCGAGGTCACCCAGTTCTGGCAGTAGGCGCAATGTAAGTCGCATCCTAGCATGCCAAAGCTGTAGGCGAGCGCACCCGGGTAGGCATGAAAGAAAGGCTTCTTCTCGACGGGATCGCATTGCACCCCGCCGACGTAGCCCCAGGGCACGTACAGAGTGCCGCCGCGATTGAAGCGAACCTTGCAGACACCCGGCTGACCTTCGGGAATCGGGCAACAATGGCCGCAGGCATAACAACGCACCCGATTGCGGTCGAGCGGGTCATACAGTTCGCCCTCACGCACGTGCTCATAGACGATATCCTTGAGCGTCGCCACCGCGAAGACCCTTCTGTTCTATTTTAAACCTGAAGGTGTTCGCGAAGAGCCAGTGCCGGCACGGCCCTCATGGCTTTGGGGTTGCGTCCTTAGCGCGGGATGCTCGGTGCTGGGCTATCCAGTCACTGGCGCGTTGCTGGGCGGCCAGAATCTGGTCCCCATTCAAACGAGATGCCAGCAAAGTCACGCGAAACCGACTGGCCTCATCTCCCCCCGCTTCCGCCAGAATCGACCAGAAATAGGCCTGCACAGGATCGGCGGGAACGCCCCGCCCCGCCCAATAATAGGCCCCGAGCATGGCTTGCGCGCCGGGGTCGTCTTGCTCCGCCGCCTTATTGAACCAGCGAACCGCCTCGAGGTCGTTCTGGGGCACTCCCTCTCCCGTCTCGTAGCGTACGCCCATCGCGAACTGGGCTGCGGCGTCCCCTTGCTCGGCCAGGCGACGCAACTCCGACAGCTCATTCGGCAGTCGTCGAGGCTGGGCAGGCGCAAGGGGTGCAGGGCTGCCCGTGGTCACCGGCGGGCCGGTGGTTCGACTGCGGCGCCAGCCATCGCCTTGCCACTTTCCAATCACCCAGAGGATGACAAAGACGATGGGGATTAGGACCGCGATCAGGATCGCGTTCCGCGCAGAGGCACGCTGGGGCGCATGCCGATCGACTGGGGCTTCGGCGGCGACGCGGTCGTTGGCCCCGGGCGATGGGACGGCGACATCGGCCGCCGATCCTGCCCGCTCGCTGGCCGTCGCAGCCATGCTTGCCAATCGCAGAAGAACGAATTCGTCATCCGATCCGAAGGCGTGGGCATGCCGGGAGAACACTTCGATCAGCCCGATGACGGCAGATTGCGAACTGATGGGAACCGCGAGCATGGCGCGGATCCCGAGACTCCGGCAATTGGCGCGGTCCACGCGGGGGTCGGTCTCGGAATCGGCGCAGCGCAAGAGCGAACCGCTGCGCACACATTCCCCGGAAAACCCTGACCCGGTGCGAAAACGCGCACCCTCGGGGGGAGCATCGCCGGTGCTGGCGCGGCAAATCATCTCCTCACCCTCCGCCAACGCCAAGGCGGCGCCGGAGGCGTGGGTAAACGCCTGGGCTCTGCGGACAATGAGGCGAACGGCAGCATCCCGATCCGAGCCGAGCGCCTGCACTTCCGGCCGCATCGCCTCGACGGCGGCCAGAAGAGCCGTGGAATCCGGATGCGTAATCACGACCCGATCCACCTGCCCCCGGCCATCGGCCACCGGGGGGGCGATGGCTTTCTCGGGAATTTGCTGCCCGCGGCTGGGCATTCGGTTGGCCGACAGCCAATGCTTCAGGGCGGAGAGCGACTCCTCGCTCATGGCGTGAAATTGAATGCCGGCGCGCCAAGACGGTTCCGTCCGCACCACCTCGGTGTCAATTCGGATCAGCGCTTTGCTCTCGGGCAGATTGAGCAAGGAAGTTCGCCGCTGGCCGGGCTCGAGCGGAAACGACGGCTGAATCGCCATACCACATTCACTGATGTCGACAATTTTCATCCAGGCCGGGGCCCGGGTGCTCGGCATCCCGGTCAGGCTGACATATGCGGGGATCTGGACTTTATGGCGCGCACTCCGGCGGCGATCACACGTCTTGCTGCCAATCTCATCCGGACTGGTTCCAACAGAGGGCATGGCGGCATTTGCTAATCATATTACCTTACCCGGAGACGGGCGAACAGGGGAGGAAAGTCCCTAAATGCTCATGCGGACGGGCGCCGGTTGAGCCGCCTCAGGCTTGCAAGCCGACTCATGGCGGCCACCATGGTGCTGGCGAAAAGCTCGATGGTCGCAATGTCACGGTGGTCGAAGGCGTAGGGCGCAACC